>ULJN01010938.1_pt1 | contig 15757 bp, 18 predicted proteins | sample 1950921 | NCBI WGS metagenome assembly ULJN01 (sample SAMEA4835476, study PRJEB28245) | human gut metagenome | biome: gut microbiome; material: fecal sample | place: Denmark | collected 2008
TCAATTCTAAATGATATTTGATTTATATATTCATAATTGCCAATAGTAGTTGTTAAAAAACTTTCTTTTTTTTGAAAAACACTTGAAGTCATATCCATTATTACTACACTAGGATCAAACTTAAGATTAATTAATGGAAGAGCGCATTTAAGTTTATCAGTTTCACTTAAAGACATATAAGTTTCATGATCAATTCTTTGATTAACTTCATACACTCCAAAGTTTTCTTTTATTAAATAGTAATCTGTTGTATTAGTAACAGTAAAATTAAAATATGGACTTCCTACTTCATCATTTATTTGATAAAATATACCAGGTATACCAACTTGCAATATAAATCTAGCACTCAAAGTTTTTTTATATGGAAAAGTACTTTTAGCAGTTATTTCTATCCACACTTCATCTTTATTTTTTAAAGCAGTTTTAGGACTAATATTAGCAGTAAAAGTATCAGATATTTGATCAGTATATATAGTTCCATTAGTTTTACTAACTGAACAATTAGCATTATCACTACAAGCATATGTTACTTCATAATCAATATCAGAGTTAGCATGCTCCAAATTATTTTTACTATTATTTAAATTAATTGTAAAATTATAAGTATCCACTCCTGAATAGTTATCCATTTTATATATTCTTCTAGTTTGTGTTAATTTATCACTATTAAAATAAAACTTCTTACTTCTTAAGTACATATCTTTAACTCCATAATAAACATATCTACCAAAAGATAGACTAATAGTTACAAAAAATAATATTATTCCAAGTATTATATAAGTTTTCTTATTTTTAATTTTTATTTTCTTCATATTTACTACCTTTTAGTATGATTTCTAGTACTTTTACTAGCATCTATTACATAGTAATTATATCATAAATAAATCGAATTGCAAACAATGAATACAAAAAATACTCGAGGTCTTCGAGTATTTTATTATCTATTAGATATATCATAATATCTTATTACCAATCTAACTACTTTAGTATAATATACATAAATAAATGTAAGATTTAAGGTAAAACATTTAAATTTCCATTTATTATATCTTTTAAATAATTATTTAATCTAACAAAATAATTACTTTTTTTAATATTCTCTTTTACTATTAAGTTATAATTTATATCTTGATTATTTAAATGTAATGTTAAAGTACCTACAACATCATTCTTTTTAAGTGGTGCTTTTACATTATTTAATTTAACACTATAATTATATTTAATATTTCTTACATCTTTATCAAGTATAACAGATGCATCTTCTTTTAAATAATATGATACCTTTCTTTTTTTAGCATTATCTATAAACATATCTCCTATTTTTTTATCTTTTTTAATTAATGTACTTTTATAATACATACTATAAGCATATTCCATTAAATTAATTGTATCAGTGTTTCTATCTTCTTTTGTAGGAGCTTTCATAGTAACTGTAATAAGTCTCATATCATTTCTTAACATTGTACCCGTAAGACAATAACCTGCATTATCTGTAAAACCTGTTTTAAGTCCATCTAATCCATTATAAAATTTAATCAACTTGTTCGTATTAACGAGCCATAAACTTTTACCATTTTTATGAGTTATGGTTGTTTCATAAGTGCTAGTTAACTTTAAAATTTCTTCATGTTTAATTAGTTCTCTTGCAATTAATGCTAAATCATGAGCAGTTGTTAAGTGTCCCTCTTCATCAAGTCCATGAGGATTTTTAAATGTAGTATTAACTGCACCCAACTCTTTTGCTCTTTTATTCATCATATTAACAAAATTACTTTCTGTTCCACCTATTTTTTCAGCAACTGCAACACTAGCATCGTTAGCACTTCCTATTGCAATTGATTTAAGTAACATTTCTACTGTAGCCGTACTATTTTCTTCTAAATACACCTGACTTCCACCCATTTTAGAAGCATTAGCGCTTATATTCACTTCATCTTCTAAAGAAATTTTACCACTTTCTATTGCTTCAACTGTTAAAAGCATAGTCATTATTTTAGTCATTGATGCAGGAGATTTTTGTTCATCCATATTTTTATCAAATAAAATTTTTCCAGTACTCGCTTCCATTATTATACCACTTTCACTTTTTATATCTATACCACTTAAATTGTCTGCCTTTAAAACATCAAAACTTAATATAGTCAATAAAACTATTAATAATATTTTTCTCATATACACCCCTTAATAAACATTATTCCTTTTTATGTAAATAATTCTAATTTATTTTAATACTTTTATTAAAAAAGTGATATAATTATATAGAGGTGTATAGAGAAAATGAAAAAGAAGAAAGTTAGAATTAATTTTGGTAATTTATTTATTGTTATATTTATATTTGCATTTATTGTTTATGGAATATTGTTTTTATATCATAAGTTAAATAGTGATAATACTACTAATGATAAAAATAATAATGACATCAAAAGCGAAGTTACTTCTACAGATAAAAAGTTAGAAAGTTTAGGTTACTCTAAAAAAGAAAGAGAAACTATTTCTAATAATTTAAGTAGTGAAGTTATATTATCATTAGATAAAAAATATGATAATTTAGATAAGTTATCTAGTGTTAAATATTTTCATATAGAGAACATTGATAGATATGAAGAATACATGAATAAAGAAAATGATTATGAAACTGTTATTATGAATGTTAATATTGGGCTTGATAGAGAGTTTTATACAAACATTAAAGAAGTAAGTGACCCATATGATACTTTAGTATTAGTAAATAAGTATTATGCTCTTCCTAGTGGAATTGAACCAAAAAGTCTTGTTAATATTGAAGGAGAAAAAATGACTCCAGAAGCTGCTGAAGCAATGAAGAAGATGATTAGTGATTTAAGAAGTACCGGTCTTACTTTAAATTTGATAAGTGGTTACAGAAGTGAAGACACACAAAGAGCACTATATAATAGATATGGAAATAGTGATGGATTTGATAATGCAGATACCTATAGTGCAAGACCAAACCACAGTGAACATCAAACTGGACTTGCAATGGATGTTAGTGAAAAATGGGATTTAACAGAAGAATTTGAAAACACTGAACAATTTAAATGGTTAAATGAAAATGCTTATAAATATGGTTATATATTAAGATATAAAAAAGATAAAGTTTATATGACTGGTTATACTTATGAACCATGGCATTATAGATATGTTGGTGTAGAAGCTGCTACTATTATTAAAAATGAAAATCTTACTTTCGAAGAATATTATGTGAAATATAAAGGACTTTATTAGAGTTCTTTTTTCTTAGAAAAATTATATAAAAGAATACAAGTATTATAGAAAGTATAAATATACTTATACCTATTTTAATAAGTTTTAATTCAAATTTATCATACTTTTTATTATCAAATATACTTGTCTTAGTTACTATTTTATTATCTTTTACATCTTTCTTTATATTTATTTTATAAGTATTAGTATTTTTTTTATTTTCACTAATTACTTTAATAGTTATTAAATTATTTTCTTTAGAAGTATTTAAATTATAAGATACTTTAACACTCATTTTAGGATTAGGTGTCAAATAGTTCACTTTAATATTATTAATGTCATTAGATTTTACTATATAATTAAATACATCACTTTTAAAATCTAACTTTAACCCATCTATTTCTAAATTTTCTAAAACAGAAGTTTCTTTATCAAACACACTACTACCTCTTGTAACATTTAATGTATAACTAGTATTTATTTCATTATTTATATAAGACGTGATAACAAAAGTATTTAAACCCAGTTTTAAACTTTTACTTCCTAAATTAGTAACTTCTTCATTTTCTTCTATTTCAGCATTAATAGTAATTATTTCTGTTTCATCATTTACAAACACATTATAAGTTTTAACACTTTTATTAAACTCTGGTATAATTTGATTATTATTTATTGTAATATTATTTATTGCTTTAACATTTGTTATAAATAAAAAGAAGGTTAATAATAGAAATGTTTTTTTCATGTTTTCTCCTTACATTATTTCTTCTATTATTATATCCTTCTCACTTGATAAAATACTTCTAATTTTAAAAGCACTTATAAATCTTTTTTCCATATCAGGTATTTCTTTATTATAATAAATAGTTCCCAATAATTCTCCTTTTTTAACTTTATTATTTACTGTCTTATTTAACTTAATTCCCACAGATAAATCAATTTTATCTTCTTTTTTCATTCTTCCTGCACCTAAGTCTTGCACTAAAGACGCAATTATAAGTGGGTCTACTTTAGTTATATAACCCGACTTATTACTATATATTTCTAACTTTTCATTTGAAAACTTTAGTTTAGTTAAATCTCCTTTTTGATTAGTAATCCATTCTTTAAACTTAAATTTAGCCTTTCCACTTTTTAAAAGATTATTTACTTCTTTTCTTGCTTCAGTTAAAGAAATATTTTTTCCTAAATGAATCATATATGAAGATAAAGTTAAAATAAGTTCTTTAAGTCTAGGCTCATATATACCATTAAAAAAGTCCATTGCTTCTCTTACTTCTAGAACATTCCCTACAGTATACCCAAGAGGACTATCCATTCTAGTTAATATACATACTACTTTTCTATCAAAATACTTACCTATTTCTATCATATATTTTGCAAGTTTTTTAGCATCACGAATATTCTTCATAAATGCTCCTTCACCAACTTTTAAATCTATCACAATTATTTTAGCGCCACTTGCTATTTTCTTACTCATTATACTACTTGCAATTAAAGGAATACTTTCAACTGCACCTATTTCATCTCTTAAAGCATATATTTTTTTATCAGCAGGTGCTAAACTAGAAGTTTGACTAATTACTGCTACTCCTATTTTATTAACTGCATTAATAAATTCTTTATCAGTTAACTTAATCTTATAACCGGGTATACTTTCTAATTTATCAATAGTTCCACCAGTAAACCCTAAACTTCTACCACTCATTTTAGCAATACCTAACCCACTTGAAGCAATAATTGGAGATAATATAATAGTTACTTTATCACCAACTCCTCCAGTAGAATGTTTATCTACTACAGTTCTATTTATTTTATCAAGAGATAAAATTTCCCCAGTCTTAATCATAGCATCAGTTAAATAAAATACTTCTTCATAACTAAGTCCATTATTTTTAATATTCATTAAAAACTTACTCATTACCTTATCATCTATTTTTCCATCATTATAACCATTTACCATATAAGTTATTTCTTCTTTTGTTAGTACTTTATTAACTTTCATTTTCTTTAATATTTCTGCTTCCATACTTTCACCTCAATATAAACTTTAGTACTTTTAATTTTTATTTAGAAAACATTTGTGAATATTTAGACTCATAATTATATTATATCAATTTTAATACAAATATATCGTGTTTAAATGCTGTTTTGACATTTTTTTACATTTAGACCTTTTAAAGTGAGGTTTTGGTTAATTTTTTTGGAGGTCTACAACCAAATATATTTTTTAAGATAAAGGATTTGAACATATATAACTTTTGAGGTGAAAGTATGGAAACAGAAACTTTTAATCTGTTTCTTCATTACTTATACTTACATTAACATCATTATCATTAATCTTCTTAGCCGATAAAAAACTTATTCTTTGTGCTACTACTTCTGTCTTATAATAAGTTACATCATCTTTTAAGTAAGAACTACTTTGTAGTCTACCTTTAATACCAATAATATCACCCTTCTTACAGTATTCACAAGTATGGTCAGCTAAATTATTCCAAAGAACACAACTAATAAAATCAGTATCATATGTACCATCCTGATTTTTATAATCTCTTGGTATTGCAATAGTAATATTTAATCTTTTAGTTTCATTTTCTCCTTCACTTAAAGATGGATCTTTAGTTAATCTTCCTACTAAAACAACATTATTTAACATCTTTTTCCTCCTTTCATGCTTACATATTAACACAAAGAAAAAGCCGTTGCAAACGGCTATTCATATATAAAAAAAACACTTTTTTACTAATAGAATATACTTGTTATACAAAAACACCTATTAATTTTAATGAATTAGTAAAATTTGATTTTTTTTCATTTTATAAACTCATTTATACTTAGTTTATCTTTTAAAGCTAAAATTAACTTATCTATCTCTTCATAAGTATTATAAAAATATAAACTTATTCTAACTGTATCAGAGTACTCACTTTCATCTACAAGCATCTTAGTACAATGTTTACCACTTCTAACACATATATTTTTAGAATTTAAGTATAGTCCCAAATCACCAGAAGTAATTCCATCTATATTTATTAACACAATTGAACTCTCAGAGTTTTCATTATAAATCTTAACATAAGGAATCTTTTTTAATTCACTAACTAAATATTTTCTTAAATGAGATTCTACTCTTTCAATATATTCCATACTAACCATATTTAAAAACTTAATTGCTTCAGAAAAAGATATTATTCCACTTATATTAGGTGTTCCTGCTTCAAACCTATAAGGTACTTCTACTAAAGAAATATTATTTTCTGTAAAGTTTAAATTCATTCCTCCACCATAACTAATTGGTAACATTTTATCAAGTAACTTACCTTTTCCATAAAGTACTCCTACCCCAGTTGGACCACACATTTTATGAGCAGAAAATGCTAAAAAATCTACATCTACTTTTTGTACATCTATATTTTTATGAGGAATATACTGAGCAGCATCTACTAAAACATATATCTTATTTTTATGTGCAAACTCAGTTATTTCTTTAACAGGACGCACGTCTCCTACCACATTTGTAATTCCAGCAAAAGCAATAACTTTAGTTTTAGAAGTAACAGACTTTTTTATACTATTCAAAGTAAGTTTTCCTTCTTTATCTAAACGAGCATATTTTATATTTATACCAATTTCATTTTTTAAAATTAACCAGGGTAATATATTAGATGCATGTTCTGCTTTGTTAAGAATTACTTCATCATTTTCTTTTAATATATTTTTAAAGAAACCATTAATAACTAAATTTAAACTATCAGTAGTATTTTTAGTAAATATTATTTCATCTTTATGTCTAGCATTTATAAATTTTCTTGTTAACTCTCTAGTATTATCTATTTCATCATCAACTTTAAAACTTATATTATAGTCACCCCTATGGGAATTAGCAGAATATAAGCTCATATATTCTATCTCTTTATTTATAACACTAATAGGTTTTAATGTAGTCGCAGCATTATCAAAATATATTAAATTATCATTTTTCATTGGAAAGTATTTATCATAATTCATTTTTATCACCCATTATATTTTATGAAAAGTCATCACTACTTGCTTATGCTTATCTCTTGATTAATACTTATTTTTCTTTTATAATAGTTTTAGAGGTGAATAGCATGGAAGAATGTTTATTTTGTAAAATTATAAAAGGTAAAGTTGATTCATTAAAGTTATATGAGGATGATGATATACTAGTAATGTTAGATGCATACCCTGATAGTCCTGGACATACTTTAATTATTCCTAAAAAACACTATTTAGATTTAAGTGATATACCTATTGAATTACTTGATAAGATACTACTAAAAGCTAAAGATATTAAAATATTATTAGAAAACAAATTAAATCCTACAAGTGTTGTACTTATTCAAAACAATGGAGAAAGACAAAAAATAAAGCACTACCACTTACATATAATTCCTTATTATAATGAAAAACAGTACCTTAATAAAGAAGATATCTTTAACATTTTAAGGAGTTAAAAATGGAATATAATAAGTTAGTTAGGGATAAAATTCCTGAAATTATTGAAAGTAATAACGAAGAAGCTATCTATAGATACTTAAGTGATAATGAATTTAAAGAATATTTAATATTAAAACTAAGTGAAGAACTAAATGAAATATTAAGTTCAAAAAATAACATTGAAACTTTAGAAGAAGTAGCAGATTTACTAGAAGTTATAAAATTCTATTTAAAAGTTCATAACTACACATTAGAAGACGCTTTAAATATGTGTGAAATTAAGAATGAAAAAAAAGGTTCATTTAATAAAAAAATACTTTTAATCAAAACAAAGTAAAAAAGGGACAAGCCCTTTTTTTATTATGTTACTTATAATTACCAACCTACGAAAGCACCAAATATTATAGCTAAAAGTATAAATAGAATTAGTATAATAAAGAAACTATTCCCGTAGTTATTATTGCAACATGGATTTGGATTACAACAATTATTCATAAATTACACCTCCCCTTATATTAGATAAATGCACCTAGTATGATTACTAATAAGATGAATAATACTAAAGCAAATGCTGCTCCTCCTACTCCGTTATTTTTAGAACAACAGTTCATCAGACATTCCTCCTTTTTTATCTTTACACTCTTAGTATAAGCAAATTATAGAAAAGTGTGAGTGCTATCTACTTGAGTTTTTCTTTATTTTTTGTTAGAATATTAATTATGGAGGAAAATATATGAAAATTAAAAAAATTTTAGGTTTAACTTTATGTGTACTTTTACTTACTGGTTGTGGTACTGCTAAGTTAGACAATGGTAAAGAAAGTGTTGTTACATTTAATGAAGGAGGAATTAGTGCAGAAGATTTATATTCTAAATTAAAAGATAAGTATGGAACTGAAATTCTTGTTAATTTAATTGATACTGAACTTTTAGAAAGAGAATATAAAGAAGATAATCAAGAAAAAGCATATATTAATCAAGTTGTTTCTTCTTTAAAAAAGGAATGGGCAGATAAATTTGATTCTAATATAGTTTACTATTATGGAGTTAATAATGAAAGTGAATTAAAAGAATTTATTCGTTTATCTTATAGAAGAAATTTATGGACAGAAGATTATGCTAAAACAACAGTAACTGATGGAGAAATAAATGATTATTATAAAGATTATGTTATTGGAGATATTGAAGCATCTCATATATTAATTAAGAGTAATGCTACTAATTCTATGAGTGATTCTGAAAAGAAAGATGAAGAAGAAAAAGCATTAAAATTAGCTAAAGAAATTATTACTAAACTTGATAAAGGTGAAAAGTTTGAGGATTTAGCTAAAGAATATAGTGATGACGATGCTACTAGTGAAAAAGGTGGTAAGTTAGGTTCTTTCAATGATAGAAGTAATTATGATAAGAATTTCTTAGAAAGCGCAATTGAACTTAAAGTTAATGAATATTCTAAAACACCAGTTAAGTCTCAATATGGTTATCATATTATTTATAAAACTAAACAAAATGATAAACCTGAATTAGATAAAGTTAAAGATGCAGTTATCGCTAAAATAGCGAATGAAAAAGTTACTAATGATAGTACATTTGCTTCTAAAGCTATGATAAGTTTAAGACAAAAGTATGAGATGAAGATAACTGATTCTAAATTAAGTAGTAAATACGATAGTATATATAATAAATAAAGGAAACTCAAATTTGAGTTTCCTTTTTATCTTATTCAAAATCTATATCACTTGTTATAAAGCCTTTTTTATATAAATGATTTTTAATTTGTCTTTTTAACTGTTCTCCTTCATATTTTTTACTATATTTATCATATGCTTTACTCATTTCCTTTTTAATAGCATCTTCATCATTTAAATTAATACTAATTAATAAAGAATCTATCATATTTCTATCATAACCTAAATTAAATAAATCTACTTTTAATTTATTCTTTATCATATAAGCAGACTTATTCTTCATTAAAGACACTTTTTTAGAAATAATTTTATCTAGTTTACTCTTCCATACTTCACTACTTATAGTATCAAGATAAGCATTTATTTCATCTTCACTGAGACCTAAATCTAATAAGTTTCTTTTAATTTTGAATGGACCATATGAAGAAAGATTTATTTTATCATTTGTATATGCTTCTATATACAATTTTTCATTTATCAAATTACTCTCTTTTAATTTTTTAATAGTATCATCAATTATATTTTTAGTAAATCCTTTTTTCTCTAAATAACTAATTATTTCACTTTCAGTTCTAAGTTTAGTCTCTATATATGATAAACTTAAATCATAAGCCTCATAATAATTATTTTCATTCATTACTTTTTCTAATAATTCCAAAGTTATATCTTTTTGAAATAGTAAGTTATTGTTTAGTATAACATCTTCATATAAAGTTAATTTATTATTATCAAGAGTTATTATATATCTACCTCTTGATGTCTTTTTATAAGAAATTATTTTCATATTAAAAAAAGATTATTCTTTTATTTTGATTAATCCCTTTTCTAATTCTTCTAAACTTCTTCCTATTTCTTTTTTTGATACATAATCTGATGACTTCATTTGCAAATGATTAGTGGCTAATATTTGCTTACTTCTCATAGCAGCCACATGTACTAATTTATATTTAGAGTCAACTATAGTTAGTAGTTTATCTATTGATGGATATATCATAAAATTTCACTCTCCTTACATTATTAATATACTATTATTAAAAGTTTTATACAAGTTTTTAGAAATTTTTTTACATAAAATTTACACATTTAAAGTTTATAGCTCTTCTTTAGTTCTTCTATAAATATACTTTCACTATTTTTATCTACTAAAAGATAAGTTTTCTTTTTACTTCTAGTAAGTCCTACATAAAATAACCTTCTTTCTTCACTATAAGGATACTCATCAGTATTATCAAGAAGTGTATAAACTATTTCATCATCTTTTATCTTACTTGGAAAAGATGAACCATCAGCCTTATTATTTAATATAAAAACATAATCACTTTGTAAGCCTTTCGACTTATGTATTGTTAAATAAGTTATAACTAAATCTATTCTTTTACTATAAATAATTTCCATTCCATTATTGTATACTATACTAAAACTATTATCACTTCTTATTATATCTAAATCATTATTATACCTTCCTAAAAAATAAACTGTACTATATAATGGAAGACTATTTAAAACACTTTTTAACTCTTCTATAGAATATATCATTTCTAAAGGAAATATATCACTTGGCAAACCTATTATATTCTTTCTAAGTTGACTAGGGTTCTTCATTACAAAACTACTACTTATCTTAGCAAGAGTATCACTAAACCTATAAGTTCTAGAAATTCTTCCTACCATTGTTTCACCCCAAAAATCTTCAAAATTAGTTATTAAGTTTATTTGACTACCACTAAATCTATAAATACTTTGAAAATCATCTCCTACACAAAATAAATCATAATCTTTTTGATTCCTCATTGCTTTTAATAAATTATATCTTGCTATAGAAATATCTTGATATTCATCTACTATAACATACTTATAATTATGAATATATTTATTTTCTTTAATTAACTTGGTTGATAAATTAATCATATCATTAAAATCTATCATATTATTATCTTTTAAATACTCATTATATGATGTAATAACAGGTATAAATAAACTACTTATAGTTTTATCATAACGCTTACTAAATTCTACATTACTTAAACTATTACTTTTTACCAAACTAATAAGAGTAAGAAAATATGTTATTATGTTATAAGTCATATTAGTACTTATGTTTAAAAGTTTCCAAATATAGTTATAATCTCTTAACTTTAACTTTACATTAAGATAAGTTAATTCATTATACAAATCAATTAATGAATTCTTAAAGTGTATTTTATTTTTTTCTTTTTTAAAAGTTATAAATACATCATAAGATATCAAATAAAACTCGTTATTTACTTCATCATATTGAAAAGACACACTAAAAGCATATAAAAAAGTTTGAACTTTATTTTCTTCACAAAAGTAATCAATAAAATTTACTAAATATTCACAATTATTTAACAACTTATTAACAATATTTAAAATCAACACCTCACTACTATCAGTATAAATATTGGGTAAGTGTTCACTTGTTTTCTTTATTATTTCTAAACCTAATTTATGAAATGTACTAGCATTTATTTCAAGATTCAATTCCTTAGTAATTCTGCTTTTCATTTCTTTGGCAGAAGCATTAGTAAAAGATAATACTAATATTTCTTCAGGAAGTACATTATATTTTAGTATTAAATATTTAATTTTACCTATAATTGTTGTAGTCTTTCCACTTCCAGCACTGGCTATTACTAGGGTATTATGACTATTACTTACTATAGAAGATATTTGTTCATCATCTAAAGTTTTATTTTCTACCGGATTATACAAGTTTTTAAACTCTTCTATTTCATCTTTATTATAATCATTTATAACATATGTATTTTTTGTTGTTTTATTTTTTAAAAATCCAAACAAACTCAAGACTTTAGTTCCCTTTCTATCCACTTCATTATAACATTCTTTATATATAAAACTTCTTTTTCATTTAAAATATGAGTTTTTTCTATTTTATGCCATTTTTCTAAACATCCTCTACAACAAGTAGCGGTAGCATGTTGTGCTATAAATACCGGATGTCCTTTCATAGGTGTTTGTTTTTCATCATTAACTTTACTAACATCCTTTAATCTCTTATTAATAAAGTCTAAAGTATGACTTTCTATCTTAGATAAACTTTTTTCTTTTATATAATTTACATCACCACTTTTCAAATGAAAACTACTTCTAAACTTAGAACTATTTAATTTATTTAAAATATCTTCTATCATTTTTCTCCTTTCTACTTAAATTAAGTCATATCACCCTTAAATAATAGTATATATATCATTTAAATCAGTGTCAAGATATTTATTATATAAAAAAAATTGAGGACTCGCCTCAACTTTAGAATTTGTTACAACATCCTTCATTAACATTACATATTTCATTTTCTTCGCAACATGTATAACATGGACTATAAGTATGTTTATAAATATGATGATTAATTATTCTAGTATTAACAGGACAAATATGTGGAACTTGATGCACAATTTCTCTATGTATAATTCTTTCTTCAGGACATTCATACACAGGTGGTGTTACAATTCCAGGCATACTTCCAGCACAAGATGTTGTATAATTTTTTCCCACATTACTTTCTTTGTAGATCTCTTTATTAGTCTCTACTTCGTAATTAGCATACATACCAGTGTTTTCTTGATACACTTTCTTCACTCCTTTACAATAATATATTATGTGAGTATTATATTTTGGTATGGGTAATTACCTAATGTATTAAGTAAACAAATTATGGTTTTATCACGAAACAGGAATTAACGACTTTTTTTTACATAAAAATATTTAGACAAAAAGCCTAAATATTAATTTTAATACCTTTTTCACAATGAGCAAAAAAATCTTTTCCACATATATTAAATTTTGGTACATCATATTCATAAATTACAGTATTTTCTTCTTTTAAGTCATACTTTTCTATACACATCTTATTAAATCTTAACACAACTTCTTTTAATAAATCACTTAAACTATTAAATTTTTCTACCCCTTTATATGGCATCCATGCATTTTCAAAATAATAATATTTATTATTTATAAATACCACTAAAAATGTATGTGTTGGAAAAAAAGACCCATCATAATTACACATAAAGTAAGACTTAGTTTTAACGTTTAACCTATCAAAATATTTTCTTTCTAACTCAACTTGATCCCAACATACTCCCATTTTATCTTTGATAGTCTTTTCTGGTGTATTAAGAGTATAATACTTTGGTAAATCTTCACTTTCAGAAATATCTTTTCCTTCATAAAAATAGCCATAACTTATATCTTTCATTTTTAATAATACTTCATTTATTTCTTCCATAAATACTCCTAAAATGGCATTTTCATATTACCATTTGATAGTTGTTTCATCATTTTTTTCATATCTTCAAATTGATTCAATAATTTATTTACTTCTTGTACTGAAGTTCCACTACCATTAGCAATTCTTTGCTTTCTTGTTGCTTTTAATACTTCAGGGTGCATTCTTTCATATGGTGTCATAGATAGTATAATAGCCTCTATTCTAGCCATTATTTTAGGGTCTATACTAATATTATTAAGTCCCATCTTCCTTGCTCCTGGAAGTAACTTTAAAATGTTTTCAAGAGGTCCTAATTTTTTAATTTGTTTTAACTGACTCAAAAAGTCTTCTAAATCAAAATTACCTTTTTTCATTTTCTTCGCAACATTTTTAGCCTCTTCTTCATCAATAACAGAACTCGCTTTTTCTGCAATACTAAGTATATCACCATAACCTAATATTCTATCAGCAATACGACTTGGTACAAATTCACTTAATCCATCTAATTTTTCAGAGTCACCTATTAACTTAATAGGTATATTAGTTAAATGTCTTAAACTAAGTGCTACACCACCCTTAGTATCACCATCCATCTTTGTTAATATACAACCAGTAAGTGGAAGTTTATCATTAAATCCAGTAATAACATTTACTGCATCTTGTCCCATCATAGCATCAATTACTAAAAGTATTTCATCAGGTTTAACTTCATTATTAATATTAACTAATTCCATCATCAACTCTTCATCAAGTTGTAAACGTCCTGCAGTATCTATTAATACATAGTCATATCCTTTACTCTTAGCATACTCTATACCTCTTTTAGATATTTCTACAGGGTTACCTTTTCCTTCTTCATAAACTTCTATATTTAATGACTTACCTAATGTTTTTAACTGCTCAATAGCAGCAGGTCTATATACATCACATGCAATAAACATTGGTTTTTTATTATATTTTTTTCTAACTAAATTACCTAATTTACCAACAGTAGTAGTTTTACCACTTCCTTGAAGTCCACTCATTAAAACAATAGTCATACCATCATTAATTATTAAAGGACTACTATCTTCTCCTAAAAGTTTAATAAGTTCACGTCTTAAAATACTTACAAATACTTCTCCTGGTTTTAAACTCTTAGTTACCTCTTCACCTATAGCACTCTCTTTAACATTGTTAACAAACTCTCCTACTATTTTATAGTTTACATCTGCTTCTAATAATGCTAGACGAACTTCTCTTACCATTTCACTTATATTATCTTCAGTTATAGTACCATACCCTTTTACTTTAGATATAATACCATCTAATTTCTCACTCAAATTTTCAAACATATTGAATTTCCTCCTGTATACTAATTATAACAAAAATAAAGAGTTCTTTCCACATTTATTAGAAAGAACTTTATTTTCTTAAATATTGAACACATAAGCAAGAAAGCCCAGTCACTTTACCGCTTATTCCCTATATCTATAAATGCTTATTGCATTAGATACCAAAATCAATTTTTCAGCTGCTGGCACTCACGCGCCAGAAATACTAGTTTTCTAGTACAGGTTAGTCAGTATTATTTTTTTGCTTACCACCAACTTGCGTCGGTGGAGCCGTCCAAAAGGATTTTTGGACTATATTCAAGAGAGACACACTTTAGCATCCACTTTCAGTTTCCAAAATTGTGTATGGGTTTTCTGCAGAGCCATCTCCTGTACTATATTTGATACAAGATTTTAGTGATAGAACTGGACGCACGGCTTCAGTATCGCCTGCCCCACCGACACTCAAGTAGCCAGGTTGGGACGAACCATTCACGTCGAACATGCGAGAGGACCAGCCATTCCAAACGAAAGGAGACAACAAACCCCACAATTGTGAGCCTGTTGAGCTTCCGTTTGCACTATTTTTATAATACCACATTGGTGCCTCGACACCATATACTCCACCCGCAAAACTTACTTCGTCTGCTGTAATTAATGCTATTGGATATGTTAGTTTTCCGTTTCCAGTACTACTATCTACTGTGAATTTGTCTTCTGTTGCCGCACAGTCATAACTTGGTGTTTTATTTGTGATTAGTCTTGTGTATGCTCCAAAGTGCTGATTGTTTGATGTACTTCTATCGTTACAATATACTG
>ULJN01006916.1_pt1 | contig 15651 bp, 14 predicted proteins | sample 1950921 | NCBI WGS metagenome assembly ULJN01 (sample SAMEA4835476, study PRJEB28245) | human gut metagenome | biome: gut microbiome; material: fecal sample | place: Denmark | collected 2008
GTTTTGTCCCCTATAAGGGGAACCGAAGCGGTCGTAAAGATCATTGAACGGAGGTATTCGAACAGAAATATGATATTAGGTAGGCGAAGCACGATTAGCATTGTTCATTAAGCTACTTTTCGCTTTTGGTGTAGAGCCTATTTTCATTTAATTAAAATATAAATATAACGAGATATGAAAACAATTATGTTAGTATTTGGCACTCGTCCAGAGGCCATAAAAATGTGTCCATTGGTCAAGGAGTTCCAGAAACACACAGATGAATTTAAAACAGTTGTGTGTGTAACTGGTCAGCATAGAGAGATGCTAGACCAAGTATTAACCATTTTCGACGTTAAGCCTGATTATGACCTTAATATTATGAAGCAAGGTCAGGATTTGACAGATGTTACAGCACGTGTTCTTACTGGACTCCGTGATGTTTTTAAAGAGTGTCGCCCTGATGTTGTTCTCGTTCATGGTGATACAACAACTTCAACTGCAGGCGCATTGGCTGCATTTTATGCCCAGATTCCTGTAGGTCATGTAGAGGCAGGTCTTCGTACACATAATATATATTCACCATGGCCAGAAGAGATGAATCGCCAAATTACAGGACGTATTGCTACTTATAATTTCTCTCCAACACCGCTTTCTGAAAAGAATCTTCAGGAAGAGAAGGCTCATGGTGAGATCTTTGTTACAGGCAACACGGTAATCGATGCTCTTCATATGGTTGTGGATAAGCTTAAGAACGATACAGCTCTTGCCAAAGAACAAGAAGATATTCTTGCAAATGCAGGCTATGATATTAATCGTTTGGCAGATGGTAAGAAACTGGTTCTTATTACAGGACATCGTCGTGAAAATTTTGGTGATGGATTTATTCGAATGGTAACCGCTATGAAGGATCTTTCTGAAAAGTATCCAGAGGTTGATTTTGTTTATCCAATGCATTTAAATCCAAATGTTCGTAAGCCAATACATGAGGTGTTCGGTGAGGACTTAACACGTCCGAACTTCTTCTTTATTGAACCTTTACAGTACCTTGAATTTGTATATCTGATGGAGAAGTCAACAATTGTGCTTACTGACTCAGGTGGTATTCAGGAAGAGGCTCCAGGTTTGGGTAAACCAGTGCTTGTTATGCGTGATACTACTGAGCGCCCAGAAGCTCTAGCGTCTGGTACGGTTCATCTTGTAGGTACTGATTATGATAAGATTTTTAATGAAGTAAGTACTCTTCTTGAAGATTCTTCAGCTTATGATAAAATGAGTAAGGCTGTAAATCCTTATGGCGATGGTAAGGCTTGTTCTAGAATTGTTAATTCTTTTTTAGAATAAATAGTTGGTTAATTTTGATATGACAAATTATGGATTTTACTGATTCTTTTAAAAAAGAACATTCTCTCAAGCAATGTTATAGTCGCTATGGTGGCTTTTGGGTATATCCTGATATGTTGGATTTTTGTTATTTGGTAAATCCTTATTTCAATCGCTCGAAAATTATAGATGAATTAGAAGATAATTTCCGCATCTTGGTTTCGCAATATCCAGCAGGTATGGCTGTTAATTCTAAACTGGCTAGTGAATGTTGGAATATCAAGCAAGAATATGTTATTCCAGGAAATGGAGCGGCAGAATTGATTAAAGTCTTAATGGAGAATCTCGAAGGTACAATTGGGGTTATACGTCCTACATTTGAAGAGTATCCTAATCGCCTGCCTGATGAACGTGTTTTTACTTTTGTTTCTAAGAAAGCTGATTTTCGTTATGATGAAGATGATCTTATAGAGTATTTTAGCACAGTCCCTGTTGATACTCTGTTGTTGATAAACCCGGATAATCCATCGGGTAATTTCATATCCATGCAAGGTATCCGTAAATTAGCTGATTGGACGAAACAGAAAAATATACAATTCATTCTTGATGAAAGTTTTGTCGATTTTACTGATGGATATGAAAATAATACCTGCATAGACAATTCTTTCCTAGAGGAATTTCCGCAGATGTTTGTAATGAAGTCTATATCTAAGAGTTATGGAGTACCTGGCCTTCGCCTAGGTATCCTTTGTAGCTCAAATGTTGATGCAATTGCCAAAATGAAGAAGCAAGTTAGTATTTGGAATATTAATTCATTTGCAGAGTTCTTTATGCAGATTTATCCAAAATATAAGGAAGATTATAAAAAGGCATGTGATCAGTTTATCAAAACAAGAAATGATTTTGAAAAGGAATTGAAGACGATTCCGTTTATCCATGTGATGCCTTCGCAAGCTAACTATTTTTTCCTAGAAGTATTGCCTCCATATAAGCCAAAAGAACTTTGCGCAATTTTGCTTGAAAAATATAATATCTTGGCAAGTGCCTGTCTGGCAAAGAAAGGTATTGAACCAAATCGTTATATGCGTATTGCTGTGCGAAATCATGGTGATAATGCTAAGTTTATTAAGGCGATGAAAGATATAATAGCATAAAGATATAATGATGGATAGAATTTGTATTTGTGGTGGAGGTGCTCTAGGACATGTTATTGCATCATGGATTTCTGGGCATCATCATGTACGGGTTAATATTCTCACGAATCATCCGGAAAAGTGGGAACATCATATAGTCGTTGATACACCCGATGGAGAAGTGCTTCAAGGAGAAATTGATTTGATTAGTAATGATGCGAATGAAGTAATCCCCTCTTCTCATGTTGTGCTTTTATGCTTACCAGGTTTCTTGATTCAAGAAGAATTAGAAAGAATAAAGCCATATCTGGATTCAGATACTTATGTTGGAAGTGTTTTTTCATCTACCGGCTTTTTCTTTGAGGCACAGAAGATTTTGGATGAAACTCAACCATTATGGGGCTTTCAGAGAGTTCCTTTTATTTCAAGGGTGCAAGAATATGGTAAATCAGCTCATCTGTTAGGTTTCAAGTCTTCTTATAGTATTGCAATCGAACATGTTGCAGAAGAAGAAAAGGTAAAGTTTGCAAGTATAATACAGCATTGGTTTGAACGTCCTGTAAATGTTTTGAATAATTTTTACGAGGCTAGTCTTACTAACAGTAATCCTCTGCTTCATACATCAAGACTTTATACCATGTTTGGTGGAAAAAATGAAGGTAGAATATACCCACGTATGTTACTTTTCTATGAGGAATGGACAGAAGAAGCTGCTGATTTATATATAAAGATGGATGAGGAATTCTTTAAATTGCTTAAAGTTTTACCGGTTTCAGAAAATTATCTTCCTACAGTGCTAGATTATTATGATAGTTATGATGCAAAATCTTTGGCTGCTAAACTATCTTCAATCTCAGGTTTTAAAGGTATAACATCGCCAATGATTGAGACTAGTGAGGGGTGGATAGCTGATTTCAATAGTCGATACTTTACTGAAGATTTTCCTTTTGGCTTAAAGTATATCTGGCAATTAGCGCATAAACATGGAGTTTTTTGTCCAAATATAGATAAGGTTTACCAATGGGGTATTAGTAAAATTTAGTATAATATAAAATGTCACATATAAAAACTTCTAAAGGATTTTTGGAATATCGAAGCCATCTTCTTTACTTTGGTAATAAGGTGATGAATAAGGATAAAATGTTGGATAATCTCCATGTTCTTTCTGTTTATCTGGATAAGATTGACATCAATTGGGGACCAGCATTCGGATCACTTATTGGTGTTGTTCGAAACGATGATTTTCAACCCTGGAAACCTTTCTTTGACATCTATATTCTGAAAGAAGACGAAGAGCGATTTAAGGATGTACTATGGCTATTGTTGGAGGTTGGATTCAAATTAGTACGTTATGAACGTATTGGTCTTTATGTCCTTGAGCGAGGCGATGAGTTTATAAAGGTTTACGTTCTTCATAAAATCAGTACAGATGTTCGTCATACTGGTGGTGCAGATTTTATTCATGAAAAGTATATTCAGAATACGGTCAAATGGGATTTTAAAGGAATTAAGTTAAATGTTCCAGCAGAAGTAGATGAATATCTTGCCTTTCAATACGGTGAAGATTGGACCATACCAAAACAGACCGTGGTTTATTCGGCTACTCCTTTTGTACGTTTGTGGCATTGGGCTAAAACTTGGATTCAGGACCATCTGCCAGATTCTTTATATTATGTTTGGTTGTTTCATCATCGCAAAAAAGATTTTGCTAAATTTAAAATACGTTGTGATAATGCTGGTATTCCTTTGCCTAAGAACATACAATTGGCAAGTATGAAACCTCGAAAGTATAAGAAGGTTCTTACAGTTGGTGTTTATGATCTTCTTCATAAAGGTCACGTAGAATTGTATCGTAGGGCAAAAGGATTAGGTGACTATCTTATAGTTGCAGCACAGGATAGTGATTTTATTCTTAAGTATAAACCGACAGCCAAGATCCTTAATTCAACTGAAGACCGTAAGTATATGATAAAGGCTATTCGCTATGTTGATGAAGTTATTACATATACTGATGTTGATAAAATAGTGCAAGAAGTCGATTTCGATGTGTTCGTAACAGGTCCAGACCAATGCCACGATGGCTTCCAACGAGCAATTAGGTGGTGTGAGGAGCATGGCAAGGAGCATATCGTGTTAGGAAGAACTGATGGGGTAAGTTCGAGCGAATTGAAAGCAAAGATTGCAGAAAAAACAAAATTAAATAAGTAGCTGTTTATTTGAATTTTTAAAAAGAAAATATGATTGATAGTCAGACAAATATAAAATTAATAGAGCGTTTTTCTCCCAAGGGGTCTCTGCTAGATAAGCATCATCAGAGATTATTAGAGATTCTTATCTATTTTGATAAAATTTGTAGAGAAAATAATATAAGATATTGGTTAAGTTCCGGAACGGCATTAGGAGCTGTTCGTCATGGAGGTTTTATTCCGTGGGATGATGATGCTGATGTTGAAATGCTGAGGGAAGATTTTGAAAAATTGAAGGCGATTTTTTCAGAAAAAGATGGATATGCTTTGCAGACCCAAGAGACGGATCCGTTTTATGCTGCTCCGTATGGAAAATTTAGAGATCTTCGATCTAGAATAGAAGAACATCCGCAGGATACTAATTATGTTTATAAAGGTGTCTATATTGATGTTTTTGTTTTGGATAAGTGTCCTTCTTTGATGCTGTTTAAGATATGTGCCTTATTGGGTTGGAAGTTAGTATTGGAAAGTGGAAATGCTAATACTTTGATTAAAAAGAAATTCTATTTTTTTAATAAAAAGCTCTTGTTTTCCATCTTTGGCTTTTTATCGAAGCTCTTTAAATTGTTGCCAACTTCTCTTTACAGACATTGTTTAGGAAGTACTTTTTCAAAGCCACGCTTTTTGAAAGATATTTTTCCTTTAAAAGAAATAGAATTTGAGAATCATAAGTTTTTTGTTCCCAAAAACTGTAATGCTTATCTCTCAAAAATATATGGAGATTATAATAAATTGCCAGATTTTGATAATCTTCATGTACATGTGTCAAATGTTGAAATATTTTAATAATGGCTTCGTCTCGTTCTACAATTATATGGTCACTTCTTTGGGGGCTTCTCGAAAAATGTAGTGTTCAGGTAGTTTCTTTTCTTGTAACTATAGTTTTAGCTCGTTTACTTTTACCAAAGGAGTATGGTATAGTTGCCCTAATTTCTATTTTTATAGCATTGGCAACAGTTATTATAGATGGAGGACTGAATACTGCTTTAGTTCAGAAAAAAGATGCTAATGAAGAAGACTTTTCTACAATTTTTTATGTAAGTATGGGGCTTTCTTTACTTATGTATGTATTATTATTTACTCTAGCGCCAGTTTTAGCATCATTTTATGATATGATAGAATTGACTTTAGTCATTCGAGTATTATCTTTGTCTCTGTTCTTTTATGCATTCAATTCAGTTCAGCGTGCTTATGTATATAAAAATATGATGTTTAGGCAAATGTTTATCTGTAGCCTTATCGCTGTAATTATTTCAGGTATTATAGGAGTTTATATGGCGTATGTCGGTTATGGAGTTTGGTCTTTGGTCGTACAAAGTATCTCTAATATTGCATTTACATCCCTTATTATGTGGTTCGTTGTTAAATGGCGTCCTAGATTAGTATTTTCAATAAATAAGTTTAAGGTTTTATTTGCCTTTGGATGGAAAATCTTCTTGACAAATTTTGTTGTAACTTTGTTTGTTAAAATTCGTGCATTATTAATAGGTAAGATGTATGCACCTGCTACTTTGGCTTATTATGATAAAGGCAACCAATTTTCTGGCTTGATAATGGACAATGTATGTGGTACTATTCAAACAGTAATGTTTCCTGCTTTTTCTGAAGTACAAGATAATAAAGAGAGGGTAAAACAAATGATGAGAAGATCTATTAATATAAGCTGTCTTATAATGTTTCCTCTTGTGGTGATACTAATTGTTTGTGCAAAACCTTTAGTGATTTTTTTGTTAACAGAAAAATGGCTTCCATGTGTTCCTTATATTCAGATTTTATGTATAGCTAGCTTTTTTAGACCTATTACTATTCCGAATGGCCAAGCCATAACGGCAATGGGGCATAGTGGTATCACTCTAAAACTTGAAATAATTAGAAAAATAGTAGACATCTCCATTTTATGTATTAGTTGTTGGTGGGGAGCTATAGCTATAGCTTGGGGTGTAGTAGTTTTTAATTTTATATGTTTATTTATTAATCTCATGCCAAATGTAAAATTGTTAAACTATAAAATTTACGAACAAGTATTAGATGTTCTACCAATAGCAATTATATCAGTTGCTATGGGACTTGTAATCTCTTTATTTGCTTTATTTGATATACATCCTTTATTGTTGATAATAACTCAAGCGTTATCAGGCGCTATTTTATATTTTTTTCTTTGTTACATTTTCAAATGTGAAGGCTTGATATACCTGATTGGCATAATGAGAAAAAAATAAAATAACATATAATAATAGATAAGTATAATTTGAATAACAATGAAAAAAATTATAATAGTTACAAGTAGTTTTTTAAATAGTGAAACAGGAAGTCTTGGTTTAGGTGGTGTGGAGACATATATGTATAATTTGTCCCTTGCTTGTCAAGAGTCTTTATATGATGTGATAGTATGCCAACTAGTATCTTCTTCTGTTTCTAAGGAATATAATATTCATGGAATTTTATGTAAATGTATTCCTTCCTCAAATAATCAGAAAAGTTTTGATCGTATCTATAAAATGTATAATGATCATGATACAGTCTTTATTATTGGTACAGATCAGATGGATATAAAAAATCCTAATACTAATGTTATTACTATTCAGCATGGTATCGCATTTGATATTCCTGGTAATATGATTGAAGGATTTTGGGGAAGAAATAGAATGCTCCAATCTGTAAACAAACTGTTGCGCTGTATAAAGAATGTTCAAAGAATGAACTTCTGTCAGAACACTGTTTGTGTAGATTATAATTATTATAATTGGTATAAGACTTTGGGAACTATTCATGAGCGAAAAAAGGTATGGGTGATCCCTAATTATGCATCAGATTTTATCTCTAATTTTGAAGTCGAACAAAAGTTGTTGAATTCTGCTTTAGTCAAAAAAATTGTTTTTGCTAGAAGATTTGTAGAATACCGTGGATCTATTATTTTTGCAAAAGTAATCAAAAGGTTGTTTGATGAGAATTTTAAGTTCGAGGTTACTTTAGCAGGTGATGGACCATGTAAAAAACAAATGATGGATATTTTAAAGGGATATGGTAATGTTCGGTTTACTTCGTATGAGGCTACTGAAAGTATCCGCTTTCATTATAATTACGATATAGCTGTTGTTCCAACGATTTATTCCGAAGGAACCTCTTTAGCTTTATGTGAGTCTATGGCTGCTGGATGTTTTCCTGTAAGTACGTATGTCGGAGGACTTTCTAATATATTAGTCGATCATTATAATGGATTACTTTGTACTCCTAATGAAGACTCACTATATGAAAGCTTAAAGGAAGCTTTGACAATGGACCGTCATTCTTTTGATTCTATTGTAAGGGCTGCTTACCAGACTGCTACTACATCATTTTCACTTTCCCTTTGGAAAACAAAGTGGATGAAAGTTATTTCAGAAGTGTTTAAAGAACAATAAATATATAAAGAAGACTGGTGTGGATTATGGAGATATATTTATTAGTAATTATATGGCTTTTTGTACTTTCTTATCGTATAAAGGCTAAATTTAAATTTCCTATTTTTTCTTTGTTCCTATTGATGGTATTCTTATGTTTTGGATACATGACAGGTAGTGATTGGAGGAATTATGAAACAGAGTATTATAGTGAATTTAGCGTGAGATTGGTTGAGCCAGGATATATGTTGTTGTCAAATCTGTTTAGTAGAGCACATATAAACTTTTGGGTTTTCCATATTTTCTTCAAGTGCGTTTTTTATATATTCTTTATTTCTTTTATATGTAATATTTATGTTACTAAAAAAATAGGCCATTTAAACCTATTTAATTATGCTTATATTTATAGAGGAACCAATAGGACTATTTTATGTGGAATTATGATGTGGGTTGCATCTTTTGGCTTTTTTATGTTGATAAATTGCCCATTTAGAAATGTAATTTCTTGTGCCATAATGCTTCCTGCTTTCGTTTATTTATTTAGAGGTAAAATAGTATATTATTACCTCTTTACTGTATTGGCTATTTCTTTTCACTTTAGTGCAGTGCTTATGCTTTTTTTACCTTTGGTAAAATTAGAAAAAGTGTCATCAAAATGTTTAGTTCTAATATATATGAGCTTATTGATTTTATTAAGTATTGGAGGTTCTTCCTTACTGTTAAATATCTTGGCTAAAATTTCACCCGCAATTATATATGATAGAATTACTTTTTATGAAGATAGTGAATTAGAAAGTAGTGTCTTTTCGGTAGGTCTTCTTCCTCGTTTATTATGCCTTTGGGCAATTTTGCGATATCGTTCGAAAATTTGTGCCAATTTTGCTTGTGGAAATAAAATTGTTAGTTTGTGCTATTTTTATTTGCTTTTGAGTTTAATTTACAGCGTTTATCCATTATTGTTTAGATGTGCATTATTCTTGTCTCCATTTTATATACTTGGTATAATATGTTCATTGTCAGTTATGAAGATAAATGTTCGGAAATATATAAAGGTAGCCTGGCTAGTTTTTGCCTTAGGTATCACAGTAACTACAGTGCAGACTCCTGCTTATGTTCCCTATTCTAATATTATTACTAGTTACATTATGGGAGGTAATCATAGTTATTTTTACCGAGATAATTATAATAATCGTGTTTCTCCTTATAGATTTGAAAAGAAATAATTTTATAGTCGTTAAATATGAAGTCAATTATTTATTTGTATACGGAAGTAATGCCTTACCAAGTCTGCATTTATAAAAAACTTTCTGAACTTGGTTTCAGAGTTAATGTTTTCTTTGAAGATACTCAAAGGCAGACTCCATATGAAGCTCCACATATCAATAATGTATATTATTATAAAGAAACTTCTTTTAGTCAAGATAATTTGTTGCGTTTTATTGACGAAACAAATCCTCAAATTCTTGTGGTTTGTGGATGGTCTAATAAGAAGTATCTTAAAGTTGCCAAAATAATTAAAAAGAGAAAACAAATTCCTGTTGTTTGCCCAATTGATTCTCAAGTTCTTGGAACTATAAAACAGAAAATTGGTTTCTTTATTTCATCTCTGTACATTAAGACAGCTTTTGATTATATATGGGTTTCTGGCGTTAGACAATATGAATTCGCAAGAAAGCTAGGATATGATATTGATCATATCTTGATGTATTCATTATCAGGTAATACAGATTTGTTCGAAACTGCAAATATTGATCATAAGCTTCAGGAATATCCTAAAAAACTTTTATTTGTTGGAAGATTTAATGAAGTTAAAGGTTTAAAACCTTTATTGCAGGCTTGGAATTTGATTACAGATAAAAAAGGTTGGGTACTGCATTTGGTTGGAAATGGACCATTAGAGTCTGAAATTAGAAATTGTCAGGATGTGATAGTTTCTAGTTTTATGAGTCAAGAAGAATTAGTTAGACTTACTGATTCTTGTGGTGTATTTGTATTGCCTTCGATTTATGAACCTTGGGCTTTAGTTTTGCAAGAATTTGCAGCTGCCGGCTTGCCTATTTTATGCTCTTCAATTTGTGGAGCTTCGCCACATTTTGTTATTAATAATTATAATGGTTATACTTTTACTGCAGGTGATGTTTTGGATATGAAAGATAAAATTTTAAAAATGATTAATCTTACTCCTGAGGATTTGGTTAGAATGTCAGAACGAAGTCGTATACTTTCTCGCTATGTTGATGTTGATAGAAGTGTTGCTTCATTATTAAGTATATTAGGTTAATTTTTTATGATACATTTTGTCAAAGGATTTTTTAAGTGTCTGTTGAATCCACGTATCTCTAAATTGTCTTTTATTTCTTCGGATAACATTATTGACTCCCGTGCAGTTATATATCGTTTGGTAAAAATGAAAGATTCTTCAATTGGAAGATATTCCTATGTCGCACATAATACTGATATCGAAAGTGCTGTAATAGGACAATTTTGTAGCATAGCAGACAATTGTCGTATTGGAATGAGTTCGCATACATTAAATAAAATTTCAACAAGTCCACTTTTTACCCAACGTTTTAACGCATGTCGGTTTAAATGGTGTGAAAACGATATTGATAGCGATGCTGATAAACGTACAGTTCTTGGAAACGATGTATGGATCGGATCACATGTACTTATAAAAGGCGGTGTAAAAGTGGGACATGGTGCTGTTATTGGTGCTGGTGCTGTTGTTGTTAATGATGTTCCACCATATGCAATTGTTGGTGGGGTACCTGCAAAAATAATCCGTTATCGTTTTTCTGCCGAAATTATTGAGAATTTGTTAAAGCTTGAATGGTGGAATCTATCTGATGAATTATTAAAGGATAATCTTGATATATTTCAAAAGAACAATCTTACTTTAGTAGATATTCAAAAATTTGCCAAAAAGACGATTTGCGTTGAGTAATCATTTGATGATAATGCTTCTAACGTATATTAGTATTTAATTTTTATAACAAACTAGATGACTTCTAAGTATTTAACAATGAAAAGATTATTGATGCTTGGAGGTGGTTTCCTCCAAAAATATGTTATCAGCAAGGCTAAGGATTTGGGATATTATGTCTTATGTCTTGATGCCGATCCAAATGCTGTAGGTTTTAAAATAGCTGATGAATATGCTGTAATTAATATAGTAGATGAAGATGCCTGTTTGGCTTATGCTCGTGAAAAGCAAGTTGATGGAGTCTTGACTGCAGCAACTGATTTTAGTGTTTTAACAATGAGCCATATCGCTGAAGCGTTGCACCTACCAGGAATCAATTATAATTCTGCGAAAATCATTAAAAATAAAGCATTGGTGCGTAAAAGACTATTTGAAGCTAATGCCGATGATACCGGTATCTCTTATGAAATAGATTCGCTTGAAGATATTGCTGATGTTTTGCCAAACATTAAGTTCCCTATTATGATGAAGCCTGTTGATGGAAGTGGCAGCCGTGGAGCATCTAAAGTAGAAAAAGCAGAAGACTTTGTAAAGGCAGCAAAATTTGCAATGAACGGAAGCATAACGCATCGTGCAGTAGCGGAACCTTTTGTCAAAGGCAAAGAATATGGCGTAGAATCCTTTGTTGACAATGGTGTTATTCATGTGCTTGGAGTGATGCAGAAAGATATGACCCAACCGCCATATTATGCAGAATTAGGACATGCTATTCCGTCAGGGCTTACAGCAGAACTAGAAACAAAGGTTAAGGCTTGCGTTCATCGGGCCATAGTTGCATTGGGTGTTAATCATGGTTCTGTGAATATGGATTTGTTAATTACAAATGAAGGTAATGTTCATATTGTAGATGTTGGTGCTCGTATGGGAGGTAATTTGATAGGTTCTCATATTATTCCGATGGGTACGGGCATTGATTATATGGGAAATATGATTAGAGCAGCCGTAGGGGATGCAACCAATTGGATGCCTGAATGGCAACCAAAAACAGTTGCAACTAAGTTACTGGCTCTTACACCTGGTATAATTAAGAAATTGCCTAATTTTGATCAAATAGCGGCAGAATATAACGTACAGATTGAACATCATTTACATGAGGGTAATACAATTACTCCATATCGTACTAATTTGGATGGATGCGGGTATGTGGTTGCACATGATATAGACGTGGAACTTAGTATTGCGCTGGCATCTGAGGTTAGAAATATTATAGATAAATTAATTGTTAGAGAATAATAGTATGTATATACATTTTTTTAAAAGAATGATAGATTTAGTTTTGTCTATCTGTGCTTTTCCTTTTTGGCTTTTAATATTTATTCCAGTGGCTATTGCGATAAAGATTGATGATGGAGGACCTATTTTTTATTCTTCTTCCCGTGTTGGTAAGGGATTTAAGAAATTTGGTATGTATAAGTTTCGCTCAATGAAAGTGAATGCTCCTGATTTGAGAAATGCAGATGGGGGAACTTGGAATTCAGCTGATGATCCTCGCGTAACCAAGGTGGGGAAGTTCCTTCGTGAAACCAGTTTGGACGAAACTCCTCAGCTTCTTAATATTATTAAGGGAGATATGAGTATAATTGGCCCTCGTGCCGGAGATTGGGAGAGTGTTGATACTTATAAAGAAGATGAAAAAGATAAATGTAAAGTAGTTCCAGGTTTAACAGGATATTGTCAGGCATATTTTAGAAACAGTATTCCTGTTAGAGAAAAAAGATTGAAGGATGCATGGTATGCAAATCATGTGTCATTTACTTTAGATTTAAAAATATTTTTCAAAACGATAAAGACTGTTTTGAAACATGAAAATGTGTATGTTAATTAAAGGTCGCAATGAGGATATTATTATTGCCAGATTATTTTTCGCCTGAAATTTTTGCAAGTTCTTATTTGTTTGAAAATAGAAATGAGGCTTTTGCGAATGAAGGGTTCGATATGATTGTATATGCACCTTCTCCTACCCGAGGTGTTGACAGAAATGTGAGTTATCTTAAAAAAGAGTTCCTTTATGGCAACCATTTGGAATTGCATCGCTTTAATATGGTAGGAGAGTCAAAAAGTACTATTCAGAGATTGGGACGTTACTTTCTGTGTTCTGTTTGTCAATTTTTTAAAGCATTATTCACTCGAAATTTTGATATAATTTTATTAGGTAGTACTCCTCCTTTTCAAGGAGCCGTTGGGGCTTTGCTAAAAATAATAAGGAACAAAAGTTTTGTTTATGGGATTCAAGATATTTTTCCTGATTCGCTTGTAAGTACAGGTATAGCCAAAAAAGGTAGTCTTATTTGGAAAATCGGTCGTGTTATAGAAAACTTCACCTATAAACATGCTGATAAAATCATTGTCATATCTGAGGATTTCAAGAAGAATATCATGGCTAAGGGTGTACCTGAGGATAAGATTGTAGTTGTCTATAATTGGGTGGATCAGAATGCCGTAGTTGATATTCCTCGTGACAAGAACAAGCTTTTTGATAAGTATCAGCTTGATCGCTCTAAGTTCTATATCGAGTATAGCGGTAATATTGGTCTTACACAGAATATGGACATGCTGCTTGAAGTGATGAAGGAATTGAAGACAACGCATCCTGATATTGGATTGGTACTTGTGGGTGAGGGTGCATATAAAGCACAGGTAGAAGAAATCGTAAAGCGTGATAATCTCACCAATGTAACGATGATTCCATTCCAGCCATACGAGGATATAAGTTATGTGTTCTCCTTGGGTGATGCTGGCCTTGTTATCTCTAAACCTGGTGTTGGGGCTAATTCTGTTCCTTCAAAGACATGGAGTATCATGTCGGCTTCCCGTCCTGTGCTTGCCAACTTTGATGAGAATGAGTTGAAGGATATCCTGGCTGGCAACGAGTGTGGTATCTTTACCAAGGCTGGTGATAAGGAGGCATTCAAGAAATCTATCATCAAACTTTATGAGAATCGTGAACTCTGCAAGAAATACGGAACAAATGGACGTCAGTTTGTGATGGATAACTTGACTCGTGAAGTTGGAACTCAGAAATATGTGGATGTTATCAAAGAAGTATGCAAGAAATAGCTTAGAAACATTTTATTTCTCTAGAAAATTTTAAAATCAAATATTATGAGTACAGATTTGAAAAGAAGAAATGTGCCTTTCTCTCCACCTGATATGACGGAGGCAGAGGCTAGTGAGGTGCGTGATGCCATTTTGAGTGGATGGATTACTACTGGACCTCGTACTAAGAAATTGGAAAAGGAAGTGGCAGAGTTTGTTGGCGTAGAGAAGGCTGTATGTCTTAACTCGCAGACTGCTTGTGCTGAGATGGCTCTCAGATTGCTCGGTGTAGGCGAGGGGGATGAAGTTATCGTTCCTGCTTATACTTATACAGCAAGTGCTTCTGTAGTAAAACACGTGGGTGCAACTATTGTCTTCGTTGATGTGCAGAAGGATTGTCTTGAAATGGATTACGAGGCTTTGGAGAAGGCCATCACTCCTAAAACCAAGGCGGTGATTCCTGTTGATCTCGGTGGTATCCCTTGCGATTATGACCGCATCTTCGCTATCGTAGAAAGCAAGAAGGAGATGTTTACTCCTAAAACTGATCTTCAGAAGAAGATTGGCCGTATTGCTGTTTGCTGTGATGCAGCCCATGCCTTCGGTGCTTCACGTCATGGAAAGATGGTGGGTAGCATCGCTGATTTCTCTTCATTCAGTTTCCATGCTGTCAAGAACTTTACCACAGCTGAGGGCGGTGCCTTGTCTTGGAATCTTCCTTTCGGTAATGAGAAGGTGGTGAAGGATTTGGATAAGAATCCTGAGAATATCTTCAGCGGTGTGCCTGAGATTGAGGGAGAGACCTGGAACGAGAACTTGTATCGCAAGGCTCAGCTGCTGAGCTTGCATGGTCAGAACAAGGATGCCTTGGCTAAGACGAAGCTGGGTGCCTGGGAGTATGATATCATCGGTACTTGGTATAAGTGCAATATGACTGACGTGGTGGCTGCCATCGGTCTGGTTCAGATGAACCGATATAAAGGTATGTTGGAGCGTCGTCGTCAGATGATTGAGCGTTACAATGAGGCTTTCAAGGACATGAATGTGGCTGTATTGCCTCACTATAACGAGGAGCATACTTCTTCCGGTCATCTCTATATCGTTCGCCTCCTGGGTAAGACCCGTGAGGAGACAAACAAGGTGATTGAGATGATGGCAGAGCGTGGCGTGGCTACCAATGTACATTACAAGCCGCTGCCTATGATGACTGCCTACAAGAAGTTGGGATTCGACATCAAGGATTTCCCAAATGCTTTCCACATGTTTGAAAATGAGATTACTCTGCCTCTGAACACCAAGATGACGGATGAGGACTTGGAGTATGTAATCGAATGTTTCAAGGAATGCGTGAAGTAGGGATTCTGAAGCTACCTGTATAGGGTATTATATGAAGAACGCCAGTTTCTGGTATGATATAAAGTTGATCTTCAAGACATTTGAAGTAATCGTGAAAGAGTAGATGCTCTTTCATAAAGCCTCTCTCTTGCCCAAAGAGAGAGGCTTTTTATTTAGCCATTATGAATGGTTGCGCTCTTTCCTTAGTCGTCTGACTTCCCTGATTTCTTCATTGA
>ULJN01020472.1_pt1 | contig 14981 bp, 7 predicted proteins | sample 1950921 | NCBI WGS metagenome assembly ULJN01 (sample SAMEA4835476, study PRJEB28245) | human gut metagenome | biome: gut microbiome; material: fecal sample | place: Denmark | collected 2008
TTTCTGAGGCTTTTTTGTTTTTCCCACAGTTCTGCTTTCTAACGCCGCTTTTCCCACAGATAGATGGGCGCAGCTCCTTTTACCTTTTTACCCTTTTACTTTTTTACCTTTAAATCCCTTTTACTTTTTTACCTTTATATGTATTCTCATAGTCTACAATACCATTTCCTGTCAAAAATGATGGTGAATCTTCTTTACTGACGTTTATGTATAAAATGTTAATGAATGGTGGATTTTCATTATAAAATCAGTAAAATAACGTACTAAAATGATTCTTTCCACTAAAAAAATACATTTTATACACCTCCTTTTCACAGCTTTTTCCTACTTTTGCCCCAAGAAAATGCGAATAATCATGTAAACGGTAAATTTATATAATTACCTATTGATATAGTAAAAACGAAATAAATAAATAGACTTAACTAAACTCTTTTAATAGATGGTGAAACGATTAATTTTAGCTTCAGTGTTACTCATATTTGTATCACTAGCTAATTATGCGCAAAACATGGGAGTTAAGTCCAACCTCTTATATTGGGCTACTACAACTCCTAATCTCGGTGTCGAGACTGCCTTAGGCAAGAAGCATACCGCTCAGGTATTCTTTGGCTTCAATCCTTGGAAACAGTCCGGTGGCGACCAGTCAAGCCTTCGTCATTGGCTTTTGCAACCAGAATATCGTTACTGGTTCTGTCAGAGCTTCAATGGCTGGTTCTTGGGTGTTCATGCCATGGGCGGACAGTTTAATGCAGGAGGTGTGAAGTTACCCCTTGGCATTTTCAAATCTCTACGCGACCATCGCTATGAGGGATGGTATGTAGGTGGTGGTGTGACCGCTGGTTATCAATGGCCTCTTTCCAAGCACTGGAACCTGGAAACCTCTGTAGGTTTCGGATATGATTATATCCAGTACGACAAGTTCAAGTGCGGTGCCTGTGGCGAGAAGGAGAAGTCATCTCATGACAACTACGTGGGTCCTACCAAGGCAGCCATTTCTCTTATTTATATGTTGTAACTCATTAAACATAATCTATGAGTATGAAAGATTTTAAGAACTACATATTATTATTCAGCTCTCTTTTGATGGCTATGCCTCTTGCAGCCCAGGATTGCAAGAGTCTCAAGTTGGCTGCCGATAAGATTCAGGTATCTAATGTACAGATGTCTCATCATAATGACCGGGTTACGGTTGCGATGGATCTGAATCTCGATTCCCTGGATCTCCCTACTAACAACCAACTTGTGTATACTCCGATTATCAAGCATAAGGGAGAGTTGCTCAAGATGCCTGAGATAGTTATCAACGGTAGAAGACAGCAGATCATGTTTGACCGAGGGGTTGGAAAGAAACAGTTGCAGCTTTCTCCTCAGGCTTTGGTGGTGAAGCGAGACAACAAGAAGCAGCAGACCGTGAAGTATCTGGCATCCGTTCCTCTGTCTTCCAAGGTAAGAAACTACGATCTCGAAATTCACGAGGACCTCTGCGGTTGTGGTGATTTGCAGGATGGTACTGATTTTACCATCACTCGTCGTCGCCAGCCGGTAGCTTCTTTCGTCCGTCCAGAGGTAGAAGCGGTCAAGGTCCGTCATCTTGATAAGCGTGCTTATATCGATTTCCCGGTAGATCGCATAGAGTTGCATCCAGATTATCGCCGTAATCCTGCACAGTTGGATAGCATCATCCGCACCATCAATGCATTGAAGGAAGATAAGAATCTCGAAGTGAGCGGCATCAATATTCATGGTTATGCATCACCGGAGAGTCCTTACACCCATAATGATTATCTGGCAAAGAACCGTGCCAAAACGCTGACCGAATATGTCCGCCGAATGGTGAAGTTGCCAAACAATCTCTTCACGGTTTCTTCTACTCCAGAGGATTGGGATGGTCTGATAGCTTATATTAAAGGTAGTAACCTTGAGCATAAGGATGCCATTCTGGCGATTATTGCCGATAAGAGTCTGAATCCGGATGCGCGGGAGTTGAAGATCAAGAAGCAGTATCCTTCAGAGTATCGCTTTATGCTCGATACCTGGTATCCTGCCCTCCGCCATTCCGACTACCACATTACTTATAAGGTGAAACCTTTTGATGTGGAAGAGGCAAAGGAGATTATCAAGACCAAGCCACAGCAGTTGAGCCAGGAGGAGATGTTCCTGGTAGCTCAGACTTACGAACCAGGCAGCAAGGAGTTTAATGATGTGATGGAGATTGCCGTCCGCATGTTCCCGGAGAACGAGACAGCGAATCTGAATGCAGCCATAACCCGCTTGAATGCCGGTGATGCAGATGATGCGAAACAATATCTCGACAAGGCAGGAACCAGTGCCGATGCCCAGAATGCCCGAGGAGTCTATGAGATACTGAAGGGCAACGAGAAGCAAGCTCGTTATTATCTGGAGCAGGCTGCCAAGGCTGGTGTTGCTTCTGCAAAAGAAAATTTACAGAATCTATAAAGTTATACATACTGTCTCTTTAGGTTAATATAGCTGTTCCTTAGAGTCAGGGCACTGCCCTGGCTTGGGACAGTCTCCTGAACCAGGCATATTTTTTCTAACTACAAATATAGAAAGAAACTCAAATATAACGTATTAGATGAATTGTAAACCAAATATATAAAAATGTAATATAATTAGATTTTTAAGAGCGGTTATAAGTAAAGAAATAAAATATTAATAACAACAATAATAACTTACAAGATGAAGAAAACTTTATTATTTTCCGTTGCATTGGCAGGGCTGATGCTCGGTTCTTGTTCAAGTAGCGATGATCTGAATGGTGGTGGTAACAACTCAGGTTTCAATGAGAATGGTGATGGTTATGTTGCTGTTGCCATCAATCTTCCAACACAGAACCCTGGAACTTCACGTGCCAATGATAATTTCAAAGATGGCACTGCTGAAGAGTATGAAGTAAAAGATGCTAAGCTTTTGCTTTTTAATGGTGCGGATGAAGCTAGTGCAACCTTTGTACAGGCGTATCCTCTCACATTAACTTCTGCTACTCCTGGAGCAGAAAATAAGCAAATTACTACCCGTTATCAGCAGACTGTTAAGATTAGTAGTTCGGGGCTTACTAATAATATTTATGCTTTGGTAGTTTTGAATGATAACGGCCTGAGCTATACTGTCGGTGATAAAATGTCTAAAATCCTGACAGTTAATTCTTCTGACCTCAAAAACACTGGCTTTTTGATGACGAATGCTCCATTATCAACAAAGGTAGGTGCTAATCCATTTGATGGCAAAGTAAATACTTTAGTACCTGTTACGTCTGATAATATTCAGAAGACTCCGGAATCTGCAGCTTCACATGCTGTAGAAATCTCTGTAGAGCGTGCTTTAGCTAAGGTTGAAATGGGAACAGCCATGACACCAGTACAGACAACAGATTATACTGGTACGGTTACTGAAGTAACAGGTGTAAAAACAGCAGGTAAGAAACTTTATTATACTGTTACCGGTTGGGAGTTGGCAAATACCAACAAACAGACTTATTTTACTCGCAGCTGGACAAATGATTGGGCTTCATATGAAGCTGCTGGTGCAACATCTAAATTCCGATTTATTGGCACAAATAGTTTGAACGATGATTCAGCTATCCCTGCTTCAGAGTTGTATCGTACATATTGGGCTATTGACCCTAATTATGATTTATTTACAACTGGTGCTTTAGGAAATTCACAGGTTACTTCTACCGATCGGACAACGATCAAGTATTGCTTAGAGAATACATTTAATGTTTTAAATCAGAAGATTCAAAGTACTACTTGTGCTATTGTTGGTGTTCAGTTATTTACAGCAGATAATGACGCATCACCTACCAAGTATACTCCTATGACAGATTTTTATACTGTCGATTCTGATCCTACAGTTGTATATGACAAAGCGACTATTGAGAAATTGATTCTTGCCCGATATGTTGCTCAAAACGCTTCGGATTTGAAAACTCTTATTTCTGGAACAGTCAGTGCACAGGATTTGTTGACTGTATCAGAAACTTCTTCTGATGCGGGTGTTGTTTCTTATACCGTAACTGCTAAAGCTGATAGCCGTTGGACGACTACACCTACGACAGAACAGTTAGAAAATTGGAAGAGTGGAGTGGAAGTTAAAGATTTAGAGCATGTTAAGAATGGTATTAATTACTATTATGTTCCAATTCGTCATTTTGATAATGATGAGACACCTTGGTCTGCTGATGGTAAAACTAAATCTTATCCAAATGATGATGGTAAGGCAGAACAAAACTGGCTAGGTCGTTATGGCGTACTTCGTAATAACTGGTATGAAATCAGTATTTCCGCCTTGAAGGGATTTGGACATGCTACCATACCAGATTTGAGTAAAATTCCGGATGATGATGATAATTTGAAGGAGTATGTATCTGTCAAGATCAACGTCCTTTCTTGGGCTAAGCGTACACAAGGTGCAACTCTCGGTGAGTAATATAAAACGATAAATATAGAAAACAATAATTGATTAGCGATATGATAGCGCAGAAGATAAATAAATGGTTGAAGGGTGTCATGGCAGCTGCCATGACCCTGGCCGTCGCAACCTCATGCCACGATATGTGGCACCAGGACTACAGCGATTGTCCTAATGGTGTATATGTGAAGTTTAAGTATGATTACAACCTCCAGCGTGCCGATATGTTCAACGACCATGTTGGACAGGTAACGCTGTATGTATTCGACGAGAACGGAAACTATATAACCCAACAGACCGAGACGAATTCTGCGCTATCATCGCCTCTCAAAGACCCAAATTACGTGATGCACGTCGAGAACCTGCAGCCAGGTAAATATCAGTTCCTTGCCCTTGCCGGACAGAATGCTTACGCCGACCAGTTAACTTCAGGCCGTGCCAAGTTCGTTCGTACCGCTCCATCGGCTACAGGAGATAAGATGCAGAAACTGGAAGTGAATCTCGACCATGAAAATAGGGGAGAGTATGATGAGGTTGTCAACAACAGCCTTCCTCTCGATACCCTCTGGCATGGTAAACTGCTGGAGGCAGTAGAGGTATCATCCTCAAAACCTTCTTATGCAATCATCCCTCTGGTGCGTGATACCAAGAAGATCAATGTGGCGCTTCGTGACCTTGACTCTCCACAGGATATGGATGTCAACGACTACACGATGACCATCGAAGCCCATAATGCCCGCATCCTTTGGGATAACTCTCTCGATGAGAGCCGTAAACTCATTTATACCCCTCATGCCACATGGAATACGGTAGATGAGACTGAGCAGGGCAAGATAGCCCATGCTGACTTTATGACTTCCCGCATTTTGAAGCACGAAGATTACAACCTGGATAGCCGACTCCTGATTAAGAGCAAGGAGACAGGAAATACGGTAGTGAATGTAGATTTACCAGACCTCTTGAGTCGTCTTCGCACCAGCGAGGAGTACAGTTATAGTGCACAGGAATTCCTAGACCGTGCCTACGATTACAAACTTCAGTTCTTTATCCAGGGTGGCAAGCTCAAGTATTGCTACATCACCATCAGCGTGAATGTACTGAGTTGGAGTAAGCGCATCCAGTTCGAAGAACTCCATTAACATGTCCTACCCGGCTTTCAGTAAGCCGATATAAAAAGAAAGTGTATGTTTAAAATGAAAACTATAACCATCTCATTGCTAGCCCTTTTGCTGGTTATGTCGTTCGCATCCTGTGCGAGTGACACTACTAGTGATTTGCCTCTGCCAAGCAAAGATATGAAGGCATATCTGCAGGTAAAGGTAACGGTGGAAGGTAGTGGAGATACACGAGCGAGTAGGGCAGATAAAGAACCTGACGGAGGTGAAGATGGAAATGGAAGAGAACCAGGAATCAATAAAGAAAATGATGTCAATTCTCTTACCGTCTTACTATATAAATCTGAAAAAGATGACTTAACGGAAGCTGATGCAACAATAGATTATGTATATACATTTACCGGTTTAAAAAAGGCTACTACTTCCAGCTATGATGCAACTTATACTACCGTTCCAAAAGAAATAGATGCTGCAATCGTTGACAAGAATTATCATGTTATAGTGATAGCCAATGCAGACGATATGACTTCCAGATGTAAAGGAAAGAAGATAAGTGAAATCAGAGATTTGCAGATGTCGAAAGTGTGTACCCGAGATGCTGATATTACAAAGTTTTCAAACTTCATCATGTCATCAAAGAATGATGCTAAGATAGATTTCACCAAAGAAGGTTCAGAAACAGAACCTTATGTGGTAGATGTAAACATCGAGCGCCTGGCTGCCCGTATCGACATCATTCCAAATGCTACTTTTGATGGTACCAGTCAAGGTTATTATTATAATGTAATGGATGGAACGAATGTAGTAGGCGGTTTTAAGCTCGAATCTGTCACTCCTACCAAGGTTATGACAAAGGGAGAATACTTGATTAAGCGAGTTTGCCCAGATAATAGTTTGGCTCCTGTTACTTATTTCGGCCGAGAAGAAATGGATCCTACAACCAAGGCTTCTACTAATTATGTGGTTTGTCCTTGGACAAAGGATCGTACAGGTCTTACTCTGAGCAATGCTGAAGGTCCTGCATCTTTATATAATGTAAAGAAGACAACTTCTACCAGTACTGCTGTAGAAGAAGCATCTTACATCCTCGATTATGTGATGGAGAATACAACCACCAATAACACCGAGGCTAATTCTACTGGCCTTATCTTTAAAGGCAAGTATTATGAAGAAACAGAATGGGATGCAACCAAGAAACAGCCTAAAGCTGGTTTTACAGGAACAGATAAGAAATATACCTATACGCTCCGTCATAGCGACCCTTCAGGAAGTGGAACCACCGCTGACCCGATGCATTTTGGTGTTGTCCGCAACAACATCTATCAGGTAAAGGTAGATGGTGTTGAAGGAAAGTCTAAAGGCATCAAGTTGACCATACATGTAGTCCCTTGGGCATATTACGACCATGGGGAAGTAATATATTAAACTCTAAGATTAATTTACAAAGTATAACTAAAATGAGAAAACATATAATGAAATATATGGCTTGCCTGGTGATGCTGCTTCTGACTTTCGCAGCATGTTCGCCAGATAGTGATGCTTCTGATCCGGGAAGTATCACCAACAAGACATATACTCTCCATTTTAATCTGTCTCCAGTATCAGGAAGTTCTGCTTCTTCCCGTGCAGAAACCTATACTGCAGGAAGTCCCAATACATGGGAGGACGGTTCTAAAGAAGAGAACATGAAGAGTTGGACAGTTGTCTTTGTAAAGTCTGGAACGGTAGCGAAAGTTGTCAAGCAGCCATCCGTAGAAGAAGGCAAAGATAAGAAAGATGATGTAACTGTTACCGGTTTGGAAGCAGGAACTTATTCGGTCTATTCTTTTGCCAATATATCAGATGCAGAACTCGGTACAATTACGGAGGGTTCTCGTTCTCCTGACTTCGATTCCAAATCATTTGCTGTCAATGGTAATGATATGGATATTACGAATGGTATTCCTATGAGCAATAAACAGGAGGTAACTATCGGCTCTGACGGTCAACCGAATGTCAAGGATTTATATGTAGTAAGAATGCTATCCAAGATTACGCTCAAGTTCCGCAACATGACAGGTGAAGATATTACCGTAAAGAATGTAAGTATCAGCGATATTACAAGCAATCCTGCTGCAGGAACAGAAAATATCATGTTGCTTCCTAAAACGTCTGTTTCATCTACGAATGTTGCCCAAGCGCCAAATTTGGTAGAGAATGCTAAAAGAGATGATTTTACACATGCGATTACATCTGGTTTGACAGTAGCCAAGAATACAACTGGTTATGATACAGATAACAGCCGTTCGGTTTCTTTCTATGTCAACGAGAGTCAAGCCGGCAATGCTTATCCTTATTTTGTAGTAACGCTCGAAACGAACGTTGGTTCACAGAGATACTTCATGTATACCGACTGGAATCAGATAGCCCGCAACGACCATCATGTCTTAAAGTTGGCACTGAGCGATTACAAGCTTCGGCTCAAGGTAGAGGACTTTGGATCTATCGGTTCGGCTCCGTCATTGAAAGATGACGGAAAACAGCTCAATCTCACTTTCCATGATTTAGAGGAGTTCCATATCATTCCTTCTGTTACGAAGTATAGTGATCCAACTGGTGCAGAAGTATCTTTCACGGATCTCAAATGGATGAAACTTTCAGAACCAGAGACGGATGCAGAGACGAAAGCTTTCTCTACTATACCAAAGATAGTAACAGGTGAAAATAGAATAGAGGCTGCAACATTAGGTGAGTTAGGCAAGAAGATAGGTCCTATCATCTATCAGCTTTCAGTAAAAGTTAATGATACCCCAGATTCACCTACGCTGGTATATCGTGTAGCAATCTCTCAGGATTTAACCTGGTACTCAGCAAGGCGCCATAACGGTGCATTTTGGATATGTAAACAATAATACTTATATTAAAAAACATTGAAGCTTATGTTTAAGTCTAAGATTTTTAATAGTGTAATGAGATATATGTTGGTAGCAATGCTTGCATTGCTGCCAAATGCTATATGGGGAGAGAATGTCTTTTTAAAAGATGTACATAAGGTTAACATTAACTTATGTGACATCATGTGGAAGAATAATGCTTTTGCATACGATTATGCTTTGATTTATTTTAAAGATAAAGATGGCAATCAAGTTTCTTTAGATAATTTTGGCTTAGCTCGATGGGGAAATACTTCTACTAATGATGTTCCTAATGATTATACTGATGGAGGAGTAAAAAAAAGTGGAAATTATTATATGTTTTCACAGAAAGTTTATAAATGGGGTGATAAAGAAAAACTTTTTAATTTCACTTTTTCTAATGACAAATTAGACTTATCTGGGTATCAAATTATCTTTAAGGCTTCAAATAGTAATGATTTTGAGTCAGATAAAGAAACTGCTGATATAACCATAACTTATCAGCTTTATTCTCAGAGTGATATTGATGCTGTAACTTTCACCAAGGCAACTGATCCTACTTTGGTGAAATCTACTTATGCTTTACAAGAAGGAAACAAATGTATCTTCAGTGGTGCTTCTGTATATGATGAAATAAAAAAGATATTAGAAGTTTCGTCTAAAGAAGATATTAAGGACTTCTATATACGTTGGACTATAAAGCATACAGATGGCTCCAAAGTAGATAATCTTACAGTCTCTTCAGAAAAAATACAGAAGCGTAATGATTTTGACTATATTTACTTTAATACAGGTTCCTCAATTCAAGCAAAAGACTTGGATGTTACCTTAGAGTTGTCTAGTAGTGAGTCTTGGGATAACATAAAATTATCTTTTGTTATTTCCAAAAATGTCTCTGAATTGACTACTAAATATGGTGTTGTTGAGAAGGAGCCAACTTTGAATGCATTGTATAATATTACGTTGGAAACAAAGTACAACATGCCTTTCAATCATTATGTAGGCCATGCTAATACTGCATTTGACGAAAAAGGTATGCAGCAGACTGCAGAATGGGAGTACTATGTCTATGTGAAAGATGCTAATGAGCAAGTAGAGTTAGTGCTGCCATTCGACAAATATGAAAATGGAATAGGATCGGGATCGCCACTTGAGCCACGAGGTTATTTCAGATGGTATGATTTTAAAACAGATAAAGCTAATGATAATTTAAGTCCAGTTACAGGGACCGGAGCATCAACTCTTCTGAATCATATTGTATCGGGAAGTAATGATTATGGCTTGTTTGCTTTCAATCTTCCTCAAGACCCTGTTAGTAAGAATGTTGGTGTTATGTATACTGCACCTGCAGGAGCTTCGTCTGAAGGATGGGTTGGTGAAGATGTTGCCTGTGATGTGAGCCGTTATATTGATGGTTTGGATGCAACAAAAACTTATCTGGTACACGAGCCTACGCTCTCTATCAGATACATTTTCCATATCCGTTCTGCCAAGAAGTTAGCAGACGACATTATGAATACAGCTATTGGCAAAAATCTTGAAAGAGCAGGCTATAGAACTTATGAGGATGGTAAGTATATAACAGTTGGTATGAAGGATAAAAGTTCTTCTATTGTTACTCTTCGACTGGATTTGTCAGATGCTACGAAATATTATTTCCATCCATTAGCAAATGGTGTATATAAGAAAAATGGTTCTTCAGAAGGTTTCACTAATCGGGTATATTATGTAGATGAAAATGACAAACTCGTAGAATCAAACTTCGATAAAACAAAATTATGTAAGGCAACTAAGGTTGAATGGTGGGCGTACGATAAGACCAAGAACTATTGCAAAAAGTTAGATAATTTTGGTAGCGAGAGTACTCGCTTCTTTAATTTGACGATGAATAAGCTCAACGGCAACTGGATGCCTGCATCTTTGTCTGGGTCAGGAACGAATTTTACATTTGAATATGGAGATCCTGTATTCATAGTTGCATATGCAATGGATGATGACGGAAACCGTTGTCCTATTGCCAACTTTGATGTTCGATTCATGAATAATCATCCGATGACTAAAGATGAGATAACTAAGGCTGGATTAAATAACAGACTGATTAGTTATCTTGACGAGCATTATAAAATGGCTACCAAGCCAATTACATTTGATGATGATGATGTAGAACAGACTGTGGCTGCTCCTACAAACCCGAACGACAACCAGGACCGTTTACCATCTAAATGGGATCGTCGTGCTTATAGTTTCGTATATCGTGATCTGATTGACTACGATGCTGCTAATTATAATGGTCTGAAGACTATCGGTCATTCTCCACTTCATGGAGATTATTGCTTGTATAAATCTGCCAATGTTAATGGTATTTCCGGTAATGGTGAGTCACTTAAAGATGGATATCTTTGGTGGCAAAGTGGAATGTTACATGATAAGACTTATGAGATAACCAATGGTTCTCAGTATGGTCACTTCCTCTATGTGGATGCATCAGACGAAAGTAGAAAAATCGCCGCTGCAGATTTCACGGCAGATCTCTGTACAGGACAGCAACTTATCTTCACAGCGGGTGTTGCTGACATGACTAAAGGGGAGACTAAGCCACAGATTATGTTTAAACTATTTGGTGTTAAAAGAAATGTCAATGATGATATTGTTGAAAAACACCTGATACATAGTTTTTCGTCTGGTGATTTTAAGACTAATGTAGAAAAATTGCAAACAACAACTTGGTACCAGGTATATGGTAAGATTACTTTGCAAAAAGAGTCAAATGTAGAGCAGTATTCAGATTTCCGACTGGAGATTGATAATTACTGTAACAATACTGATGGTGCCGACTATGCTGTAGATGATATCCGTATGTATCTTGCGCCTGCTAAGGTTCAGGTGATTCAGGAAAAGCCTATTTGTGATGGTGCTGCAACGGGAAATATCAAGCTGAAGATTCGTGCTATCCATGAGACTTTGAATGCTATTACCGGACACAAAGGACAGACTAAAATATACTTCCGTTTTGTCGATGAGGATGGTAAACCTGTAGAAGGTACTGATGAGAGTAATCCTTACTATCAGACGATACAGAAGCATGCTACAGACGATTCAAAGAATATTACTTACAAGAGCAATAAATATGGAGCTGTTGACGTATTCGATTCAGAGGAAACTTGCAACCAGTATACTATAGATGGTACTCCTATGATCGAGAAGGATAGCGAAGGTGAAACTTATATCGTTATAAGTAATAGATATTATCCTCTTAAAGTAGGTAAGAAGTTTTATGTATCTGTAGCTACAGAAACTCCTGATGCAACAGGCAACTCTAATTGGGGTTCACCTGCTGAAGTCTGCTCGTTGTACAGTAGCTGGTTTGAAATGGTTAGCCAGCATCCAATCATTACTGATACACATGGTAATATTGTAACGGATTATAAGATTCCTTGCGATAAAGCAGGAAGCTATTCTGTTACAATCAAGGGACAATTGGTTACAACTGACCCTAATACAGGTGGTAAGATAACATTGGATGGTATTAACTTCATCTGGTATATCGATGATCCATTAGTAGCTACCAACAAACTGAACGAAACTGCCAGCAACGAAATCACCATCAGCAAGGATAAGCTTCCTTTGGGGGTTACACATAAAATCTTTATGCTGCCTGAAGGAACTCAGAATTCAGATGGCTATATTCCATATACAATCAATGGTAAGACCTATCTGTTGTGTACTGGTGCAATACCAGTCCCATTGCGTGTGATGCTGGATGGACCACAGCTTAACTTCGGTTTCAACGATGTGGATTATCCATTCAATGATGGAAGTTATGAGGCTTCGCTTCGTATCGGTTTGCCGCAGCTGGAGAAGTTGAAGGCTTCTAATGGATATTTGAAGGTACCTCTTCATAGTGCTACGATGAAAGATGGAACAGCTATAACTGAGCCACTTACTTTCATTGATGATAGTAGAACTCCTGCTATTACTTCGAATAAGGTAATTGTTGCATCTACTAATGATCCTTTATGGGAAACGAAGTTGAATACTCAGGTTGCAACATTGGAGAACGAAGAGCTGCCTGCTTTTAATAAAAAGACTCAGACTACTCTCAACCTCAAGTTTGAAAATGATGCAGTTGCTAATTTCCACGAGGGATATTACTATGTACTCCGATTCGCTTACGAGAAGAGAGCAGCTACAGCTGGAACTACCAACTGCCCTGGCGAGTCTTATCTCAAGGTGAAGATTGTACCGGAGTTCATTACCTGGACTCCTACTGCCGATGGCGGAATGAATGCCAACTGGAACAATGATGCCAACTGGCATCGCTCTTCATCTGCAGAATTGTATGATGATAAGTATACAGATTATCTGGCTTATGGAAGCATTATGTCGGGTACGCCAACTTCTGCAAAGGATATTCCTACTCAGAACAGCTATGTGCCAATGAAGTTTACCAAGGTAACCATTGGCAATCTGAATGGTTTGCCATTCCCTGACCTCGGTAATATCGTTTACCGTAGCACCAATCAGATAGCTACCAAACTGACCAATGGCAAGGGTAATGAGGCTACGAAGTATATCCAGTACGACTTCATGGCTATCTGGAATGAGGCAGATGCCAATAAGGGATTTGGTACTGATGGTAATCTGAAGTGCGAGAAGTTCTATGGCAATACCTGTCATCAGATTTACTTCAAGCCTCGGGGCGAGCTTCGCGACCAGTGCTATCTGGTATATGATAAGGCTTGGGTAGAGAAAGAGCTGGAGCCAAACAAGTGGTACACCATGGCTTCGCCTCTGCAGTATATCTACGCCGGTGATATGTATGTGCCAGCAAAGGATGGACGACAGGAAACCAAGGCGTTTACGGATATCAAGTTTGATGATAAGGTGTATAGCCGAAGCAAGTATCCGGTTTATCAGAGAGCCTGGATGAAGAGCGATGTGATGGAAATCTCTCCTAAGGGAGATTATCCTGCATCTCATTACCCAAGTGTAGCTGCTCCAGAAAATGTTGATATGAATCTCGGCTACTGGAGCCACGTATATAATAAGGTGGATGAGAGCTATGCCGATGCCGCAGACGGAACCTTCGGTGGTTTCTCTATCAAGGCGGGTAATGCCCTCCTGCCGAAGGATAAGACTAAGAAAGCGCTCCTCCGTTTACCAAAGGCTGATAAGGAATATCAGTACTTCGATTATAACGGATCTGAGAACTCTTCAAGCAAGACTTCGGTTACGAAGGATCCTAAAGGTCGTGGCAAACTTCTCGTTGCTTTCAACAACGATGAGAAGCATCTCGCAGAGAAAACTCAGAGTTTAGGAACTGATAATAACAGCGGATTCTATCTCGTTGCCAATCCATATACCTGTTCTATCTCGATGGCTAAGTTCTTCGAGGCCAATACTGGTTTGCAGAAAGCTATTTGGATTGTAGAGAATGGTGAGGTAAAGGCGATTTCCAATGAAGAATTGGATAAGAAAAACTACGCTATCCAGCCTACCCAGTCGTTCTTTGTTAAGAAGAATACTGGCGCTGCTATTAGAGAAGTAAGATTCACTTCTACGATGTGTGTTGACCGCACCATTACTCCTGGCCTGCTGATGGCATCTGACTATGTCAAGAGCATTGAAGCAACGACAGAGAATTCCAACGGCCAGACGTCTAGGGCACGCATTGCTTTGCGTCCGGAGGCTTCTGCCGACTATGATGACCAGGAGGATGTGGATCTCTTGTATGATCAGAACCTCAAGGATATTCCGCAGGTTTATACCGTTGCCGGCAACGAGGCGGTGGCTGTGAATGCAGTTCCTGGGTTGTCCTGGATTCCGCTCGGTATCGTGAGCCAGCAGGCTGAAGAGGTTGCACTTACCCTGAAGGGTGTGAGCAAGCTCGATGCTCCGGTTTATCTCTATGATGCTGCGTCGGCAAGCTTTACAGAAGTTCATGATGGCGAGGCTGTGAAGGTGAAGGCGGGTGACCACGGAAGATACTTCCTCACCCAGACCCGTACCTCAACCGGCATCGACCGCATGGAGGCTGAAGAGCAGAGCGCACCGGTGAAGGTTTACTCACCAGCTGCAGGCATGATTGTTGTTTCTGCTCTGGGTAGTGAGAAGCTCGACAGGGTTCAGGTATTTACATTGGATGGCAAGATGGTTCACAGTTATCAGTTGCCTGACAAGCAGAGAATGATTCTGCGAGTTCCATCCGGCATTTACATCGTGAAGGCATCTACCCAGTCCTGTGCTCAGGCTAAAGGTCAGAAGATTTCAGTAAGATAGTATATTCTGGTTTTTAAATATCAATACTTATTTTTTGATAATCCTTTTATACCCACATTATCTGATACCTTACTATATATAGTGGCATCTTTGTTTCTTTGGTAGAGACGAAGGTGTCCCTATCATTTTTATTATTTTTTTTAACACGCATAATTTGCTAGTTTCCAACAATTATCTTATATTTGCAAAGAGTTTCTGTGTCTCTTATGTAGAGATTCAGATGAATGACATCAAAAAAACGAACTTGATTCGCATGATGAAA
>ULJN01003536.1_pt1 | contig 14592 bp, 9 predicted proteins | sample 1950921 | NCBI WGS metagenome assembly ULJN01 (sample SAMEA4835476, study PRJEB28245) | human gut metagenome | biome: gut microbiome; material: fecal sample | place: Denmark | collected 2008
CTGGTATTTTATCTCCTACATTCATAATTATATATTATTTAAAAGTTATACTATTCTTCTATCTATTATTTCTTTCTTTTCACCCCTCTTACTGCCTCACTTTCCAATGGATTCTCGGGCCAGAAGTGCTTGGGGTAGCGGCGCTTCAGCTCCTTGCGCACCTCGAAATAGGTGGATTGCCAGAAACTGGCGAGATCCTGTGTAAGCTGAACGGGCTTGAAACCTGGAGAGAGCAGCTCCAGCAACAGAGGCTGCCTGCCATCATCAACAGCTGGCGTCTGAGTCATTCCGAAGCACTCCTGCAGCCGGACACTGAGGATGGGAGCCTCGGCTCCCTGGCGATAGTCGATGCGGATATGACTGCCCGATGGAACCACGATGTGGGTGGGTGCGAGGCGGTCTATCTCCTGCTGCAGCTCGTATGGAATCTGTGCCCAGAGGATTTCCGAGAGTTTGAGCTTCCTGAGTTCGGTGGTGCTCGTCTTGAGCTTTCCGCCCTGTTCCAGATAGAAGGGCAACCATTCGGCGGCTGTCTCCATCAGGTGTGCGGTGGACAGATTGGGCAACTCCATTTCCGGGTGCCACTCTCTTACTTGCGCCACCCTCCGCTGCAACCGCTGAACGTCTTCGTTCCAATCCAGCATGCTGAGTCCTTCCTTCCGGATGGCGGTGCAGAGAATATGGATAATCTGCTGTTTGTCGGCATCCTGGAGTGGTTTGCTATCCACCACCAGGGTTCCGATGCGTCGCTCTCTCTGCATCCTGATTATTCCCGCCTTACTGTCCCACGAGATGTTGTCGAACTCGTGGGTAGGGAGGTCGTTGATGTTTACGGAAGCCGAGAGAAACACCCTGTCTGCCTTTCCTGAAGATGGAAGTGGGGTGGAAGCATTCGTACCCGACGGCTGAGCAGATACATTGAGCGAGGCGATGGCGAGCCATTGCTGCGCCGACATTGCATCGCTTGAATCGATGAAGATTGTCTTGCCGTTCGACATTCTGAAATGTCCGATATTATCGATGGCCATGGCGATGCGCTCAGGATAGGCTAGGGCAATCAGTCTGCCCACTTCCTCTGCATCCACCGGCTCATTGTCTTCCTTCACCTTGAGCATCCTTCGGTATTCCTGGGCTATCTGGGCGATGCGAGCCCATCTGCCCAGACTGTTTTTCTGTCGCTGCGAACGGAGGATGGAGAGGCGCAGCGCCATATCCGAATCCTCTGCGTCGCTCATCGGGTCTTTCTCTTCCAGCAGGGCAGCAACGTCGCAGGCTAGAGCTTTGAGTGCAGAAGTTTCTGAAATCATCATCATCTTGGCGATGCGTGGATGACAAGGCAATGTTGCCATCTTCCTGCCCAATGGGGTGATGCTGCCATCTGGTTCTATCGCTTCAAGAGAAAGAAGCAATTCCTTGGCATTGAGAAGGTTACTGCTTGATGGTGGGGTAAGCCAGAGCAGCGACTGGGGATTGTTCTCGCCAAAGGCTGCAATATCGAGTATCATCGATGTAAGGTCGGCTTCCTCTATCTCCGGGCGGCGCTGGTCTTCCATCAGATGTTCCGAGGTCTGAGTCCACAACCGGTAGCAGATTCCTTCAGCCACACGTCCGGCTCGTCCTCTTCGCTGGGTTGCCATGTCCTTGCTGATGGTTACGGTTTCCATGTGGCTCAATCCCGTTCGGGCGTCGTAAACCAGTTTTCGGCAAAGTCCGGAATCCACCACGATCCTCACACCTTCGATGGTAAGCGAGGTTTCTGCGATAGGTGTGGCGAGCACGATTTTCCTTTCTCCCTCTTTCGAAGGGGCGATGGCGAGGCGCTGCTTCTCGGGTGGAAGATTGCCGTAGAGCGGATAAACCTGCGGAACGGAAAGTTCAGCTGCTGCTCTGCTGAGGCTTGCATCCAATATCTCCTTGCATTTCAGAATCTCCGACTGTCCAGGAAGGAAAGCAAGAATATCTCCCTCGTTCCTATCTGCAGCCTTGAGGATGGTAGCCGCCACCTCTTTATATATGTCGTATCGCGCAATATCTGTCTCGGAATAAATGGTCTCTACGGGGAACATCCTTCCTTCGCTCTCTATCAATGGCGCCTGAAGAGCCTCGCAGATGGCAGAAGCATCGATGGTAGCCGACATGATGATGATCTTCAAATCTGGTCGGATGATTTCCTGGGCCTGTCGGGTGAGGGCAAGCGCCAGGTCGGAGTTGATGCTCCGCTCGTGAAACTCATCGAAGATGACGGCGCTCACTCCTTCGAGCGTGGCGTCGTGGATGAGCATTCGGGTGAGGATTCCCTCGGTGAGCACCTCGATGCGGGTTTCTGAAGAAACCTTGTTCTCGAAGCGTACCCGGTAACCCACGGTCTTACCCATGGGTTCGCCCAAGATGCTTGCCATTCGCTCAGCTATCTGACGGGCAGCAAGGCGGCGTGGTTCCAGTATCAGAATCTTTCCCTGTGGGGTGGCTCCGAGGAGGGTGAGTGGGAGTATGGTGGATTTTCCTGCTCCCGGCGGAGCGGTAACAACAAGGTTTGCCGACTCCTTCAGGGTGCTGTTGATGGCGTCGGCTATCTGGAAGGCAGGAAGATGACCTGCCTGCTGTTTGATTCTATCGTAATTCATACTGCAAAGATACACATTATTTTTGTGATGGGCAAATGATTAGAAAGGTAATGCATGAGAATGGCGAATCTTGTAGATTTTTTCCCTTATCTGATTCCATTTGGCAAGGACTAGGTAGCCGGATACGACTGCCAGATAGAGAAGCATCAACTGAAGGAGTGACAGATGAAGATGGTCTATGCTGGCACCCGGCAACAGACTGGTAAGCCGGAAGGCGGTATGGGTGGCTTGGGTAATGCTGGCAAGTACTGCTGCTACATGTTGCATCAGCCAGGTGCCGACGGAGGCAAGGCTGGAAATGTAGGTAAGGGGAGAAAGCAGCAGGAGTAGGGCACAAAGATAGAGGATGAGGGTGGCTGCCGGGATGGCGATGAAGCTGGTGAGTAGGGAGTAGCAGGATATTCTGCCGAAATAATAGACGATGAGCGGAAGCGTACCTATCTGTGCCGTCAGGGATACGCTGAATAATCCCCAGAGGCAACGGATAATCTTGCCGTGGGATTTGAGCAGTCCGAAGAGCGGGGGATAGAATATGAGGATGGAAGCCACGGCGAGAAAGGACATCTGGAAACTGATGTCGAAAAGTTGGAAGGGATTCAGAAACAGCATGATGACATAGGCTAGCGCCAGGGTGTTGAGCGAAAGGTCGGGGCGCAGGGCTAGCAGGCAGAAACTGTAGATGCTGAGCATGGAGGCTGATCTGACGGCACTAGGGGGAAAGCCGATAAAGACGACATACGCCCATACGGCAACGAGGGACAAGGCAATGGTGGGTCTGGAACGGCGCTTTCCGCCCAGAAGAATCACGAAGAGCTGGAAGATTATGCCTATGTGCAAGCCGCTAACTGCCAGTATATGACTTGTGCCGGAGATGGAAAAGCTCTCCTTGGTTTCCCGGTCGAGTGAACCCTTATCGCCCATCGCCATCGCAGAAATCACGGCGAAATTCTGTCCGTCGATATGATAAGTATGCAGCTGCTGTTCCAGCTGCTGGCGGAAGGAACGGCTTGCCAGGATGGTGCGGTCGATTGGGGTGAGTGACTGGTAGGTCATGATGCTGCCAGGCGTTTTCATCTTATCGATATGATGGGAGGTGATGAACCCGCCCAGACAGAACAGGCTGAGCGACAGAAGGAGGCTCTGAAGAAGAACCAACTGTTTGATTTTTCTGAAGAAGAGCCGGAAAAGCTGACGGTTTTCATAGAGTACATAGCAGCAGCCGGCTAAGGATATGGCAATGATGGCTGCGATGAGCCAATAGCGCGTGGAGAAGTAATCATAGCTGTATCTGGCTGTGATGATGCTAAGTGATAGTATGAGGCTGAAGAACATCAGCGGAGTGACTGGGAGTCTTTTATTTCTGTCCATTTTAGCCGTGTTTTCAGGTTCGTTTAAAAAAGAGAAGCCCGACAAAAGGTTGGGATAGTCCAACTCTCTTATCGGGCTTCTCATATATATATAATAATGTATAAGCCTGCCTGGAAGCAGGAATACATCATTTCGGGAGATTTCTCTCTCTTGAGATTATTTGCCGAATCCGAAGATACGCTTGATGAATTTCTTCACAGGATTATCGTTCTTCTGTGGATTGACAACAGGAGCGTACTTGCGAGGACCGGAATTCTCAGTTCCCTTCTTCTGCTGGTTCTGAGGAGCAGCGCCTTGTCGCTTCTGCTGGTTCTGCTGAGCGCCACCCTGCTTCTTCTGGGCTACGCCTCTGCCTCGGCCATTGCTTCCAGGACGAACATTGTTCTCATTGCCTGGGCGCTGGTTGCCGTTAGACTGCTGATTGCCCTGCTGGTTGCCGTTCTCGTTGTTGCGCTGCTTATTGTTGTTGCGGCGCTTGTTGTTATTGCGATTCTTCTGCTCGCCGTTGCGCTGCTCAGCGTTTCTCTGTTCATTGTTCTTGAACTCGCCATTCTTCTGTGCATCATTCTCGTGATTCTTCTGTGCACCATTCTCTCCATTGTTCTGAGGAGTCTTTTCCTGACGCTCGTTTGGCTTGTTTGGCTTGCGCTTGTGCGAAGTCTGGTCGCGGTCTTTCTGTCTGCGGCTCTTGGCGCTGGTCTTGCTCTTGCCCTCGCCGTTGCTGTTATTATTGTCGCCGCGATTGCCGTTGCGGTTGTTTCCGCCCTGCTTTCCGCCCTTGCCCTTTCGACCATTGTTGCGTTTTGAAGGCTTGTTGAGCTTGATGTATTCAGGGCCTTCGCCGCAATCTTCCGGCAGAGGCATCTTCTCTACCACCTTCTCCAGGAATTTCTCGATCTGCTGGAACCAGTACTGGTCTTCCTCGTTGACGAAGGTGATGGCTCTACCATCGCGGTTGGCACGGGCTGTACGGCCGATGCGGTGAACATAATCCTCAGTATCGTGAGGAACGTCATAATTGATGACCATCTCGATATCATCAATATCGATTCCACGAGCCACGATATCCGTAGCAACCAGTACGTCGAACTGACCGCTCTTGAACTTGAACATCACATCATCGCGCTCTGCCTGCTCCAGGTCGGAGTGCATTGCACCGCAGTTGATGCCAATCTGCTGAAGGGCAGCAGCCAGCTGCTTTACCTTCATCTTGCTGCCGCTGAACACGATGACGCGCTTCATATCGCCAGCCTTGAAGATATCCTTGATGATGGTCATCTTCTGGGTCTCGTAACAAACGTAAGCCTCCTGCTTGATCTTCTCGGCAGGCTTGCTTACGGCAAGCTTGATCTCTACAGGATTCTTGAGCAGGGTCTTGGCAAGTTCCTCAATTTTCTCAGGCATGGTGGCAGAGAACATGATGGTCTGGCAGGTCTTTGGCAACTTGGAAGCGATGGTATTGATGTCTTCAGAGAAGCCCATGTCGAGCATGCGGTCGGCCTCATCGAGAATGAAGAAGCTTACCTTGCTCAGATCTACATTACCCAGGGAAATGTGGGTGATGAGGCGACCTGGAGTAGCAATCACGACATCAGCACCCATGCGGAGACTCTTCAGTTCCTGATCGTAGCGGTTGCCGTCGTTGCCGCCATAAACAGCCACGCTGCTCACATCCTGCAGGTAGTAGCCGAAGCCCTGCATGGCCTGGTCTATCTGCTGGGCCAACTCGCGGGTTGGCGACATGATGACGCAGTTGATGGCGTCTTTCGGATAGCCGCCATCATCAAGTTTGCTCAATACTGGGAGCAGATAGGCTGCTGTCTTACCCGTTCCGGTCTGTGCCACGCCCAATACGTCGTGACCTTCCAATATCTCAGGGATACATTTTTCCTGTACAGGGGTGCAAGTGTCGAAGCGCATGTCGTATAATGCGTCGAGCACGTTGTCATTCAAATCTAATTCGTCGAAATACATTCTTTTCCTTTCTTTTGTTGACCATTGAGTCGGATGGATCTTCATCCGTTCCAATGGTCAAGGTTCTTTGTTTCAATGTTTAATTACCTTGGTGCCTTGCGGTAGCAGAAGTAGGCAACGAAGGCGAAGATGATGTTCGGCAACCAAGCGGCAAGTGCCGGAGGGAAGTTTGCCTGGATGGCAAAGGTTGCCGATACGGTTTGCAGCATAATGTAGCCGAAGCTCAGTGCAAGACCGATTCCCAAGGATAGGCCCATACCTCCCTTTCGCTTGCGCGATGAAAGCGAAACACCGATGATGGTGAGGATGAAGGAGGCAAACGAGGCGGCGATGCGCTTGTGGTATTCTACCTGATACTGCACCACATTGCCCGAACCGCGGTTGATCTGCTTGGAAATATACTCCTTCAGTTCCGGACTGGTGAAGGTTTCCTGCTGACCCTTGGAATAAACCAGATCGGTAGGCTCCATCGTAATCAGCGTATCCTTCTGCGCTCCGCTGGTGATGTGTTCCTTCATACCTTTCAGCTGACGCACCTTCCAGTTGCTCAGTTTCCAGTGGTATTTGCTGTCGGAGATCGTATCATACTGAATCTCCATCGCCGTAAGGTGGCTTACGAGTTTCTTGTCCTGGAACTTGTCGAGGCAGAATCCGTAACCCCGCTTCGAGTTGTTGTCGTAGTGCTGCATATAGGCAATTACGCCCTTATCTACCTGTAGCTGTACGTTTTCGGCAGAAGTATTCTTCTTCTTGTTCTTGTACATCGTCTCAAAGTTCTGGCGTACTACCGTGCCGTGAGGAATCACGTAGGCAGAGAGTACATAGCTCAAGGCTGAGAGCATGATGCAGGTGATGAGGTAAGGACGAAGAAGTCGCTTGAAGGAAACACCTGATGCCAGAATGGCGATGATTTCAGAGTTGCCTGCCAGCTTCGACGTGAAGAGGATGACCGCCACAAACACGAACAACGCACTGAAGAGGTTGGCGAAGTAAGGGATGAAGTTGGCATAATAATCGAAGATGATGGCCTTGGCCGGTGCATGATACTCCGTGAACTTCGCCAGGTTCTCATTGAAGTCGAACACGATGGAGATGGAGATGATCAGTGCAATCGAGAAGAAGTAGTAGCCTAAGAACTTCTTGATAATGTACCAGTCTAACCGCTTGATGTATCTCAGTGGGTTGAGATACCTGAGCACCCTGAGAAATCGCAGCTTGTGCCCGATCCAGCCTAGAATGCGGGCTATGCGCTGCAGGATGGCAATGAGCCAGCCGAAGCGAGATTCGAAGGCTCTGCCCATCTTGAGCAGTCTGCGATGTTTTCTGATGTATTTATAATCTTTCATCATTTAATGTAAAATATGTATAGGAGCATCCTATAAAGTTCAATGCTCAACGCTCAAGCTAGATTCGTCGGCCGAGTTGATCGATGATAGAGCGTTTCCACTCTACGAAGTCGCCCTGCTCAATATGGTGGCGTGCATCTGTAACGAGACGGAGATAGAACGAGAGGTTGTGGATGCTGGCAATCTGCATGGCAAGGAGCTCCTGGGCCTTGAAGAGATGGTGCAGGTAGGCCTTGGTGGTTATCTGGTCGATGTCGCAGCCGTCTGGATCCACTGGACTGAAATCCATCTCCCACTTCTTGTTGCGCATGTTCATCGTACCATTATAGGTAAAGAGCATCGCATTGCGGCCGTTGCGGGTTGGCATTACGCAGTCGAACATATCAACACCGCGCTCGATGGCCTCGAGCAGGTTCTGGGGAGTTCCTACGCCCATCAGGTAGCGAGGCTTGTCCTTTGGAAGAATCTCATTCACCACCTCGATCATTTCGTACATCACCTCGGTAGGCTCGCCTACGGCAAGACCGCCGATGGCATTTCCGTCGGCTCCCTTGTCGGCAATGTACTTGGCAGCTTCGCGGCGCAGCTCTGGGAAAGTACAGCCCTGGACGATAGGGAAGAGGCTCTGCTGATAACCGTAGAGAGGTTCTGTCTCGTCGAAGCGCTTGATGCAGCGGTCGAGCCAGCGCTGAGTCATCTCCAGACTCTTCTTCGCATACATGAAGTCGCTCTGTCCGGGAGGACACTCATCGAAAGCCATCATGATGTCGGCACCGATGATGCGCTCTGTATCCATCACGTTCTCTGGAGTGAAGAAATGCTTGCTGCCATCGATGTGGGAACGGAACTCGCAGCCCTCTTCTCTGAGCTTGCGGATTCCGGTAAGCGAGAATACCTGGAAGCCGCCGCTGTCGGTGAGGATAGGGCGGTCCCAGCCGTTGAACTTATGCAGTCCGCCTGCCGCCTTGATGACTTCGAGTCCCGGGCGCAGGTAGAGATGGTAGGTGTTTCCCAGGATGATCTGGGCCTTTACCTGTTGGCGCAATTCTTCGAAATGTACACCCTTTACGCTGCCCACAGTTCCCACAGGCATGAAGATCGGAGTCTTGATCTGTCCGTGGTCGGTGGTGATGATGCCGGTGCGAGCATCGCTTGCCTTATCTGTTACTTGTAGTTCAAATTTCATTTCTTTTCTTTTTTGTCATTTTCAGGAATGGTGAAGTCGATAGGGTGCTTTACCTTCTCGTCGGTGAGGGCAAACTCCCAGACATCTGCTACATCTTCTACATAATGGAACTCTACGCCCTTGAGATACTTTTCTGGAATGTCGAGGATGTTCTTCTTGTTTTCCTTGCAGATCACGATGTCGGTAATGCCGGCACGCTTGGCTGCCAGGATCTTCTCCTTGATGCCTCCCACTGGGAGCACCTTGCCGCGAAGGGTAATCTCGCCGGTCATGGCTATGTTCTTGCGAACCTTGCGCTGGGTGATGGCCGAAGCAATACTGGTGGCAATGGTAATACCTGCCGAAGGACCGTCTTTTGGCGTTGCACCTTCGGGTACGTGGATATGGATGTTCCAGTTTTCAAAGATGCGGTAATCCACGCCCAGCAGGTCGATATGCGCCTTGATGTATTCCAGGGCGATGACTGCCGATTCCTTCATCACATCTCCCAGGTTACCGGTCAGGGTAAGCTTGCCTTGTCTTCCCTTGCTCAGCGAGGTTTCGATAAAGAGAATCTCGCCGCCCACAGAGGTCCATGCAAGTCCTGTTACTACTCCTGCATAATCGTTGCCCTGATAGATGTCGCGGGTGAATGGGGCGGTGCCGAGAATCTCCTTCAGGTCTGATGCGGTGATGGATGGCTTCTCCAATTCCTTGGAATAGGCGAGCTTGTAGGCCATCTTGCGCAATCCTTTGTTGATCTGTTTCTTGAGCTGGCGCACACCGCTTTCTCGGGTGTAGTGCTCGATGATGCCCTCGATGGCTGCCTTGTTGAAGCTTACCTTCGGGGTGAATTTGTCGAGACCTGTATTCTCCAATTCCTTCGGAATCAGGTGGCGCTTGGCAATCTCTATCTTCTCCTCCGTAATGTAGCCGCCTACTTCGATGAGCTCCATTCGGTCGAGCAAAGGACGTGGGATTGAGCTGATGTCATTGGCGGTTGCGATGAAGAGAACCTTAGAGAGATCGTAATCCACATCCAGGTAATTGTCGTGGAAGGTGTTGTTCTGCTCTGGGTCGAGTACTTCAAGCAAGGCTGATGCTGGATCACCCTGGTGGTTGTTGGCTGAAACCTTGTCTATCTCGTCGAGAATGAAGACAGGGTTGCTGCTGCCTGCCTTGAGGATGTTCTTGACAATGCGGCCAGGCATGGCTCCGATATAAGTGCGGCGGTGACCGCGAATTTCGGCTTCATCGTGCAGACCGCCCAGAGACATTCTCACGTATTTGCGCTTCATGGCCTTGGCAATGCTCTTGCCCAGACTGGTCTTGCCGACTCCCGGAGGACCATAGAGGCAGAGAATCGGACTCTGCATTCCACCCTTCAGGGATCTTACGGCAAGATATTCCAGGATGCGTTCCTTTACTTTCTCCATGCCGTAGTGGTCCTGGTTGAGAATCTTCTGGGCATGAGACAGGCTGAGGTCATCCTCGGTGTATTCGCCCCAAGGCAAATCTACCAGCGTCTGCAGATAGTTGAGCTGGATAGGGTAGTCTGGGCTCTGAGGATGGATGTTGTCGAGTTTGGCCAACTCTTTCTGAAAAACCTTCTGGGTTGCCTCGTTCCATTTCTTGGTCTTGGCTTTTTCGAGCAGCTCCTTCTTTTCCGGACTGCTTTCGCCTTCGCCCAGCTCTTCCTTGATGTTCTTGATCTGCTGCTTCAGGTAATATTCCTTCTGCTGCTCGTCGAGATCAAACTGCGTCTTGTTCCTGATTTCATTTTGCAGGTAGAGCAGTTTCTGCTCCTTGTGCAAGGCCTTGAGTGCCTCTATCAGTCGCTCTGACAGCTTCTCCTGTTCCAGCATCTTGATCTTGTCTTCTGCCGTAAAAGGCAGGGAGGTGCAGATGAAGTTGCATTTCACGAAGCGATTGGTAATCTCATTGATCGCATAGACAGCCTCGTTGGGAATGTTCTCATTGTACTGAATGAATTTAATAGATTCCTCGAAGAATGTTTGGGTCAATGCCTTGAACATAGGATCTTCGGCTTCCTTTTCGGTAGGCCAGGTCTCTGGCAGACTTTCTACATCGGCAAGGTAGAATGGTTCCTTATCTACAATCTGCTTCATCTTGCATCTGCCTAAACCCTGTACGATGATGGTCTTCTGATGCTCATCGTTTGGCATGTTGATGACTCTCATCAACTTGGCAAATGTTCCGGTTTCGTACAAGTCTTCCTGATTAGGTGAGTCTATGTCCGCATGCTTCTGGCAAAAGATGCAGAATACTGTTTCTGGATTTTGCTCCAGCATGTTTGCCAACTCCTTGCTTTCCGCCCTGCCTATCAAGATAGGAGTAAGCACGGATGGAAAAACCACCAGGTCGCGAGTGCAGAGGGTAGGATAGATTCCTGCCTCCCTTTCTTGTATCAATACGGATGCATCGCCCTCAAAGTCGGCTATCATCTGGATTTGTGTATTCGAATTTCTGTTCATATTCTATTTGATAAACACTTTTTGGGGTGTATATGAATTTCTGTTCTATTTTGATAAACACTTTTTGGAGTGCATATTCTCTTGAATATATGCTTATAGGGTGCAAAGTTAGTGATTTTTGCCGAGAATCCCATCGTTTTTTCCGAAAATCACCTCTTTATTAGATATTATTATTAATATAAGCAAGAAGACTGTAATAAAATGCTGATTTTTGCGTTACTATTTTAAAAGTAAAACTATGACAGGATTTAAATTCAAACAATTTGAGATTCATCAGGATCGTTGCGCCATGAAAGTGGGAACGGATGGTGTGCTGCTGGGGGCATGGGCACCTGGCGGTAAACGCATTTTGGATGTCGGGTCGGGTACCGGACTCATTTCGCTGATGATGGCGCAGCGCTTCCCTGAGGCGCAGGTGCTGGGTATTGATATGGATGGAGAGGCTTGTGAGGAGGCTGCTGAGAATGTGGCTGCAAGTCCTTTTGCCGATCGTGTCGAAATAGAATGCTGCCGATTGCAGGATTATCATTCTGCGGAGTCTTTTGATGCAATCGTAAGCAATCCTCCTTTTTTCTTGAATAGCCTAAAAAATCCAGACAGTAAACGTACGATGGCCCGCCATACGGATAGCTTGCCTTTCAGAGATCTTTTCAGGGGAGCAAAAATGTTACTGAGTGATGATGGAGTTTTTTCAGTGATAGTTCCTTCTGAGGTTCTTGAGGTGGTTGTGTCGGAAGCTTGTATGCTAAGTTTTTATCTTATCCGGCAGTGTGGCGTTAAGACTGTAGAGCGCAAACAGCCGAAACGTTATCTTCTGTCATTTGCAAAACATCGGTATAATGGAATGGAAAATACTATAAAAACAATGACCGATTCCGAGGGAAACCGGTCAGAGTGGTATGCGAAAATTACGGAAGAATTCTATATTTGGTAAGGGCTAGAGGTTCAGCTTTCTCTGTACGAGCTTGCTGATGGCTCCTACTCGTTTGCTTTGGCGCTGGATGTCTTTGTGAATGTCATCGCGTACAACATTGATGTCGTTGAAGAAATCGGCAAAGGCTGATTGGATGACGTTCGGCTTGCGCACACTCTTGTCTGCAAACGGATTTACAATCATCTTGATGCCTTTTTCTTCCATGTGCACATCTATGTCGGCGCCGGTCATCACAGGGTCGCCATCATAATGGATGACACCTGGCTTGCTGCGGGTGATGTGGAGCTTCTTGCAACGGAAAGACTTGATCTTCGAGTTCTTGTCGAGGGTTTTGTTGAACATATCGAAACTAACCTGTGAGGCTTCGATGACATCAAACGGTTCCATGATGACTACATCCATCAGTCCGTCGCTCATAGATGCCTGTGGGGCAATATAGGCGTTGTTGCCGTATTGGGAAGCGTTGGCGCATGAGATGAGAAACGCTTTATATTGTTTTGTTCCAGTCTCATCCTCCAGAGTATATGTTTCAGGCTCATATTTTAAGCCTTCTCTCAGGATGTTCTCTGCATAGCTGATCGGTCCACGCTTTCCGCTTTCTGCAAACTTCATACTGACAAAGGCGTCGAAGCCCATTCCGCAAGTGCAGAAGAATGGGTATTCGTTGATGACTCCGTAGTCTAGGTCGTGTATTTCGCAGGCGTTGATGATCTCAATGCTTTTCTTTAGGTTCATTGGCAACAGCAGGTGGCGCGCCAAGCCGTTTCCTGAGCCGCAAGGCAGAATACCTAATGCAGAGTCGGAATGGACGAGGGAACGGGCCACCTCGTTCACGGTACCATCGCCACCTACAGCAACCACAATGTCTGCATGGTTGTCTCTGGCTTCGGCTGCCAGTTCTGAGGCGTGTCCTGGTCTTTCAGTCATTTTTATCTCGTACTCGAACTGCTCCTTGTCCAAAGTAGAATCTATCAAACTGGGAACCGCTGCTTTGCTGCTGGTTCCAGAAATCGGGTTCATGATGAAAACTATCTTTTTTTTCATATCTTAGTCAAGAAATTGTTTTTTAAATTGCAAAAGTAATAAAAATCCCTAAAATGGCAAGAAATATCTACTAAAAAAAGCATAAAAGTAAACTTTCTTAGGAAAAAAGCGGTTTTATTAATCTTTTTTTGTATCTTTGCAGCCTGAAACTAGAAAATAAATTAAAATAGAAATAAAGTACACCTATTATAATGGGACAATTACAAGAAAGATACAAGAATTATCGTGTACCTCAGAAGTATATGGAAGCCGGTGTGTATCCATACTTCCGTGAGATTACAAGTAAGCAGATGACAGAGGTAACTGACATCGACGGTCACAAGATCCTGATGTTCGGTTCTAATGCTTACCAGGGTTTGACAAATGATCAGCGTGTTATCGATGCAGCTAAGGCTGCTCTTGACAAGTACGGCTCAGGCTGTGCTGGTAGCCGCTTCCTCAATGGTACACTCGATTTGCATGTGCAGCTCGAAAAAGAGCTTGCTGAGTTTATGGGCAAGGATGAGACATTGTGCTTCTCTACTGGTTTCTCTGTAAATCAGGGTGTGTTGGCATGTGTTGTAGGTCGTAACGACTATATCATCTGTGACGATCGTGACCACGCCAGTATCGTAGATGGCCGTCGTCTTTCATTCGCTACCCAGCTTCACTACAAGCACAATGATATGGAAGATTTGGAGCGCGTGCTCTGTAAACTTCCTAAGGATGCAATCAAGCTCATCGTTGTGGATGGTGTGTTCTCTATGGAGGGCGATTTGGCTAACTTGCCAGAAATCGTGAAGCTGAAGCATAAGTACAACTGCTCTATCATGGTAGATGAGGCTCATGGCCTTGGCGTGTTTGGTAAGCAGGGACGTGGTGTCTGTGATCATTTCGGTCTGACCGATGAGGTAGATCTTATCATGGGCACCTTCTCTAAGAGTCTGGCATCTATCGGTGGTTTCATCGCTTCTGATAAGGATACCATCAACTTCCTCCGTCACAACTGCCGTACCTACATCTTCAGTGCATCCAACACTCCAGCAGCTACAGCAGCAGCGCTTGAGGCACTCCACATCATTCAGAATGAGCCAGAGCGTTTTGAGAATCTTTGGGATGTTACCAACTATGCTTTGAAGCGTTTCCGTGAGGAGGGTTTCGAGATTGGTGAGACTGAGAGTCCTATCATTCCTCTCTACGTTCGTGATGCAGAGAAGACATTCGTTGTTACCAAGCTGGCTTACGATGCGGGTGTGTTCATCAATCCTGTTATCCCACCAGCATGTGCTCCTCAGGACACATTGGTGCGTTTTGCTCTTATGGCTACTCATACAAGAGAGCAGGTAGAACGGGCTGTTGAAATCTTGAAGAAGATTTTCGTAGAGGAAGGCATCATCAAGGCGTAATGGCAAAACAATGCGGTTGCTGAAAATTCATCAATCGCCATATATAATAAGGTATAAAGGGGCAATTTCTTCGGAAGTTGCCCTTTTTTTAGGAAAAAACTGAATAAATGCATATTTTTACAAAAAAAGTTGCTGAAAAATTTGGTGGAATAAGAAAAATGTTGTACCTTTGCACCCGCAATTCAGAAATGATGCTTACTGCAAAGAAGTAATTTCATTGTGAGAAGAAAGCGGGGTGTAGCGCAGCCCGGTAGCGC
>ULJN01016984.1_pt1 | contig 14486 bp, 10 predicted proteins | sample 1950921 | NCBI WGS metagenome assembly ULJN01 (sample SAMEA4835476, study PRJEB28245) | human gut metagenome | biome: gut microbiome; material: fecal sample | place: Denmark | collected 2008
TGACAACAAGTTGGCTAACCTCGACTAATCTTCGAGATTTTACAACACAAGATATGAGCGGGAATCCGAAAGGGTTCCCGCTTTTGTTTTATCCCCTTTTTTCTCGCAATCATACAATCTGTCAGCATGTAATGCGTATTGTGCACGATAACATGAAGATATTTACATTATTTAACTAAGAAAACTTGCATCCTATTGACTTTTTTCCTATATTTGCAATGTTCAAACGAAAGAACAGGACATGTAAGAGGGGTATAAGCCCTATAGTAAATGATAAGCAATAGTAAATGATAACCAATAGTAAATGATATCACTCCTCCCAACATATCATTTGTGTAATTGTAAAAGATGATTTAAACCGAAAGGTGTTTGTTTTTAAAAGCATCGGATGGTTATGGCCGAAAGGCTGGAATCTGAAGATGACTGGTTTAAATGATAATGAAAACAATTAGTAAATGGTATAACTATGAAGAAGTATTTTATGATGGTCATCGCTATGACTATGATGACAATAGGATTTGTAAGTTGCAGTGCATCTGACGATGAAATGGGTGAAACAGTTAGTCGCGTTACCACCGATGAGTCAGGTTTCTCTTTGCTCAGCTATTCCATGACTGCGGGCTCTGCCGTAAGCGAGGAGTCTAACAGTAAGGCTGAGAATGATGAGAAGTTGGTTTGCAAGGTTCTTCCGGGTGGTCAGTTGATGCTGACTCATAAGAATGTAATCTTCGACCAAGGTACAAATATCAAGTTTGCAACTCAGTTGGTTGGCAAGAAGTTAATCATTACCGAAACAGGTGATTATGGAAAGTCTGGTCAGTATGGTTATTATACGCTTGTTGCCAAGGTAGGAACAGTTAAGGATGGTGACTATGTGGTTGTTGTCATGCGCAATAATCACGCCCGTGAGGAGTTCAAGTTGAAGTATGACTCTTCCCGAGCTAATTAAGATACATATAAATAGTAAAATGCAATTCAGATATATAATAAATGATATGAAGTTACAATTATAATGAATGGTATGTTGATATATAATATACGAAGTTAAGACAAATGATAGTAAATGATATGTTTATTCAATAACAGATGTCGCTTCTTTCGACCAGTCTAGTTTTACTTTCTGTTTTCATTTCCCCGTAATGCTTCCATGAGCTGTTCAGGGGTACAGTCTTTTAATATCACCTTATTCTCTTTATCCAACAAGTAAATGGTTGGCATGGCTTTGAGCCCGTAAATCGTGCTCAAACGGTTATCTGCTACGATGCGGAGCAGACTGAAGCCGGCTGGTATTGTCTGCTTGTCGAGCCATGCAGATATCTTGTGGCAGTTCTCGCAGTCAGGATCGTAGAAATATAAGATAACCTTCTTTTCCCGGTAATCGCTCAACTGATGAGGCTTGCCGTCTTCCAGCATAAAACTGATATTGGTAGCCTGTGTCCCAGGCAAGTTCTTTCTTGCCTGTTTCAGTTTAAATTCTATTCTTTCTTTCTCGGTTACATCGAAGTATGGCGATTTAGCCATGTCTTCCAGAAATAGGGCATATACCCTGTCGTTGCGCATGGGCGACTCAGGGTTCTCATAATAATGCTCGATGAGGCTTTCAAATTTCTCTTTAGATGGCTTCTGCTGGTAAGCTTTGGCTGTAAAGGCTGCAATACCCTTCTGGGCTATTTCCTGGTCGAAACGTGCCAGAATATCGATGAAGTTGACAAAGCCCTGTTCTGCCATCTCCTTGTTTGCCAGTTCCAGGGTATCGGAAAAGTTGAATTTGTCCCAATAGTGCTCACTCAGGTATGTTGCGCGTTGCTCTACGCTGCGCAGACTGTCTGGCAGAGCAGGGTATGGGAAACTGTTCTGGGCCTTGGTTGGGGCTAAGGCTCCAACCAGCATGAAGAAACTGAGGAATATGAATCTTGCCATCATCTTTATTTTGGAATTAATAATATTACTAACGGGTGCAAAATTACAAAATAAAATTGAAAGTGGCAAGGTTTTTTATATAAAAAAAAGCCGCGGAACTATAGAAGGTGAGATCACCTCGGCAACTACAGTTCCAACGACCAGTCTAGTTTAATTTATTGGTTCCCGCATACTATTTGTATAGTAAATGATAATTATTTTATTACCTATTTCATTGATATTTGGGGGCATTTAAATTTTGAAACGATATGCGCCCCGATACAGATATATGAACTAAACTTTTCTTAAACTTACTACTGATAGGTGAATTCAAACTTCTTGGCCTTTCCTTGGTTGGCATTGTCCATCTTCACGTAATAGCTGCCGCTTGTTCCGGCATTCGCCTGACGGACATTCTTCAGCTTCACGGTGTATGTCGTGCCGGTTTTATCTGCCTTGAATACATACCAGCTGTTCCAAGTCTTTTGAATCTCATTTGTAGAACTGTACTCTATGTCACAGTCCTCTGGAACTACATCGCCCGATGCAAACTTCACGGTTACTGGCAACAGCTCCTTCGGGTAGTTGGCAGGAACGGTAAAGGTAAATTCCGCTTCGGCATTTGCATTTGTTCCGATGTTGGCAGGAGCATTTACCTGATACTGCACCTCGTTGATGCTATAGAGATGGATGTTTCTGTTGAGTCCATGCTTCTTGTCGGTGAGGTAGATGATGCCTTCTCGCCAGGTCTTGTCTACCGTGCCCAGTTTGTACTTAATGGTACCGGTACCGGTCTTTGATGCTTCGTTATATTTATAGCTGGTAACCTCTGGTGCAGCTGTAGTTCCGAATGACAGGTTCTCAGTCCATAAAGCCACGAAATCCGTAGGCTCCTTGTTATCGCCCTTATAGGTGAATTCGATGAATTGTTCAGAACCGGAAGCTGCATTGGTGGTCTGATAGGTGCCCTCGTTGATGGCGAGTTCATAATTACCATCATTCACTCCCGGAATGTATTGTTCCACTCTAATCCAAGGATTATTGATAGGTGCGCTTTTTAGCGCTTCCTCCAAACTTCCCTTACCCCAGCTTTCGTCCAGTTTGTCGATGATTATTTTATATTCGTAATTTCGCTTGATGGCATAAGGGACGTTGTCCTTATCCTGCAAGTATATCAGGTAACATAGTCCGTTGTATTTCAGCAATACCTTTGCCGGATCAGTAGGCAGGTTTCTATCTTCGAATGCTGCGGTAGGATTATACATCTGTTGTTTATCACCTTTCATCTTTTTGTTACTGATGGCAGGAGTTACATAATCCACTTTCCATTCCCACTTATTATCTCCTGTAGTAGGGTTGAATAACAGACTGTCTCTGTTGAAGGGAGCCAGCGTTCCGTATGCCATACCATTCACCACAGTCATCGTCAAGTCCTCGTCTTTGAGGTTTGAATTGGGAGCTTCTTTGGCTTGCTTACTCCATTCTGCCGAAATCTTGGCTCTGTCTCTGATAAGATGGATGATGTAATCCTGCTTGGTATTATCCTGGCGGAGATATTCCTTGAGCTTCTCTGGCGAATCTTCCTTGATGTAGCCCCAGTATCGGGTCAGCGCAGCCTGATCCTCACCATACTCTGTCTCGAAGGTGGTCATCAGTATATTCTCGTGCATACCCACCCATTTTGACTGGTTTTCCCAGTCGATGGTCTTGTACTGGCTTTCTGTATTTGCCACCAGATGGATGCGAGCCGTCTTATTGGGAATCTGGGCAGAAAAATTTCGAGGGGTGGTTTGTCCATTATTGTCGATATCTTTGTCGCCGTTTTGTATGATGTTGCCGTTTACGTCTCTTCTGAAACCTTTGATTTCACCGAATTCCCCGACTTTTCCAAAACCCACGAACTGACCTTCCTCATCGAAGCAGAACAGCTTGACGCAGTTTTTCCCGATGCCTTCATTCGTAAACAGGGTGCTTCGGGTAACCTGCTGTTCGAAGCTGGGGATGGATATATTGAAGTGAGCGGTATAGTAACCATCTTCAGCCTCGTTGCTTGAAGTCTCGTTGTCTACTATACAATCGGTGCAGGCTGCCAACATAAATGTTAACAGCACTGCTATCATACCAATATGTAATCTTATTTGTTTCATATCATTAACCTTCTTTATTCTATACCTTGATCCTCTATTTTCTCGATTTCATCTGGTGTCAAGTCATGTACGCAACGAACAAAGGCTCCATTGTAATTAGCGTTACTTTGTTCTTCAGACTTATCGCCATCGAATGTCCAGTAGTATTCACCTTGTAACAGATCATTAGGAATAGCGTTATTGCCTGATTGTAAACTAATTATTTTTTTAACCTCTTCTTTTGTAGGCAAACGCCAACCGCTTAGATCAAGATCCTCGCCTTTCCTTGTCTTAGCCTTTTCTTTGTACTGTTCACAGTATTTCTTGGCTTCGTCGTTGCTGCCTATTGATTGCAACCTACTATTGATGGTTGAGGCAATGATGAAAGCAGGTGATACCGTATTGTCATTTTTATCTGATGGCTTTGCCACGCTATAGGTGTTACTACTCTTTGTCACTGAGTGTTGAATCGTGTATAGGCGTTTATTTTGGTATTGATTCTTAGTACCCGTACTTTCTACATTGAGTGAATAGATGGCAGGGTACTTCCTTACATTCACTTTCTGAGATTTGGAGCCGTCGATAGTCTTTACGAGGAAGTTGATGTAGCTGATGGTATTTTCTGGTTTGTTACCATGAATATCTATCTTTCCTCGGTTATCGTCACTAACGCTTTTGTCAGACTGGCTGATGATCTGACCAGCCAGGTTGTTATCCACTATCTTTTTACCATATTTATCAAAGTAATATCCTTCCTTTTCTGGTTGCTGAAAGATAGGGCAGGATGCAAACCAGTCGATGCACCAGTTATCTGTTCCCCAATCCATCGGTTCCTTGAGGTCCAGTTGGGTAGGATATACCACGAGGAAACTGGCTTTATCTCCCTTCACATAAGTTTCTTCTCCTTGCGTCCATTTCGTAATTTGCCACTTGAGATAACCAAGGTCGTCATCGTAATCAATATCTGTCTTGGTATCCAGATACTTGATGACGGCATTGACGGTATAGATATAGTTGCGGTCTAACCTCTTGTCACCCTGAGGGTCACGAACTGGTATCTTCAAATCCTTCGGAATATCAGGTTTAGAGTTGTCCTTATATTTAAAGTTGACCTTTGCTACAATCTGTGGCATTGTTTCCTGAGTTTCCCATTTGGTGGAATAACTGTAGGTGGTTACGGTGAAGACCTTATTCCCCTTCTCATCTTCTGCAGATGCTGCCGGGCTCCAGGTATTGTTGTCTGGTATGATAGATGGAGTTGCGGTTTGATCACCAGCAAAGATGGTAGTATTGGTATTGTAATTGATGAGTTTCCACTGAACGTCTGAAATATGGTAATCCTTCACCGTAGAAGAGATGTTCAGCTTGATTTTGGCAGCCGCTCTTACCAGTTCTACCTGGATATCCTGTTCTGCCTTTTCTGTAATCTTGTATGAACCATGACTGCTCATCAGAAACAGCTTCTTGCTGTTGTCTGTAGAGTAAGGCATCCAGATGTCATCATCCTTCTGGGTAGCTTTCTGAAGTTCATCCAGGCTTTTGCCTTGCAGGCTCTGACTGGCGTTGGCTGCTGCATAGAATGCATAACTTTGACCTGATTGGAGGTTCAGGCTCTCCTTCCAGTTGCCCGAACCCAGTTCCTCTGCTTTGTTCTCTGCAGGGGCGTCGAACAGACTGTCTATTCTGCGTTCGCTGGATGTCGGTCCGAACATCTTAAAGTCAAGAGAAGACAGAGTTTTTTCATGAAGATTCTCTTCTTCCTTCACTCTTGTGGTCTGCAGGTCGTTGATCATGGGAGTCATGCTCAGCTGTTGTGTAGCCGAACCGTTTCCCAGTTCGTCTTCAGCTGAGCATCCTGCCATGATCCATCCTGCCGTAAGAGCCAAGATGCATTTTGCGAATCTTATGTCTATATATAACTTCTTCATGATGAATGTTATTTTCTGTTGTCTTTATAATACTTGTTCAAAGTGAATATCCTTACCGGCGAATTTGCCCTCCTTACATCCATTATATTTGAAACCTGGATTCAGGACAAACTTATCGTTTGGATATGTCGTCAGGAAAACCTGCGCCTTTACATTGTGTGGCTTTGCCAGATCCAGTCTGTTTTTCGGAACCACATAGAAGTAGAGCGTCTTCTTCTCACCACTTTTATTGATGATGAAATCATCTATATGATAAGTATATCCAATTATTTTGTCTCCATCGTTTTGGTCTGAAATGTTTGTATCGTAAACCGGTTCTTTTTCCTCATAATTGCCATCCTTATCGCATTCTACGAATCCGAACATCGGGTTGTCTGTCTGGAGAATCCAAGGCTTACCTTTGGTATCGATATCCTCGAGCGTAATCTTCGGTCCGAGTTTTGGAAAACCATAATATACCTTGTAGCCCCAGTCTGTCTTTCCGCTGTCAGGGATTTCAACATTCGTAGAGGCATCGATGAAATCGAATGTTCCTCCATCCTGCCATTCCTGAATGGTAGGAGTAACGGTGAGTTTGCCCATCTGTCCGTTGAGGAAGTAACCATAAACTACCAGTTCTCTGTTTCTGATGGCATTTCCATCAGAAGGAATATTGAAGGGCACGTGCTTCTCGCTTTTTCCGCCATCTAATGAATAGTAGATGGTGCCTTGGATGGCTTTGTTGGTTTCACGGAGATAACAGAGATCATGAGATTTGATTTTTTCCTTATCAAAAGCATCCAGATATTCCTGGGCAGACTGATTCTTTTTGATGAAACTCTCAGGATTATCCACTTCCCTGATATCCTTGTTCTCAACACCTGCCAGTTTCAGAGTGGTTGGTACGTAAGTCGTACCTGCGTTGTCGTATTTCTGGCTGGTTACGTTCTGGTTGTAACCATTCTCGTTATATGTCGCTTCGTCGGGAAAAACATAGCTGGCAGTAGGAATGGTATTGCCTTCTACTTCAATTCTTGTTACCTTTACCTGACTGGTATTGGCATCATTACCCGATTTGCGGGCAAAGTAAAAATGGAGTTTCGAAACGGCGCGAACCAGAGGAATCTTGATGCCTTTGTCTTTGGCTCCTTCTTCTGTATCAGCCACATGGCTGTCTACAGAGATCTCGGTGATGGCACGGGAGATAGGGAGTCCCTTTCCGGCTGGCACTTCTTTTGTTTCTGCAGTACCATCGCTATTGATACCGAAAGGTGAGGTAAAGCTGACTTCTTTCAGATCTTTGCGGGTAACAGAACTGAGGTCTTTGCCTTTTATCTGGTCCGGCATGTTGATGCTCTCAGAGTTTGCCAGGATGTAAAGGTCGATGTTCTTTACTTCTTCGCCGCCAATCTTTCTCAGAAATCGGAGGTTCAGGGTATAGTTACCGTTCATCACTTCGCTCAGCGTCTCTGCTTTATAAGAGATAGGAGTGGCTTCATCGCCGGTATTTGATTTGAACACCCATACCTTGATATTATGGATGTCGCTCTCCTGAGTAGGATTCGCATCAGTCTCATTGTCGGCAAGAGCCTTTCCGCTAGTTTCTCCGGCTCTGGTACTGTTTCCGGTGCCGGTAGAGAAACTGAGGCTCAGATAGGCATTGTCGCCTGGAGCTGTTTCTGTATTTTCGTTCTCTGAACAGGATGCCATTGCGCCTACCATGAGCAAAGCAGCGAGTGCCATACACACTGGGCGTGTCATCTTGGTCAGAGTAGATTGATAGCGTTTCATGTTTTCTTTCTTTTACTTATACTTCTTTCTTTTCTTATTTTCCCAGGTCGGCATTCTGAAGATTCAGAACCCAGTTGTTTACCTTGATTCTTGCATCCATGCTGTAGGTAGAACTTGGAGCTGGCACGTAGAATACCAGAGTGTAATGGTCCTGACGATCCAGATACTGCTGATCGCTCCAGTCTTTGCCGTAGCGGTCGCTGGCACAGAGTGAGAGGAACCAAGGCAGGGAGTGGTTGAAGATGACTTTGTTGATGCGCTTGTCTGTGATGACGATGCGCTTGTCATCATATTGGCTGGATCCGTCGGCAGCGCGACTCTTGTTGTCATCTTTGGTTTCGAACATACGTGATGATGACAGGTCGTAAACCAGCGCCTTTTCTACGTCTTCGCCTTCTACCTCGGTCTTGCCGCTGTGGTTTTCTACCAGTTTCTTCTCATAAGGAAGATAGGTGATTGCCTTTGGCTTTACCTTGTCGCCCTTATAGTCGAGTAGGGCAGCGGAACCTTTGATTTCTACATCGAAGTTTTCGGCTGTGAATCCTTCCTGATCGGGTTCGAATGGAAGCATTACCACTCGGTATGTCTTGGTACACTTCATCAGACTCAATTTTCCCTGCACATCGTTTTCTCCATCAAAGTTGAGGGAGTCCTGTGCGGTATAGAGTGCGGTGAAGTGCTTGTCGTTAACGGATTCTTCTGCGTTTTTTTTGCCCATTTCCTCTTGCAGGTCGTTGATGGTAGAGATACCTGGGGTAAGTTTAGTAAAGCTAAACTCGGTCTCATCATCACCTTCGGCTCTTGTTCCCATTGCGGCAGGCTGCTTGTCACGAGCCAGGCAGACGAAGGTATACTTGCCTGCTTGCAGGTCTGTGATTTCCATCTTATGACCTGTTTCAAACTTGTCAGCCGACTCGGTATAGTTATCTACGAACTTACCGTTCTTGTCGAATACATAAACGTTGAGGTTCTTCACCTCAGCAGAGAAAGCATCAGCCTCTTTCACATTATAAGTATAGTCGAATTTGAGCGACAACTTAGCTGTAGGGCCTTCCGGGGCTGTAGGGCAGCTCGTGATATCATCTTTCATACATGATGAAAGAGAAGTGAGTGCGATGGCTGAGATGCAAACCAGCTTGCAACATTTGTTGTTGAGGAAATGTGCCATATTCTTTATCTTTTATAATCTTTTACTTTTACTTATTTTATATAGAGAGTGCCGTAGGTAGCGAATATCTTTGCTTTATCAGCTCTCTGTTTCGTTGCCTTCGGCATCGTTATTATCTAAGGATGAAAAGTGCCAGTCTTTCGGGTTGGGGGTATGACGGCACGTCTTTGTATCTCCCGCCTTTTATACATGGGCGGCAATGTTAGTTATCTTTTAAGAATGTTTTCGTTCTTTTCAGAACGAACGTTTGATTGATAAACTCTCGGAGGAGGATTGCTCCCCCGAGAGTAACGGTATATATATAAGTATTTATATTTTATCTGTCTGGTTTGACGGAATATTACTGCAAGTCAACGTCTTCTGTGTTGAGAACCCAAGGGTTAACAGTAACGGTAACGTTGATATAGTAGTAAGCGTTCTCTGTTGGCTCACCATTAGGAACTTGAGCACCTACGTTGAAGATGTTGTTAATATTGAGGCGATAGATGCTGTTACGCTGGATAATGCCATTGATGTGATTGTCCTTGATAACATGCTTGTAGTATGTCTTACCTCCCTTGAATACTTCAATGTTGTAATCCTCACGGAACTTTGCCAATTTTGTATCGTCATTGATGGCATCAGCCAATTCTGTCTTCATTTTAGCTGCGTCCTTGCCTCCGCCGAAGAGGGTTTTTACTACATCCTTGTAATCTTCGAAAATCTGATCGAAAGAGGTATAGATTACGTTGTTGTAACGATAGAATGTTCCTGCATTATCACCTTCCTTGAAATCAGCATTAGTCATCTCTTTATTTTTAAGAGTAACCTTGTACTCGAAATACATGGTTGTTGGTTTATCTGTTGAATTGTTCTCAAATACGTAGTTTACTGTATTGTTGTTGAAGAATTTTTTATCCTCGTAAAGATACTTGGTACCGAAATCATCAGCCTTCTGTGTATACTCGGTGTTAGCAGGAAGACTAAGCTTGTTTTCACTCCATGTCTGCATCACGTAAGACTGATTTGCCAAGTTAGCTACAGCATAGTCTACCGGTTCAATTTTTTCAACCTTTTCTTTTGCATCATCTATTGCCACCTTCAATGCTTCAGAAGCATTTTTTGGGTACTCTGCAGAGATTTGTGTTGATTTATTTACAGGAGCATCGATACGAGCTACTACACGCTCTACCTTGATAGGGCTGCCTGCTACTCCATTATAATTAACCTTTGCTGGGTTAGCTTCATTATTGTTAGCCTTGCTGAAGGTTACTGTATACCCGTTACCATTCACCTGTTCGTCGTTCTGGTTGAACATAGCAAAGTTCTTTGCAGTAGCGAATGAAGTAGCAAACTTATCTGTAGTATTAAATATGTTGCTAAGAGTTGGTTTGAAGTTCATTGCTGCTGTTGGCGCTTGGTCACCAGCCTTGAAATACACTTTGTATGTATTGTCAGCATGAACATCCTTAACCTCAATCTTGAAAGTCTTGTTGCCATCCTTCTTGGAACTTTCGTTCTTATCCGTCTGTCCTGACCACTCCAGCTTAGATAATTTTTCAGAGAAAGCAATTTCGCCATTGGCATCTACCAAATACAAAGTACCATTTTCGATAGCTGCCTCATCTGCTGTAGCAAACTCTGTAGGACCAAGAACAGAAGTTCTTGTACCGCTAGCATTTGGAGACTGTACGGTCAAAGTCATGTAGAAACCATCTGCCTTAGCCTGACCTGCTTTGTCATTAGCCAAATCCTCACTGTCGCTGCAGCTAGTGAAAGACAAAGCTGCGGCTGAAACCAAGCTCATTACGAGCAAATTCATTTTTTTCATAATCTTTTTACTTAATACAAAAAAAGTTATACAATATATTTAATTAATTCTTATTCTCAAAATTAAGTTTCGCACATATTGGCACAATCCGCTGAAAACAGATCGTATTTTACATCATCTTTTATCTTATACTTATATAAATAGAAAGTAAATAGTTACTTTAAAGTGCCTGGTTAACTTTATCCAGGTTTTCCTGCGCCTCCTTCAAACCACCGGCAATAGCTTTCTCAAAGTATTGCTTGGCAGTCTGATAGTCTTCCTTCATGGAAGCCAGACAACCGCGGGCATTGTTTGCCTCGGCGCTGTCGCCAGCTTTCAGGAGATATTTCTCTGCACTCACCTTGTCGCCACGTTCGATGGCTGCTGAGGCTGCATTGAGATTGGCAAGCTTATCTTCAGGGAACATTCTTACAGCTATGTCGAAAACATTGTTGAATTCGGCGCTACCCTTAGGATAAGTCTGGGCTACCAGATACATCTCCTGGAGAGAGAGCTTCTGAGGACGGGTCTTGATAACCTCTCTAGCCTTTGCTACATTGAATGCCTGAACATCATATTCTATCGTATAGTCGGTACGGCGAAGTGATGGCCATACATTCTGCAGGAGATAGCGATAAGCCTGAGGAGCCTTCTTGAGCAATGCTTTCTCTTTGGCATCTGGCTGCATGTTGCTGTTGATGATCTCAAGTGCAGCTTCCTTCTGAGGAATCTCATTCTCATTTACATACTTGATGGTTCCCGCCCAGTCCTCTGCTGTAGCTGTGACCGCAAACAGTTTTGAAGAAATTGGATAGGTCTTCAGGATATGCTTCAAAAGCGCCTGTGTACGGTTATGCGACAACTTGTTGTTGTTGGCATATCCGCCATCTGGTGATGCATAGCCGTGGAGGGTTATCTTGGTGATGGTAACATCCGAATCGTTCTTTACGAGATCGAGTGTCTTGCGGATATTATCCAGTTCGTTGGCATTGTTGCCCATATCGTACAGGATATCCCACTTGTTCACCTTGAAGTTCAAACGGGCAGAACCATTCTCCTTTCTTGCCTTTACGGCTTCTGCCTTAGGCTGGACATAAGCGTTGAAGAGATTCTTCGGAGTAGAGAATGCACGTCCTTCCGCATTCAGAATACCTTCGTCGAGAAGTTGCTGGTTGCAACCGCAGGCATCATTGCTGATGGCGAAGTTTGAGTTCTTCATCCAGTCGCTGAACGGAGCGGCATATTCATAATGAAGCGTCTGTGCTGTCTTGTTCTTACGGAGTGCCACGATGAGTGGGTTTGCCGTAGCCGTTTTCTGGTTACGCTGATAGTAAATATATCTCTTTTTACCCATCACCTCAACACTCGGCATGAAGAGTGTATCCTTTTCGTTGAGGATCATTGGGGTATAGATGAGACCTTTGTTGCTGGCAAGCTGAATTTGGTCGAGGCTCAAGTCCATAGCCACTTTCACCTGGTTGCCAACCTTTCTGATTGCCTTATTCTGGATTTTCAGATTCTTGTAAGCCTGCTGGGTATTATCGGCTGATATAGGAAGAGCGATAAGCAAGGCTCCGAACATACTACCTATTATATTATATGTATTCATCTCTGATTCTTTTTAAAAAACATACACTAAGTTGAGGGCTGCTTTCGTCGGGCCCACATAGTTGTGTGCCTTGTCATCTTCAAGTTTATCTCCGCATTGAGCACAGTTAAACTTATCTGCCTTAGAGTAGATATAGCCTACACCAAGTTCAGCTTCTAGATTCCAATGTTTCGAGAGAGCCCAAGCGTAGCCGTAAGCTACACCTGCACCTATAAACCATCCTTCATACCGATAGTCTTTCAGCTTAGAGAAATCAGTGCCCAGGAACTTGAAGTCAAGATCCATGCCACCGATGTTGTGAGATCCACCCAAGGCATGGAAGCCGATGAATGAACCCATCATTTTGTTACAGAACCAGTATCTGGCCTCTGGCTGAACGAGCCAGTGTTTCCATTTCTTGTTCTTTGAAAACGTCCAAGGATTGTAGTTTCCGGATACGTCAAGTGTCCATTTTGGAGAAAGACCGAATTCAACACCCAAGTTCATGGTTGTCGTTGCATCATACAGCAAGTTGGTCTTTACCGCAGCGTTCTGCGCTAGAGCAGGACAGATAAAGCTGCCGAGTGCTACTAACGCAATTAAAATCCTTTTCTTCATACCTCAATTAAACTTTTCTTTTTTAAAATACATTGAGTGATTTAGAATCACCTTTTACTTTCGTATACTCTTATATTTATAATGATCACCAATACCTGAATCTACTGAGAACTCATGTTTCCTGAAGTTTACTTTCAACTGTTCCTTTTCTCCTTTCAGTTTACTTTCAACTTACTTTTTAGTTCATCTGTATCTCATATCGTTGGTTTTCGGGTGCAAAAGTAGAACGAATATTGGATACAGCCAAATTTTTAAGCACTGAAAAATACTGAAAAATGCCATTTTTAGTAAAATAGTACACTGATTTATGCTTAAAATCGTTAAAGTTGTACGATTTTCGGATATTTGAACAAGGTTTTCTGATATTATTTGTATTTTTGCAGCCGGAATCAATAATTCCCTAAAAGAATGGCAATTTCCAAGAAAAAGAGCCGTTTGACTTACGAAAGTATAAATAAGATTTAAGAAAATAACCAATACGAAATGAAACTGAAGAATGACATTGTAAACGTGATTGTGAGGGTAGAGCATCATTTATGCCCTCAATATTGTGGTGTGGTAGACCGCCGACGCGTTATCGCCTTTCTACTTCTGACGATAAGCGAGCTGATTATCATACCTTATCATATTATGCTCTTTCTGCTGGTGAAAGAACCTTATGGTTTAAGCCTCTGTGGCTTGCATACATTCGTGTTCTGTCTCCTGCAGTTTCTGATTTGGAAACGGAAGATAGCTTTCGTAAAGGGTATCTCTTCTCTTTACTTTCTGATGTTCGCCAAACTGGCTCTTGATAGCGTATTTTGCATCAATTTCGGTTTTGCTAATGATAATTTGAGCGTTATCTGCAACCTGTTTGTCGTCTTTATCCTGGCTATTACAGCGTTGAGCCAAACTTTGTATAAGACTTGCGCCATCATCACGGTAGGTATGATACCGATGTTGCTGATATACCTGTTCAGCACTCCGCTTATGCCAGCTCTGTTCAGTCTGAAGACTGTTTTCCTGGGTTTCATGATGCTGGTTTATGTGGCAGTATATAATATGAGTATTGTAACCAAGGGGTTGCGCCAGCCAAAACGGATGGCTCGTGTTGAAAACAAGGCGTTGAATATGCTTGCCGATTTGAAGGATAATGAACCGGAAGCAGCAGAAAGTCTGATGAAGCGTCTGACTCCTGATGTCCGGCAGAAGATTATTACCCATGCTTCTGAACATCTGTATAATGAAGAATTGAATAGAGTGGCATGGGATCAGGTTTGTGATGGGCTTACGTTCAGCGAAAAGGAAATATGCAAGCTGATTCTTCAGGGGCGTACTTTAAAGGAAATTTGTGCAGAACTCAATAAGAGTGAATCAAATATCACCAGCCAGCGTTGCCATATCCGCAAAAAGTTGAATATGGACCGTCGCGACGATTTGAGGCGAACCTTGGAAGTAAGGTTCTATGATGCGCAGAAACAAGTAAAAAAGTCAGAAGCCGAGTGAAGGTCCAAAAGCTCCAGAAGCAGCACGCCCTGAAGGCCCAAAAGCTTCAGAAGCAGCACGCCCTGAAAGGGCAGAAGCTCCTAGCCCAGGGCATCGTCCTGGGTAATTACGGACG
>ULJN01011963.1_pt1 | contig 14435 bp, 9 predicted proteins | sample 1950921 | NCBI WGS metagenome assembly ULJN01 (sample SAMEA4835476, study PRJEB28245) | human gut metagenome | biome: gut microbiome; material: fecal sample | place: Denmark | collected 2008
TTTGAAGACGCTGCGCAGTGCCAAAATTGCCAGAGCCACTAAAATACCGCCAATAATATAATCAGCCATTTTTACACCTGCTTTCGTTCACGCTGCGCCATTACGGCTTCTGCCGCAGACGCTTTATTGCACCATAAATTTAAATTTGCTCAGGTTAGCTTTCGCTAACCACATTGTACTACGTTCCTGCTTTTTTGGCAAGCACTTAAAATATTTTTTACAGATAAGACAAATATTTTGAAACCAAAAAATTTAAAATATTTTACAGGAAAATCAAGCTGCAGCCACTTAAGCTTCTACTTTCCAGCGATCGAAAAAGCTCAGCCTGCTTTCATACAAATGTACAAACCGCCCTACTAAAACTGCGGCCACTACTGTACCGGCTCCAACTCCTTGTAATGTACCGAATTCCACCCAGGAAATAATAATCGCTAAAGTGACCAGCGATATATCGAAACAATTTTTGATCAGGCTGAACTTTTTTTGAGTAACAAACGCCAGTACACTGACCACACCTTCGCCCGCAACTAAAAAGATTTTAGCGCGCACCTCCAGAAAAACACCCAAAGCCAAGACAACAATACTTAAAAGGCAAGCAAGCCATTGTTCCAGTGCACTGCCCGGTATAAACCAGTCCAACAGACCCATCGAAAAATCAATGCTGCAGCCAAAAGCCAGCGTCGTCAGCAGCTGGCCCACCAGCTCCCTTACATAAAGCGCCCTCAGAATAAGCGGCTGCGCCAGGATCATAACAATGTTCATCATGATCGTAATATCACCCAAACTAAAAGGTAAAAACATACTCATAACCCACGGTACACTGGAAATCGGCGATGTGCCCAAGTCGGCCTTACAGGACAGAGCGATACCAAAAGTCATTAAAAATATCCCCACGGCAAACATCGCCAGCCGCGGCTTAAAATGTTGATTATGGACTGATCCCAATTTACTTTTCCTTCTTTCAAAACATAACAGGCAAGCTCCAAATAAAAAAACGGTTCTCAGCATGCAAGAAACCGTACGCTCAAGCCATTGGATTGTATCTTTATTTTACCATAAATCATGCGAATATAAAATATGACCCGACATCTACAAATAAACGTCCGCATCAAAAGCAGAAAGCCTGCCGATAAAAGGCAGGCTTTCCACACAGGTACACAAAAGGGTGAACAGGAAAAAGAGATTTTGAAAAAGTTGTTTTTTAGAAGCTGTAAGTTACATTGAGCATAAATTTGCTGTTTTGAGCATGACTGCCTTTCTGGCAGGCATAGCCTAAGCCATAAGTCCAATCACCTTTTTCAGCCTCCAGGCCCAGTTTGCCGACAAAGAAACCGCTGTCCATGATATCATAGCCAAGTCTATCGGTCGCATTTACACCCGGAACGGTAATATCCATCGCAGTATTTTTATCACCTAAAGTCCAAACATAAGCGATATCGGCTGTCGGACGCACTTTCCAGCCTCCGGCAGTAACGCTTTCATGGCTGATGCTGATGCCTACCGGCAACAACCACAAATCAGCTTTATCGGTACTGTAATGAGCGGCCGTCTTCCCGTCGATACTGCCGTTATAGCTGTCTGTATCAATATTCATATAACGCAGGCCCGCATACGGTACATAGCTCGTTCCATGTCCATTGCTGATAACTTTTTCACCTTTGATGCCCATACTGATGACCTGCGTGTCAGGTTCGGCCTTGATTACGCCTTTGACGTCGCTACTGGTTTTGCTGTAACCGACATCGAAAATCAGATTGGTATCGCCGTTTTGGATACCGCCATAGTAACTGAGGCCCCAGAAGTCAAATTCATTTTTAGAGGCGCTGCCGGTGCTGTCACCGCTGCCGTAACTGAAAGCTATGCCGCTGCTGTATTTGCCACGGTCTGCAAAGTCGCCGCCTATGATAACACCGTTGTATTGTCCGTCATAGCTGACGCCGCCCATGTTATCGACTTTATCCTTGTTGTGGATATATTGTGCCCAGATGCCGCCGTTGTCAGCAGTATCAACAGCAGCTTTGCCGAAACCGCCGCTCTGTTCTGCAGCCGCCTTGGCTAAGGACAGATGTTCCTGCACCGCCGTCCCCAGATCCAGGGCTGCTAAAGCACCCGTGCGGGTAGCGCCGCTGTTTTCCGCTCCCTGGGCGAAGGAGTTGACTGCAGCGATAAAACCCTCTTTATCAAGCTTATTGTCATTAGCCAAATCAGTTAGATATTTGATCCCGGCATATTCTGTCCTGCTTTGATCCATAGCCTGCAAAATGTTCGGCAATGCGATGCCATCATATTTCTTTTGGACGTCCGTCTGTCTGACAGTTACTGTAAAATCACCGTCAGCAGTATTTTTCTCGATTTCCTCGATTTCAGAAAGCTTATTTACACTGACATCAACAGCTGCAGCATCTGCTGACCAGGACCAGCCATCAATCGTAGTATTGGCAAAACCTTTGGCGATCGTATAAGTTCCGGCATTAGTACTGGTCAGGTACAGCTTGGCTCCCTGATTGACTGTAAGCGTGGAACCTGATCCACCTGTCAACGCTGCAGTTCCACTTGTTCCTATACCAGAACCGTTAACGATCAGCAGCGAGTCGTCGGCAAAACTTGCTTTATTAGCTTCCGCTGATGCGGCGGTCTTAGTGCCGTCAAGCAATATGCCGCCCTGAACTTGCAGTTTCTGGGCCTGGTCAATGTATAACGCCGCACTCACACCAGTTTTCCCCCAGGTCAATTCAGATTCTGCAAAAGCCTGCTCGGCTTTACCTGTATCGTCCGTTCCCAGGCTCAAAACCGAATTGCGCCCTACTGTCATCAATCCATTGACATTATTATTTGTAAAAGCTAATGCCGCCTTAGAAGCATTCCCAATCGTATCATTACCCTGCCATACAGGGTCTAAAACTACAGCCGCGCCGTTGAGATCAGCATTACCGGCAACTAAACTGCCCGCGCTGTTACCAGTACCGACACTAATTATTGCATTGCTGTCATTTACCGTAAGATTCCCTGCTTTAGCCGTACCTGTAACTTCTATCGTTCCTGTACTAACAGTCATACTCTGGGCTTCTAAAGCGCCTGTACCGCTTAGCTTAACCGTACTTCCTGATGAGCCAACAGTCAAACTATCGGTTTTGAGTGCAGCACCTTCGTTTACATTGATCGTGCCTTTATCAGCGCTGATTTCATTAACCTTAAAAGTTCCGGCATCGACATTTACTTTACTGTCATCATTGGCAATGGCAACTGCCGCATTAAGATTGCCGCCGCTGGCCGTTCCCGCGACTCCAAGATTTAAAGTACCTGCATTAGTGCCGTCGCCAACTGCAACGGCAACATTAGTTTTCGCCGTACCACCAGATGTTTTTACCAAGGCATCATTTTCGCTGCCGCTGCCAACCAAAGTCAATTCTTTACCATCACCTACAGTTACTTTGCTTGCATCTGCAGCTGAACCGCCAAGAGCCAAATCTTTGACGCCCAGATTTTCAAGACCGCTACTGCCGATTGTTACATCATTAGTATCTACTTTACCTGTCACACCTGCATGTACCGCACCGGTATCAGCCAAATCACTGGCACTTGCTTCTGTTTGAATTTTTCCGTCAGTAGTGACTAAAGTCCCGGTAACAACTAGTCCCATTGTGCCGCTATCAGCGTTATTGAGTGCCGCTTTAGCTGTCTTTAACCAAGCCAAATTATATTTCTCATCGCTCAGGATCAGTTTACCACTTTCAAATTTAACGGCATTATTCACTACAGACAATACATCACCACTATCAATAGCAGTACCTGCCGCTGTTAAGGCACTGGTAAAAATGTCTTTGGATGCCGCTTTTAAGGAGCCACCATTCACCACAAAAGAATTACTGGCTAAATTTTGATTATTTAGCGTACCGAAATCCATCGTACCACCATTCAATTTGACGCTACCATTACTGCCAGTCCCTTGGGTAACGAAGCTGTTGATGTTGATATTATTATAAACAGCGTCACTAGCGCCACTCAGATTAACAGTGCCACCGTCAACCGCTTTGACTATACCGTTAATTGTATTAGTTTTACCAGCAATATTAATCACACCATCATTTTTAGCAACAATGTCCCCCGTCAAGTGAACGGTTTTACCGGTACTGCCAACGGTGATTTGTCCATCAGCTTCGGCATTCAGTGCGTAAGAAGCAGTTTTACCAGCAGCAACGATAGTCGTATCACCTAATAACTCTACAACAGAAGTAGCTGAAGCCGCATTTACTGCATACGCAGTGCCTAACCCTTCCTGTATAGTAATGTTAGTAACAGTACCTGTACCTACTGTAATATACCCACCATCCGGATCTATACCATAGGCTTCCTCAGTCGTATGATCTCCAGGCGATATATCTTCAACATTATCAGCAACATTCATTTTTATATTAAGGGTTGCAGAATTGATCAGGGCCTTAACATCTTTATCAAGAATGATGCCATAAGTTCCGGTAGAATAACTTGTACCATCATTATCCACACCAGCTCCCGACAAAGTAATATTAAAATCCTTTACTTTATCAGTAACTACTGTCTCTGCCCCGCTGCTCCCCGACTGAATACCCACTACATTAGTCTGAGCAGACTTATTACTAGGAACTATTGTGCCAACAATATCAACATTACCGCTATTATTAAAAGTAATATTACCCTGATTCTCAACAGCAGTTACGCCGAAAGGACTTTTAGCACTAATAAGCACATTGCCAGTATTATTAAAAGTAATCTCCGAACCAGCTTTAGCCGTTACCGTTTGAGATGTATAGTGATCCTGATAGTTTTTAATCGCGACATTTTGCCCATTGAAAACAGCTGATCCTCCTACAGTACCATTAAGCAATAACCCAAATCCCCATTTTGAAGAACCGCCTACACCAGTAACATCTATTACAGTTTCTTTAGCGTTGAATTCTACTTTACCACCACTGGTAACCCAAACACCACGTGGATCATTTTCAGACTGTGAATTGATAATTATTTCCGTTTTATCACCATCGAATACTGCCGAACCGTTATTGGCAACATAAACGGCCGTACGGTCGTCAAGAGTAGGCGCAGAATACTTTATACTAATATTGTTGCCATTATATATACCGCCGTCAACTTTTAAAGCACCAATCTGATCAGCATTTTTGACAATTATCTGCCCGCCATTTTCAGCAACGACATTACCAGTAAGGCTGACTTTCGCCATACCCCTGTCATTGATTTTCACCAAAGCGTTAGAACCAGCATAGATAGCATTTTGGACCCCTGTAATATTAATTTCTTTGCCTGCATCAACGCTGACAAAAGCATCGCCTTTATCTCTGCCATTAGCAGCATAAATTCCATTTTTTCCAGCTTTAATATTAACTACATCGTCAGCGTTGAGAATAATGCTTGTTTTTCCTGTTTGAAAATCGTTAGACAGTAATCCTGTAGATTTTTCAGAAATCAAATAAATATTTTCCCCTGCAAATCCACTGTCACTTTGTTATCAGTAACATTACTATCCATATTAGCAGCACCTACTGCCGTAGAAGATGTCGACTGCAATGTTATATCACCAGAAGATTTAATTTTGACATCACTGGGATAATCTCCACTACAATTACTTAACTGTGCCCAAATAGCATTTTCATCTTTTGACTTTATTGAAACTGCATCAGCATCAATATAAATAAGTCCTCCTTGAGCATGTAAACCAATACTTTTTTCTGTTGTAATATTAAAAAGCCCCACTTTATCAAATATAATGGCACCATTAATATTACTATGAAGTAAACTGTCATTTGTTACATTGCCTGTAATATCAACTTTTTTCACATTTGAAATCAATACCTTGGCATTGCTACTACTTTGTGCAGCGACAGCAAATTGAAGTCCTTCGCCATTTATAGTTAAATTTTCCATGTCTGTACCAATAATACTCAGCCCGGCATTATCAGCATTTAACATAACATTGCTTATAATATTATGCCCGTTCATCTTTATCGACGTTGGTATTTCACCAATAACATTATAAACAGTATCACTAGTCAGCTTTACAGTATTCTCAGCCAATACGTCCCCCCAGATATACAAACGGACATTGTACCTGCCATAAGCAATGAAAGCATTACTTTTCTGCTTAAAGCTTTTTCCCTTGCACCATTCCTCAACATGAACCCGCACCTTCCTCTTTCTTTAGTCTCTCCCTGAAATCTGTCTGACAAATAAAAAATACCCGACCGTATAACGGGCAGGCATCAAAATTGTCCAAGTCGAGAATATCTCTGCTTGTGAGCAACTGGCTGTCATTTCGTTATACGAAGTAGACCCTATAGCTTTGCGTCACTGCCTTTCGACAGTTTTGCCATTTTATATTATTTGATATTCTTTTACTTATTAAAAGAATATCATACTTTCTATATATCTACAAGCATATTTATTTGTATTTTTAAATATTTTTCTAGTAAATATAAATAAATCAGAACGACAAAAAAGCTCCGTCAAAAAGACGGAGCTTTTGTTTATTGTTTTATTACAGCAGGCAGTTGCTTTCAATCATCAAAAACTGTATTACGGGTCTCCCAGCGTTTAAACTGGCAATAGCCCCAGGGAGCATAAATGCCAAAAGTAACAGCAGTCAGAAGCATAATGACCAGCCATTGAAAAAAGAACCCCAGCCCGGTGCCGTCGAAACGCAGCCGCCTGCCTTCAACGTAGGTATTAGCACAGATCCAGCGCTGCTGCGCTGAATAAGCCCATGGGAAAAACAAGCCCACAGTAATAATAGAAACGACAGTCGTCCAAATGAGCAACCACAAATAGCCCAAGCCTGAACCAACAAAAACAAACGGTTTATTCATTGCGACACCCCCATTTACAGGATTTAAAATCAGCAGTCGTTTACTGCATTTTTTCTACTAATAATTTATTGACCATACCCGGGTTGGCTTTGCCGCGGGATTTTTTCATGACCTGACCGACCAGGAAGCCGATTGCACGGTCTTTACCGGCTTTAAAGTCGGCAATAGACTGCGGATTTTCGGCCAGTACTTCATCAACGATAGCGGCAATAGCGCCCTCATCGCTGACCTGCTCCAAGCCCAGCTCTTTAACGAGGACTTTCGGAGATTTGTCGGCTTTGAGCATTTCGGCAAATACTTTTTTAGCAAGCTTGCTGGACAACACGCCGCCTTTGATCAGGGCAACCATTTCGCCCAGGTTTTCCGGTTTGATCGGGAAAGCGTCGATTTCGATGCCTTCGTTGTTGAGATAGGCGGAAACGTCGCCCAAAAGCCAGTTGGCTACAGCTTTGTCATCACCTGCATTTTTGCAGGCAGCATCAAAGTAGTCGGCCATAGCTTTGGTGGCAACGATCAATCCTGCATCATAAGCAGGCAGGCCATTTTCTGTCATCAACCGCTGCTGACGCTGAGCAGGAAGCTCTGGCAGTTCATTTTTAACGCGTTCGATCCAGGCGTCGTCTAATTCTACCGGCACCAGATCAGGTTCCGGGAAATAACGGTAGTCATGCGCTTCTTCTTTGCTGCGCATGGACAAGGTCATGCCCTGCGCGTCATCCCAGGTACGGGTCTCCTGCACAACATGGCCGCCGCTTTCAACAAGGTCGATCTGCCGCTCGACTTCGTACTCGATCGCGCGCACCAGAGCGCGGAAGGAGTTAAGGTTTTTGATCTCGGCGCGGGTACCGAACTCGGCAGCGCCTTCCGGCATGACAGAGATATTGGCATCACAGCGCAGACTGCCTTCCTGCATTTTGCAGTCGCAGACATCAGTATATTCCAAAATAGCTTTTAATTGTTCCAAGTAGGCGCGGGCTTCTTCGGAGCTGCGCATATCAGGCTCGGAGACAATCTCGATCAGAGGTACGCCGGCACGGTTGTAGTCTACTGCCGACGAGTCGGAGGTACTGATCGTAGCGCCGCTGTGGTTCAGCTTCCCGGCATCTTCTTCCATATGGATACGGGTCACGCCGATACGTTTTTTCCCGCCTTCCACTTCAATGTCGATATGGCCGCCCAGGCAAATAGGCTGATCGAATTGAGAGATCTGATAGTTTTTTGACAGATCGGGATAAAAATAGTTTTTACGGTCGAATTTATTGAATTTCTGGATATCGCAGTTCAGAGCCAGTCCCGCACGGATCGCAAATTCCACCACCTGTTTGTTGAGCACAGGCAAAGCGCCGGGCATACCCAGGCAGACCGGGCAGACATGGGTGTTAGGCTCGCCGCCGAACTCAGTCGAACAGGAGCAGAACGCTTTAGAATTTGTTTTGAGCTCGGCATGGACTTCCAGACCGATAACAGTAGTATATTTTTTCATTATTTGTTACCTCCTAACGGTGCCAGTACCTTGTGGTATTCGTTGGCTTGTTCAAAGGTATAGGCTGCACGCAGCACGGTCTCTTCGTCCAGCGGTTTGCCGATCAGCTGCATGCCCACAGGCATACCGTCCGCGAAGCCGCAGGGTACGGAAATACCCGGCAGGCCCGCCATATTGACCGGAATGGTGTAAACGTCGAGCATATAGATGGACAAAGGGTCCATTTTGCCGTCGATAGGATAAGCAACGACCGGTGAGGTCGGCGCCAGGATAACGTCACATTTTTCAAAAGCGCTGTCAAAGTCGCGGCGGATAAGCGTGCGCACCTGCATGGCTTTTTTATAGTAAGCATCGTAATAGCCGCTGCTCAAAACATAAGTTCCCAGCATGATACGGCGTTTTACTTCCGCGCCGAAGCCTTCTGTACGGCTGAGCGTAGTCATTTCGGGCGCGCTGGTGGCATTAGCCGCACGGAAACCGTACCGTACGCCGTCATAACGGGCCAGATTGGCGGAAGCCTCCGCCGGAGCAATGATGTAATAGGTAATGACCGCATATTCGGTATGAGGCAGGGAAATCTCAACGATCTCAGCGCCCATGGCTTCGTATTGAGCGATTGCTTTTTTCAGTTCGGCATGGACTTTGGGGTCCAGGCCTTCGCCGTAATATTCTTTCGGCAGACCGATACGCAGGCCTTTAACGTCCTGACGCAGAGCTTTGGTAAAGTCAGGCACTTCCACCGGCAGCGAAGTAGAATCATGCTCGTCCTTGCCGCAGATAGTATTGAGCACTGTAGCGGCATCGGTAACATCGCGGGTGATCGGCCCGATCTGGTCGAGCGAAGACGCAAAAGCCACGCAGCCGTAACGGGAAACACGGCCATAGGTCGGTTTGATACCGACACAGCCGTTAAAAGAAGCAGGCTGACGAATAGAACCACCGGTATCTGAACCCAGAGTCCAGATAGCTTCGCCGGCCGCGATAGCAGCGGCACTGCCGCCGGAGGAGCCTCCGGGTACGCGGTCCAGGTTCCAGGGATTATGAGTAGCCTGGAAATAAGACGATTCAGTAGTAGAACCCATCGCAAATTCGTCCATATTTGTTTTGCCGAGGAAAATAGTTTCTTCGGCGCGAAGTTTTTTTATAACATGCGCATCATAAATCGGCACAACGTTAGCCAGCATTTTGGACGAACAGGTCGTCAAAAGACCTTTAGTGCAGATATTATCTTTGATAGCGCCGGGGATGCCGGCCAGCGGAGTGATTTTTTCACCGGCGGCGATCATGGCGTCAACCTTGGCCGCCTGTGCCAAAGCATTTTCTTTATCCAGCGTCACATAGGCTTTGACCTGATCCTCGACAGCGTCGATGCGCTCATACAGAGCTTTAGTCAGTTCCACGGAGCTGATTTCTTTATTAACGAGTTTATCATGCAATTCATGAGCAGTGCTCTTGTAAAGATCCACAGTATTTCCTCCCTCTCTTATTCGATAACGCGGGGCACTTTAAAGCCGCCGTTATGGACTGCCGGAGCATTTTTCAGCGCTTCTTCCTGAGTAACGCCGGGCAGAGCTACGTCCTCACGAAACGCGTTGCTGATCGGCAGCACGTACGGAGTCGGCTCGATGCCTGCGGTATCAAGCTTCTGCAAAATATCGGCATAATTGAGGATCTGATTGAACTGTTCCGTGAATTTTTCCATTTCACCCTCAGGAATAGTCAAACGGGAAAGCTGTGCGATGTATTCTACATCTTTGGTCGTGACCTTCATTTTTTCACCTTCCTATGATAAATGTTCTTCATTATATGCAATAAATCGGATATATTATATCACAAATTGTCCTATACTTCTATAATATCCATCATATACCGCTTTGCTTCAGCAACTGCCGCGGCAAAAAATAAACCCGCCTTGTTTAATTTATTTCTTTTGCACTGTCAATCGATCTCTATTTGAATATTTTCACCTGGCTTCAATGCCTGTTTTCGCCAAATTTACAGCATTGTCACACAAAAGCGATTATAATAATAGTAGAAGGAGTGTGACAGCTATGCAAAATATCAACGCTTTCGACCATGCGGAAACTATTTTAAAGGTTTTGGCGAAGGGTGCTTTTCTTACTACTGCCGCAGGCGGCAGACACAATACGATGACGATTGGCTGGGGAGCGCTGGGCAATATTTGGGGCAAACCTGTTTTTACCGTAATGGTACGTCACTCACGCTATACGCACGAGCTGATCGAAGCCCATAACGAATTTACCGTCAGTTTTCCGCTGACAGCCGCTTTCAGTAAAGTACTGGGACTATGCGGCAGCAAATCAGGACGTGACATGGATAAATTCGCCGCGGCAGAAATCACCCCTGCTGAAGGGCAGACCGTTAAAGTGCCCGTCATCAAAGGCGCCGGGCTGCATCTGGAATGCCGCATCGTGGAAAAACGCGAAATGGCACCGGAAAATTTTGATAAGGCCCTGGCCGACAAATGGTATGCCGATAAGGATTGGCACACCTACTACACCGGCGAGATCACAGCCGCTTATCTGGACAAATAAAAATTTTAGCTTCATAAACGCCAAACGACTGCATAATTTTTATTATGCAGTCGTTTGTTTTTCTATATATTTTTTTAAAAAAGCTTCTGTTCCTTTGTCGCTGTCCCCGATACTTCAGCTGCACCGCTTAGCAAGCGCAAAAATTCGGCTTCATCGATAACAGTCACACCCAGCTGTTCCGCCTTCGTCAGCTTACTGCCTGCTTCGGCACCAGCGACAACATAGTCCGTTTTTTTACTGACGCTGCCGCTGACCTTAGCTCCCACGTCCTGCGCCATAGTCTGCGCTTCAGCACGTCCCAAAGTCGGCATCGTACCTGTAAAGACCATAGTTTTGCCATAAAAGGGATGCTCTTCGCTGACAGCCTGAACCTGCATTTCCATATTCAGACCCAGCTCTTTCAGACGGGTGAGCAAGTCGCGGTTCGACGGCGACGCCAAATAAGTAACGACGCTTTCAGCTATCTTCGGTCCAATATCGTCGATAGCGGCGATCTGCTCTGCATCGGCAGCCAGCAAATTCTCGACCGTACCAAAATGCACTGCCAGCAGCCTAGCCACCTTGGCCCCGACGTGACGGATGCCCAGTCCGAAAAGCAACCGGTCGAAGCTCTGCTCCTTGCTGGCGGCAATAGCTTTCACTAAATTTTCCGCCGATTTTTCACCCATTCTATCCAGCACTACCAGCTGTTCTTTAGTCAGCAGATACAGGTCGCTGACGTCGCGGATCAGTTCCGCCTCCAGCAGCTGATTGATCACCGCCGGTCCACAGCCTTCGATATCCATTGCTCCTTTAGAAGCAAAATGGATCAGCCCTTCGCGTCCCAAAGCCGGGCAATGCGGATTAGTGCAGCGCAAAGCTGCCTCACCGTCTTTACGTTCAACAGCCCAGCCGCACTCCGGACATTCCTGCGGCATCGCATAAGGCTTCGTATCTTCCGGCCGTTTGCCCAGCACGACATACAGAACCTCCGGAATGATTTCACCGGCTTTATTGATGACCACCGTATCGCCGATCCTGATATCCTTCGCTTTAATAAAATCTTCATTGTGCAGCGTGGCCCTGCTTACCGTACTGCCCGACAGCCTTACCGGCGTCAGTACCGCCGTCGGCGTCAGCACGCCTGTGCGCCCAACCTGGATCACGATATCCTCCAGCCTGGTTTCAGCCTGCTCAGGCGGAAATTTAAAAGCGATCGCCCAGCGTGGGTCCTTGCCTGTCGCACCTAAAATATCCTGCTGATAAACAGCGTTGACTTTAAGTACTGCGCCGTCAGTATCATAAGCCAGACTTTTACGCCGGGAGTCAAAGTCTCTGATATATTCTATTGCCGCATCGATACTTTTTACGATACGGTAATTTTCGCTGACCTTAAAGCCATAATCAGCCAGCATCGCCAAAGAATCGGCATGCTTGTCCCTGGCTCCTTCGCCTACGGCATAAGCAAAAAAGCTTAACGACCGCTGCGCCGTTACGTTAGGGTCCAGCTGACGCAGACTGCCGGCAGCCGCATTACGCGGATTGGCAAATTCGCTCTCGCCGGCCTCCAGGCGCTGTTCGTTCAGCTGCATAAAAGCATGCCTTGGCATATAGATTTCACCGCGCACATCTAAAAGCTCCGGCGGCGCGGCGCCGTTTTTCATATTCAGCACCAAAGGGATCGACCGGATCGTGCGTACATTGGCTGTTACATTTTCGCCGGTCACACCGTCACCGCGCGTTGCCGCCCTTACCAAACGTCCATTTTCATAAATCAGGCTGCAGGCCAGTCCGTCGATTTTCGGCTCCATAACATATTCTACAGCGCTGCCTTCCGGCAGACCGCTGCGCACACGCTGATCAAAAGCTACCAGCTCTGCATCCGAAAAAGCATTGCCCAGACTCAAAAGCGGCGTCAGATGTCTGACCTCAGTAAATTCGGGATTCACCTTCCCGCCTACACGGCGCGTCGGCGAATCGGCAGGCACATCGTCAGGCCAGGCCGCTTCCAGCTCACGCAGGCGCACCAGCATCCGGTCATATTCTGCGTCGGTGATCTCAGGTGCATCCAGCACATAATATAAAAATTCGTGATGGCGGATCTCTGCCCGCAAATGTTCGGCCTCGTTTTTAGCCTGTGCGCGTTCCAGTTCCATGACTGCCTCCTTTATTATGCTGCCCTTCGGCGGCTTCTGTTTTTCAGGCTTTAGTCTCATTGTTTCAAAAATCAGAGTGTCAAATTTAATTTTACTATTCTATATATGGTACGGCACTTTGCCACCCAAACACTATTTAATTACAGCTTCTTCAATACTGCATACTTGGTCAGCAGGCTGCGGATACCGGCACCGGCAAACGCGATTTTCACTTCCTGCCCATCCTGTGACGATGTCACACTGACGACTGTCCCCACGCCCCATTTAGCATGGCTCACCTTATCGCCGGCCTTAAAACTGCCGCCGGCAGCAGCTCCCGCAGTACTCATTGCCTGCTTGGGAATAAAGCTTTCCTGCCCCCCCAGGAACCAGTTCGTATCACGGCTGCGTTTCTGCGGTTTTGCTTCCACCATATTGATCGTCCTGCGTTCTAAAGCCGGACGTTTGAAGACCGTAACCAGATTACGCGGCACTTCCTGTAAAAACCGTGACGGCGGGTAGGACACCGTATGCCCATAAATAGTCCGCATCTTTGCATTACTCAAAAAGAGCTGTTTCTCTGCACGGGTAATGCCAACATAACACAAGCGGCGTTCTTCTTCCACTTCTTCCTCATTCATCAGCGTCCGCGCATGCGGGAAAATACCTTCCTCCATACCGGCCAAAAAGACGATCGGGAATTCCAGACCCTTCGAAGAATGCAGTGTCATCAGCGTAATAGCGTCCTCACCCAGCTCGGCATCGTCAATATCCGACACCAGCGCCACATGCCCCAGGAAATTTTCCAGATTATTCTCTTCTTCCGTCTTGGCAAATTCCTGCCCGACGGACATCAATTCCATCAGGTTGTCAATGCGGCTCTGCGCCTGCGCTGTATGCTCATTCCGCAGTTCTTCCATATAGCCGGTCTTATTCAGCACCTGTTCGATCAGTTCCTCTACCGGCAGGTTATCAGCCTGATTCATCAAATCAAAAATGATAGCCGCCAGTTCATCCAGCTTGCTGACGAAACGGATGCTCAGTCCTTCGACCTGCGCGGCATTCGATACCACGTCAAACAACGACATCCCATTTTCAGCGGCATGGGCCTGCAGCTTGGCCAGCGTTGCATCGCCGATACCGCGGCGCGGCACATTGATGATCCGCAGCAGACTCAGCGAATCTGCCGGGTTAAAAATAACTCGCAGATAAGCGATGATATCCTTGATCTCCTTACGGTCGTAGAATTTAAGTCCTCCGACCATATTATAGGTGATCCCGCTTTTGATAAGCATTTCCTCAAAAATACGCGACTGCGTATTCGTGCGGTACAAGACTGCCATCTCGCCCAGCTTCATATTCTGCTGGCCCTGCAGCTCCTGCAGTTTTTCGATCACAAAACGGGCCTCGTCGCGTTCGTCGATAG
>ULJN01001873.1_pt1 | contig 13906 bp, 13 predicted proteins | sample 1950921 | NCBI WGS metagenome assembly ULJN01 (sample SAMEA4835476, study PRJEB28245) | human gut metagenome | biome: gut microbiome; material: fecal sample | place: Denmark | collected 2008
GTGGTGACGGAAGGCGGCCTGGAGGATACCTATACCATCAATGATGTGGTAGGTAAGAGTGGTATTGAGGCATATATGGAGACTACCCTGCAGGGTACCAAGGGCAGTGAAAAAGTGGTGGTGAACAATACCGGTAAGGTGATCACTATTTTAGAGCGGAAAGAGGCACAGCCGGGAGCGGATGTCTACCTGACCATCGATAAGGATCTTACGGAGGCGGTATATAATATCATCGAACAGAAGCTGGCCGGTCTGGTGGCAAGCAAGATCATCAACGCCAAAGAATTCAATCTGCCGGAGAATGCCAAGAGCTCGTCCATTAAGATCCCGATCTATGACGTGTATTTTGCCATGATCAACAACAATATCCTGGACAGAAAACATTTCGAGGCAGAAGATGCCGGAGAGACGGAAAAGGCAGTCTATGCCGCTTATCTGGAGTATAAGCAGGGTGTTTACGACAGACTGACTTACGAACTTACAGAAGGGGCAACTCCCTATAGCAAGCTTTCCAAGGAATATCAGGTTTACCAGAGTAATATCGTAAGCCTCCTTCGGGAGGAAGGCGTGATCATGAAGGAACTGGTGGATGATAACGATGCTACGCAGACGGCCTGGGCGAAGGAGGAAGTGATCTCCTTAAAGGAGTATCTGCAGTATTGCATCGCCATGAACTGGATCGATGTCAGCAAGCTGGATCTGAATGACAAATATTCGGATTCTACAGAAGTTTATGACAAACTGTTGGAGTACACCATTAATGCCATCGACCATACCACGGAGTTCCAGAAACGTTTCTACAAGTATATGCTTTTAAATGACAAGATCACCGGGAAACAGATCTGTATGCTCCTGTGTGAACAGCAGGTGGTGGACATCCCGGCTGAGGATGAAGAAACACTGTATTCCGGTAAATTGTCGGCATATCAGTTTATGATGAACCGGATCAATAATCTGGAGATCACACCGGCCCAACTGGCACTGGATCCCTGCAATGCCTCTGTAGTCATTACGGATGTCAATACGGGAGATGTGCTGGCTATGGTGTCTTATCCGGGATATGACAATAACAAAATGGCGAATACCGTGGATGCGGAGTATTATGCGCAGCTGAATGCGGACAAGTCCAGCCCACAGCTGAATTTTGCCACCCAGTATAAGGCAGCACCCGGTTCCACGTTCAAGATTGTATCCGCTACAGCGGGACTTCTGGAGAATGTGATTAATCTTCAGAGCCGCGTGAACTGTGTCGGTACTTTTACCGAGATCACACCATCCCCCAGATGCTGGAAAATTTCCGGACATGGCTATGAAAATGTGACATCTGCCATCAAGGATTCCTGTAACTACTTCTTCTACAATGTGGGCTACCAGCTGGCTACCAGAACCGGAAGCTATAATGAGGAAGCGGGTCTGGATACCCTGAGCAAATATGCGGATCTGTATGGACTGACAGATAAATCGGGAGTGGAGATCGGAGAATATGCACCGGATGTATCCACCAAGGATCCGGTACGTTCTGCCATCGGACAGGGCAGCAACAGCTACACTACCGTTGGACTGGCCAGATATGTCACTACCATTGCCAACAGTGGGACCTGCTATAATCTGACCCTGTTGGATAAGACAACAGATTCCCAGGGCAATCTGTTGAAAGAGTACCATGCAGGAGTGAGAAACCAGATTGACCTGCCGCAGGAATACTGGGATGCGTTCCATCTGGGAATGCGTCAGGTGGTGGAAAACAAAAAGTACTTTAGTGATCTGGCGGTAAATGCCGCAGGTAAGACCGGTACGGCAGAGCAGACAGCTTCCCGACCAAACCATGCGCTTTTTATCTGCTATGCGCCGTATGAGAATCCGGAGATCGCCATTGCCACAAGAATACCTTTCGGATATTCTTCAGACTATGCAGCCCAGTTCACCAGAGATATTATCAAGTATTATTACGGACTGGCGGAAGAGGATGATCTGATCACAGGTACTGCGGATACTCTCGACAATGCAGTATCCAATGAGATGTAACTATCCGGAGTCAGATAACACAGACAGATGAATGCCAAATGTGGGACTTCGGATATTAAGAAAATAAAAAGACAGGTATAAGAAAATGAAAGATGCAGTATTGATCAAAAGCTATCAGAGCGGGATCACTCTTCTGATGAGGGAGGATGCTTCCCTGGAAGAAATCCTGCAGGAACTGGCGGTGAAATTCACAGAGGCGAAAAACTTCTTCGGTACGTCCACCATGGCATTATCCATGGAGGGACGGGAGGTGACCGAAGTGGAAGAAATCCGCATTCTGGATACCATCCGGAAGAACAGCAATGTGAGGATCGCCTGTATCGTGGGCCATGATGAGACCACGAACAAGAACTTTATCAAAGCTCTGCAGCATATGGAGAAAAAGCTTTCCACCGGGGACGAGGGGCAGTTCTACAAGGGAACCCTCAAAAACCGGGAAGTCATAGAAACCGAGAACAGCATCGTGGTCCTGGGGGATGTCTACCCGGGCAGTGCGGTGATCTCCGCAGGCAACATCATCATTCTGGGAGGACTGTACGGGGAAGCTTATGCGGGCGGATCTGGCAGAGAAGATTGTTATATTGTAGCGCTTGAAATGGAGCCGGAAAGATTAAAAATCGGCGATTTCAAATATAAAACCAATGCGAAACAGTCGAAATGGGGCATTCGTCCCAAAGTACAACCGAAAATTGCACACCTGAAGAACGGGAAGATCGTATTTGATCCCCTTACAAAAGAATTACTGGGTACTTTTTAAAAGAATCCAGGGGACGACAAAATCAAACAGGAGGAATCCAAAATGGAACAAAACGTTTCCACGGAGAAGAAAAGCTCCGAAGTCATTGTCGTCACTTCAGGAAAAGGCGGTGTAGGTAAGACCACTACATCCGCAAACGTTGGAACAGGTCTTGCAAAAGCGGGCAGCAAAGTCTGCCTGATCGATACGGATATCGGTCTGCGTAACCTTGACGTGGTCATGGGACTGGAGAACCGTATCGTTTACAATCTGGTAGATGTGGTCGAAGGGAACTGCAGAATCAAACAGGCACTGATCCGGGACAAGAGACATCCGGGACTGTATCTGATGCCGTCGGCACAGACCAGAGATAAATCGGCAGTCACCCCGGGACAGATGGTGAAGGTGATCGACCACTTGAGAGAACAATTTGATTACATCATTCTGGACTGCCCGGCGGGAATTGAACAGGGCTTCCAAAATGCTATTGCCGGGGCCGACAGGGCACTGGTGGTAACAACACCGGAGGTCTCGGCCATCAGAGATGCAGATCGTATTATCGGACTGCTGGAGGCCAACGGCTTCAAACAGATGGATCTGATCATCAACAGACTGCGCATGGATATGGTAAAGCGCGGAGATATGATGTCTGCGGATGATGTGGTGGATATTCTGGCGGTACCGCTCATCGGAATCGTTCCAGATGATGAGAATGTAGTCATCGCCACCAATCAGGGAGAACCATTAGTCGGAAGCGATACACCGGCGGGTAAGGCTTACCGCAATGTGGTGGATCGTGTGCTGGGAAAAGAAATTCCGTTCCTGGATTTCGAAAAAGGAGTATCTTTTTGGACAAAAGTAACCGGTATTTTTCGGAAAGCATAGGAAGGGGACGGGATGAATATGAAACATTTTTTTCGCAGGAAAAGCTCCTGCCAGGTGGCAAAGGACCGTCTGAAAATCCTGCTGATATCGGACCGGGTGAACTGTTCTCCGGAGATGATGGAACTGATCAAGGCGGATATTACAAAAGTGATTTCGAAATATATGCGGATCGATACGGATCATATGGAAATCGAGATACAGGCAAAGGGCAGTAAGGGCGGACGGAATAAGAGCCCCAGCCTGATTGCCAATATTCCCATTATTGATTTACAGAAGACTGCGAAAATGCCATAAGGAGCATAAAAAACAGAAAGGTCAAACGGATGTTTAAGAATTATAGATTACGGGATTATGACTTTAAACTGATCATACTGATACTTGCACTGTCCATCATCGGCATCATAACCATCGGCAGTGCGGAACCTGCCCAGCAGACCAAACAGATGGCGGGTGTAGTTGCGGGGCTTGTTATCATGATCGCCCTTTCTTTTTTTAATTATTCCGTGATCCTGAAGCTTTACTGGCTGATGTACATAGGCAATCTGGTACTGCTCGGACTGGTAATCCTGATGGGTGAAGAAGGCAACGGAGCCCAGAGGTGGCTTAAGATCGGTGGACTGCAATTTCAACCTTCAGAACTTGCAAAAATTTTATTGATTTTATTCTTTGCACAGTTTATTATGAAATATAAGGAGAAGCTGAATACTTTCCCTGTGATCGCATCGATTGCGGTACTTATGGGTGTTCCCTGGATCATGGTAAAGGAACAGCCGGCGCTGTCTACCAGCCTTGTGCTGATCTTTATTTTCTGCGTGATCCTGTATGCCGGAGGCATCAGTTATAAGCTGATCTTCGGAGCATTGGCGGTGGCAATTCCTGCAGTGATCATACTGGTATCTCTGGCAATGCAGCCGGACAGTACCATATTGGAGACTTACCAGAAAAATCGTATCCTTGCCTTCGTCAATCCGGAGGAATATTCCACGGATCTGGCTTACCAGCAGTTGAACTCTGTAATGGCCATAGGCTCTGGAGAACTGGACGGCAAGGGCTATAAAAACAATGAGATCACATCGGTAAAGAATGGCAATTTCCTGTCTGAAGCGGAAACCGATTTCATATTCGCTGTTATCGGTGAAGAGTTTGGCTTTAAGGGAAGTATCGTAGTGATCATACTGCTGATGCTGATGGCAATGGAGTGCGTTTCTATCGCGGGAAAGGCGAAAGATACCGCGGGGACGATCATAGCGGCGTCAATGGGGGGACTGATCGCTTTCCAGAGCTTTGTGAACATCGGAGTGGCTACGTTTATTTTACCGAATACAGGACTTCCGCTGCCTTTTGTAAGCTATGGCCTGACCTCGCTGATGAGTCTGTATATTGGAATGGGTGTTGTACTGAACGTACGATTACAGGCGAAGAGAAGCTAGACAAAAGAAATCATACATTACACAGAGAAGGGGTATGGACTATATGAACATTGCACTGATCGCACATGATGCCAAAAAGAAACTGATGCAGAATTTCTGCATTGCATATCGCGGAATTTTAAGTAAAAATGAATTATATGCCACAGGAACTACCGGCAGGCTGATCGAAGAGGTCACCAACCTGAATATACACAAATATCTTGCTGGACATCTGGGAGGAGAACAGCAGATCGGTGCACAGATCGAACACAACGAGATCGATCTGGTGATCTTTTTGCGGGATCCACTGGCACCCAAGGCCCATGAGCCGGATGTAAGCAATGTAATGCGCTTGTGTGATATGCATAATATTCCGTTGGCAACGAATCTCGCCAGCGCGGAACTGTTGATCAAGTCCTTAGACAGAGGAGATTTAGAGTGGCGTGAAATGTACAAATAAAGTTCGTCGGATCTGCTTCTGCATGTCCTTGATCCTCTGCATGAGTCTGCTTACCGGATGCGGTAATGTGGCGTATACATTTCCGTACGATGTCAATTCCAGTGTCAGCAGTTTCAATGTGCTGGCAGGAACCGGAGCGGGCAGGGCAGAGCCCTTTGCTGCGGATCTGTGTGTGGTGACGGAGGACCAGACGGGGGATGGCAGCGTAGACATGTCACAGGCCTCGGCCGCTGTACTGTTCGACGTAAACAATAAAAAGGTATTATATTCCAAAAATGCACATGAAAGATTGTATCCGGCCAGCCTGACCAAGGTAATGACGGCACTGGTGGCATTACAGAATGCGTCACCGGATACTGTGCTGACAGCTACGGATAGCGTAAAGATCACGGAATCCGGTGCACAGCTGTGCGGATTAAAAGCCGGAGATACCATGACATTGGATCAGGCATTACATATTCTGCTGATGTATTCCGCCAACGACGCAGCAATGCTGATCGCGGAGAATATCGGCGGCAGTGTAGATCATTTTGTGGAGATGATGAATGAGGAAGCACAGAGACTGGGGGCTACAAATACCAGTTTTGCCAATCCTCATGGTCTGTCGGATGACAATCATTATACTTCAGCCTATGACCTGTATCTGATCTTTAATGAAGCAATCAAATATGATTCCTTTAATGAGATCATTCACATGACAAGCTACCAAACCGCATATTATGACAAGGACGGAAAAGCCAAGGAACTTACGGTGAACAACACAAACCGTTTTTTACGGGGAGATTTTCAGGCACCGGAGAACATTACAGTCATCGGCGGCAAGACAGGTACGACCAACGCGGCGGGACATTGTCTGATCCTTTTATCCAGAGACACAAGCGGAGCTCCTTATATATCGGTAATCCTGAATTCCTCAGCCAGTGATGTGCTGTACCCGGAAATGGTACAACTCCTGGAGCAAATCAATAAATAACTGTTGTTTTTTGAGGGGTTATAAACTATAATAAAGTAAATAGGTTGCGTGAAGTTCCTATAAATTTTACGACAGGAGGGTTACACCAATGGTTCAGTTGATTGTAGGCAAAAAGGGCAAGGGCAAGACAAAACAGCTGTTGGACAAAGTCAACAGCGAGGTAAAGGATATTGCGGGAAGTATCGTATATCTGGACAAAAGTACGAAACATATGTATGAACTGAACAACAAGGTGCGTCTGATCGACGTTTCCCGTTATATGATCGAGAATGAAAGCGAATTTCTGGGATTCGTATGCGGTATCATTTCTCAGGATCATGATCTGGAGCAGATGTATTTTGACAGCTTTCTGAAAATCGCAGCACTGGAAGACAAAGACATTTCCGCAGTTGTTGAAAAACTGGAGAGAATGAGTGATTTCTTCCAGGTGGATTTTATCCTCAGTGTATCCAGGGACGAATCCGAATTACCGGAGTCTGTGAAGGATAAGATCATTGTATCTTTGTAAGAAGAACGAATTATAATTTTCACGTATGAGAAGCCTCGGATGCCAACCGGGGCTTCTCAAACGTAAGGGAGAGGAAAGGAGGTTTTCCAATGGCAGAACAACCGAGAAAAATAAAAAAATACAGAAAACCTTTGAACCTCAATATCGGTATGCTCATCTTCGGAGCTATTTTTATTTATGTAATCATTTGTGTGATACTGTATTTTCAGACAGACCACATCGTGCGTTATGAAGTAACGGAAGGATCACTGGCTACCAATAATATTTACCGTGGAGTGTCAATCCGCACAGAGGAAGTTGTAAGTACGGATACTGCCGGATATGTGAATTTTTATGCAAGAGAAGGCGAACGGGTGGCCAAGGGAGACACTGTTTACATCGTGGACGAGACGGGCCGGCTGACGGAAGAACTGGAGGATGCCAGCCTTGGAGAAAATACCCTGAGTGACCAGGAACTTTCGGAATTCCGTAATGAAATCGTGAATTTTATGCATGGGTATGATGACAAAAATTACGAGAGTACCTATGATTTTAAATATTCTTTGAAGAACACGGTGCTGAAACTGGCCAATGTAAATATGCTGCAAAGCATTGAAAACGGAAATAACGGTTCGGCTGCAAATATTGTAAATTTCTGTTATGCGCCCACCACCGGTATCGTGGCTTACTGGACGGACGGTTATGAGAATCTGACCGTGGAAGGCGTTACCCAGGAAGTATTTGATAACAAAAATTACGAGAAGAAACAGATGCTCGGTAATGAACTGATGGCTGTGGGAGATCCGGTGTACAAGCTTTCCACGGAGGAAAACTGGTCGGTGGTCATTCCCATCGATGCAGAGCGAGGCGCAGAGATCCAACAGGAGGATTATGTCAAAGTACGTTTCCTGAAGAATCAGTATGAGTCCTGGGGGCAGGCAAAGCTGTTTACCGGCAGTGATGGCAATACATTTCTGTCACTTACCTTTACAAATTCCATGGTTACGTTTGTATCCGACAGATTTCTGGATATCGAGCTGATATTGAATGATGAGACCGGACTGAAGATTCCAAATTCTTCCATTGTGGAGAAGGAATTTTTCCTGATCGATGAAGATTTTGTCACGACCAATGAAAATACGGGAACCCAGGGTGTGATCAGACAGTGCTACCGGGATAACGGGGACATTTCCAGTGAATTTGTGGAGGCCGGTGCGTACAGCTACGATGAAAATGAAGGCGTGTACTACATGGATACTTCGGTGCTGAAGGCCGGAGATGTCCTGTACAAGACAGACAGCCAGGAGACCTATACGGTAAGCAAGCGTGCAACACTGATCGGTGTGTATAATGTGAATAAGGGATATGCTGACTTCAAGCAGATCAATATTCTGTATCAGAATGACGAGTATTCCATCGTAAAAGCCAATACGACCTATGGCCTGAATGTATATGACTATATTGTACTGGACGGTTCTTCGGTATCGGATGATCAGATCATCACCAATATCAAGAAAACAGATACCGGCAGGACGGATATTCCTACAGACAGTGTAGAACCGGGAGTAAGCGACAATATACCGGAGAGCATAGAGCCACTTCCAGCGGAGACCAGAGAGGAACCGACGCAGGAGACCACACAGGAAGCAACACAGGAAAGTCAGACACCGGAAAGCTAGAAAGGATGGCGGATACTATGGAAGAGACCATACAGAGCATGGAACTGGCACAAAATTACAAAACGGTAAAAGAGAACGTCACAAAAGCCTGTGAGCAGGCGGGCAGATCGGAGCAGGAAGTGACGCTGCTTGCAGTCAGCAAGACCAAACCGGTGGATATGCTGATGGATGTCTACCGTGCGGGAGCCAGAGATTTCGGGGAGAACAAGGTTCAGGAACTGGTGGACAAGATCCCTCAGATGCCTTCGGATGTCAGATGGCATATGATCGGCCATCTGCAGCGCAATAAGGTAAAATATATTGTAGATAAGGTTTACCTGATCCACAGCGTGGACAGCCTCCGGCTGGCGGAAGAGATCAGCAGAGAAGCCGTGAAGAAGCAGGTGGAAGTCAATATCCTGATCGAGGTAAATGTGGCACAGGAGGAAAGCAAGTTCGGAACTACGGTAGAAGAAACTGCAACACTAATCCGTGAGATTGCAATGCTTCCGGGAATACATATCAGAGGATTGATGACGATCGCCCCTTTTGTGGAGGATCCGGAAGAAAACAGGGGCTATTTTCAGAAACTTCGGCAATTAGCTGTTGACATCAGAAATAAAAACATTGATAATGTTTCTATGAATATTCTTTCCATGGGAATGACCGGCGATTATATGGTGGCCACGCAGGAAGGAGCCACGATCGTCAGAGTCGGAACCGGTATTTTCGGAGAAAGAGATTATAGTAAGACGATCTAGAAAGAGATTGAATAATAAAGGAGACACACAACAATGGGTGTAATGGATAAGTTCCTGAATTATATGAAACTGAACGATGAAGAGGATGAAGGTTTCTATGATGACGATTATCTGGATGATGAGGAAGAAGTAGAACCGGTAAAGAAATTCAGCCCGGCCAAGAGCAGACAGCAGGCACAGGAGTATGACGAACCGGAAGAGAAGAGTAAGCGTTCCTCACAGCCTAAGGTAACACCGATCCACCGCACCGTGACCAAGAAAATGCCTGGAACCGGCATGGAGGTCTGTGTGATCAAGCCTACTTCCGTAGAGGATGCAAGAGAGATCACAGAGACACTGTTGGCCAACCGGACAGTGGTACTTAATCTGGAAGGCCTGGACGTGGATATCGCCCAGCGTATCATTGACTTTACTTCCGGATCCTGTTTCGCAATATCGGGTAATTTACAGAAAATATCCCATTATATTTTCATTATTACGCCGGCCAGCGTAGATATCTCCGGTGATTTTCAGGATATTTTCGGCGGCGCCGGATCTTTTGAAATGCCGATCAACAATGGAATGTCATAAAATGTCAAATGCCATTAAAATGTCATATGAAGATAACTTCCTGTGGGCAACTGCAGGAAGTTTTTTAAAAACAGATATAAATTATACAAGAAAGAACAGTTTATAAGGAACTGAAGGGTGAACAACATGGCACAGAGATTACCGGTGCTTTATAACAAAAAGCCTTGCTACGATATTGTATTCCAGCAGTCTTTTGATGGCCTGTGGGAAGAACTGGCAGAGCTTGGCGCAGCAGACAAGAGATTATGTATTGTGACGGATTCCACTGTAGACGGACTGTATGCGGCACAGATTCTTAAGTTTCTGGAGGGAAAATGCCGTAAGGCTGTGAAATATGTGTTCCCCGCAGGAGAAGAACACAAGAATCTGGATACCGTGAGGGACGTGTACCGTTTCCTGATTGAAGAGGGTTTTGACAGAAAAGATATGCTGCTGGCACTGGGCGGCGGCGTCTGCGGTGATCTGACCGGATTTGTGGCGGCTACTTATTTAAGAGGCATTGATTTTGTACAGATTCCAACTACATTGCTGGCACAGGCAGACAGCTCTATTGGCGGTAAGACAGGTGTGGATTTTGACAGCTATAAGAACATGGTAGGCGCATTTAAGATGCCCAGACTGGTATATATGAACCTGTCCGTATTAAAAACGCTGGAAGAGAGACAGTTTTATTCCGGATTTGCGGAAGTAATGAAATCCGCACTGATCAAGGATGCGCCCTTCTATGAGTGGCTGATCGAGAACATGTATGAGATCTGCGAGCGGGATCTGAATACCCTGGAAGAAATGGTGATCCGTACCTGCTCCATCAAGAAAATGGTGGTGGAAAAGGATCCTACCGAGCAGGGAGACCGTGCTCTCTTAAATCTTGGACACACGATCGGACATGCTATCGAGAAATACAAGAATTTTGAATTGTATCATGGAGAGTGTGTGGCACTGGGTACGGTAGCTGCAGCATATATTTCCTGGAAAAAAGAAATGCTGAGCATGGAAGAATTTTATGAGATCCGTGATATGTTTGTACCGTTTTATCTGCCAATCTCCGTGGACGATATCGATCCGCAGGAGATCTTGAAACTTACAAAATCCGATAAGAAGATGGAAGCCGGTACGATCAAATTTATTCTGTTAAAGAAGATCGGAAAGGCAGTTATCGACAGAACCGTTACGGATGAGGAAATTCTGGCTGCCATCGAAGAAATCAATTTTAGTGAAGAGGATGCTCATGAATAAGGAAAAGAAAAGTAGTCGAGTTGTTATGCTGATCATAGATGCCCTGATTGCAGCCGTACTTCTGGTACTGGATCAGTTTACCAAGCATCTGGCGGTGGTACATCTGAAGAACCAGCCGGCCTATGTGATCATTGACGGAGTTCTGGAATTGCAATATCTGGAGAACAGAGGATCCGCATTCGGTATGCTGCAGAACCAGAAGATATTTATTCTGTTTGTGGGAATCGTATTTCTTGCGGTGCTGTTGTTTTTCCTTTTCAAGCTTCCGGAACAGAAGAAATTCCGAATCGTGCATGTATTGCTGGCAGTGATCATTGCCGGAGGTATCGGCAACATGATCGACAGATTCCGACTGGATTATGTAGTGGATTTTATCTCCTTCGTACTGATCAATTATCCGATCTTTAATGTGGCGGATATTTATGTGGTAGTGGCTACCATTGGCCTGTTTATTCTGTTTTTGTTCGTATACAAGGAAAAGGATCTGGAATTCCTCAACTTTAAGCAGAATCGTTATCGGGAGATGAAATAATGGAAGAACTCCGATTTCAGATAACAGATGAGATGGAAGACGAACGGATTGACAAATGTATGAGTCTGCTTGTGGAGAATCTGTCCCGTTCTTTTATCCAAAAGCTGATCAAAGACGGAAATGTGCTGGTAAACGGTACACCGGTAAAGGGAAGTTGTCGTGTCAAATGTGATGATGAAGTAGTCTTCTCCGTGCCGGAATCTGTGGAACCGGATATTGAACCGGAGAACATCCCGCTGGATATCCTGTATGAGGATGCGGATCTGATCGTGGTGAATAAGCCGAAGGGGATGGTGGTGCATCCGGCGGCGGGACATTACAGCGGCACTCTGGTTAATGCACTGATGTATCACTGTGGCAGGGATTTGTCCGGGATCAACGGAGTACTGCGCCCCGGTATTGTACATCGTATCGACAAGGATACCACTGGATCTGTCATTGCCTGCAAAAATGACAAAGCCCACCGGTGCATTGCAGAACAGTTGAAGGAACATTCCATCAACAGAAGATACCGTGCCATCTGTTTCGGAGAGCTGAATCAGGAGGAAGGCACCATCGACCAGCCCATCGGCAGGCATCCGAATGACCGTAAAAAAATGGCGGTGAACCACCAGAACGGAAAACGTGCCGTGACCCATTACCGGGTATTACAGAGATTTCAGGGATATACTTATATAGAGTGTGTGTTGGAGACCGGAAGGACGCACCAGATCCGTGTGCATATGGCAAGCATCGGGCATCCGCTTCTGGGGGATGAAGTCTATTCCAACCGGAAAAGTCCTTTCAAATTACAGGGGCAGACACTTCATGCCAAGACACTGGGATTTATTCATCCCACTACCGGAGAATATCTGGAGATCGATGCTCCGCTGCCGGAATATTTTGAACATCTTCTGACAGTGTTGGAGAAATAAAACTTATAGCTTATGTTTCGTACAGAAATGAGGCGACTATGAATCTGTTTGATATTTTAGGACCCGTAATGGTCGGCCCCAGCAGTTCTCATACTGCGGGAGCGGTCCGGATCGGTTATATTTCAGGAAAATTACTTCAGGACCATGTGGTGAAGGCGGAAATCCTTCTGCATGGTTCCTTTGCTACTACGGGCATCGGACATGGCACGGATAAGGCGCTGATCGCAGGCCTTTTGGGAATGCGGCCGGATGATATCCGGATTCCGGACAGCTTTTTCCTGGCGAAAAAGGACGGAATGGAATTCTCTTTTTCCACCATTACCCTGAAAGATGCCCATCCCAATACGGCGGTTTTGCGGCTGACCGGAGAACATGGGCGGAAAATAGAAGTGCAGGCGGCTTCCATTGGCGGTGGCGGGATCCTGATCGCAAAACTGGATGGAATCGAAGTAAATTTCTCTGCGGAAAAGCCGACTTTGATTGTACACAATGTGGATCAGCCGGGACATGTGGCACAGGTGACCTCCATGCTGGCTGAAAAGCAGGTGAATATTGCAACTCTGCAACTCTACAGGGACAAGCGGGGCGGCTACGCCGTTATGGTCATAGAGACAGATCAGGAAGTGCCGGAGGAATCGGTGGCCTGGCTGGAACAGCTGGACGGCATCATTAAGGTGACCTATATCAATGTGGAGGAGTAACTATGTCCTATCAGTCATTTGAACAGATATTACAGAAATGTCATACGGAAGGAAAAGAATTCTGGCAGGTGATTCTGGAAGATGATATGGCGGAGCGGAATGTGTCAAAGCAGGACAGTATGGAGCATATGCGGACTACCTGGGATGCCATGCTGCTGGCAGCGGCTACTTATGAAGGAGATATTAAGTCCTCCAGCGGACTTGTCGGCGGTGATGGCCAACGGATGGAGGAATACACACACAATACCGGTAAGGAGTCACTATGCGGGGAATATGTAGACGAATGTATTGCAGGAGCGTTACAGATGGGAGAATCCAATGCCTGTATGAAACGGATCGTGGCAGCACCTACCGCTGGAGCCTGTGGGGTATTGCCTGCGGTGCTGGTTCCCTATTTTCAAAAACGGTGCAGGGATACCGACAAAATTCTGAAAGCCATGTATGTAGCGGCGGGGATTGGACAGATTATAGCCACCCGTTCTTCCATCAGCGGGGCTGCGGGAGGATGCCAGGCGGAGATCGGGTCCGCCAGTTCCATGGCAGCCGGAGCTCTGACATA
>ULJN01008370.1_pt1 | contig 13870 bp, 10 predicted proteins | sample 1950921 | NCBI WGS metagenome assembly ULJN01 (sample SAMEA4835476, study PRJEB28245) | human gut metagenome | biome: gut microbiome; material: fecal sample | place: Denmark | collected 2008
CCTACGATGAAATCGTTAGGGATTTCCATTACGGCATAGTTGATGTCCAGATCCACCTTCAGATTGCCCGGCTTCACGAGGAGCGAGCAGATCTCGATGCTGGCTGGATTCTTCTTCTTCAGATCCTCTATCATGTGAGCCATGGTAAAGCCGGAATCCACGATGTCCTCCACGATCACCACGTGGCGACCGGTAAGATCCTGGTTCAGACCCATCAGGGTCTTCATGCTGCCGGAAGAACTGGTGCCCTCGTAGGAAGCATACTTCACAAAAGAAATCTCGCTTGGTACCGTAATCATTCGCATCAGATCGGCAGCGAAGATAAACGAGCCATTCAACACAGCCAGGAACACCGGAGTCTTGTCCGCATAATCCTGGTTCAATCGGTCGGCAACGACCTGTACCTTCTTCAGAATATCTGCCTCTGGAATGGAGGTCTTGAAGGTCTTATCCTTGATTTTTACTATGCCCATAGTCTTGATGATATAATATTTTCTGCAAAATTACGAAAAAATCGTGAAACTTCATCCATTCATCGACTTTTTTTAGTACTTTTGCATTAAATTAATCAGATAATCGGACATAACATACATTAATATATGAAAATATTCACTAGTGCTCAGATACATGAGCTGGATAAATACACCATTGAGCATGAGCCGATCACATCGCTCAACCTGATGGAAAGGGCGGCAAAGGCGCTCACCCGTGCCATCGAGCAGGAATGGTCTAACAGAACGCCGGTCGTGGTCTTCGCCGGTCCGGGAAACAATGGGGGTGATGCACTTGCCGTGGCACGCCTTCTCAGCGAAGACGGCTATGGGGTGAGTGTATTCCTGTTCAATGTGCACAACAAGCTTTCTGCCGACTGTGCCACCAACAAGAAACGACTCATTGAGGGTAAGCGCGTCAAGCAGTTTACAGAGGTTACCATCAACTTCGACCCTCCTCAGCTCGAAGCGGGAATGCTCGTGGTGGATGGTCTCTTCGGCAGCGGACTCAACAAGCCGCTGGCGGGCGGATTCGCTGCCATGGTGAAATACATCAACCTGAGTGCGGCAAAGATTGTGAGCATCGACCTGCCTTCCGGTCTGATGAGCGAGGACAATTCCTACAACATCAGCGCCAACATCATCCGTGCCGACCTCACCCTCACCCTGCAGCAGAAGAAGCTGTCGATGCTAATGGCAGACAACCAGCAGTACCTGGGCAGAATCAAGGTGCTCGATATCCGACTCTCTCCTGAGTTCATCCAGCGCACCGAGAGCCGATGCAGCATCCTTGAGGAGAAGGACATCCGCCAGCTCCTGAAGCCTCGCGGCGACTTCGCCCACAAGGGCAGCATGGGAACGGCACTCCTCATCGCAGGCAGCTACGGCATGTCGGGCGCTTCGGTCCTTGCCACCAGAGCCTGCCTCAGAACGGGTGTGGGAAAAGTGATTACCCATACGCCTAAGAGAAACTACGAGATCATGCAGATTTCCGTGCCCGAGGCGGTACTGCAGATGGATACGGAGGAAACCATCTTCAGCGAACCGGTAGATACGGAAGATTACCACGCCATGGGCATCGGTCCGGGACTGGGAACCAGCGAGGCGACAGCCATCGCCCTGATTGCCCAGCTCAGAAGATGCACCTGTCCGGTAGTGGTGGATGCCGATGCACTCAACATCCTTGCCAGTCACCGTGCCTGGATGCAGCAGTTGCCTAAGAACCTCATCTTCACTCCACATCCTAGGGAGCTTGACCGTCTGGCTGGCATCACCAGCAGCAACTGCACCGAGCGCCTCTTCAAGGCATGCGAACTTGCCGACCGTCTGCACGGCTACATCCTGTTGAAGGGACATTTCTCTGCCCTCTGTCATCCGGATGGTAAGGTAGAGTTCTGCTCTACGGGCAACAGCGGTATGGCTACGGCGGGCAGTGGCGATGTGCTTACAGGCATCATCACCGCTCTTCTGGCTCGCGGCTACAAGCAGGTAGATGCTGCCCGCATCGGTATGTACCTTCATGGTCTTGCTGGCGACCTCGCCATCAAGGACCTGGGCAAGGAAAGCCTCATCGCCAGCGATCTCATCGATTACCTGTCGAAGGCATTCCTCAGATTGGAAGAATAAGATTGGAAAAGTATAAGAATGCAGAAAGGGTGTGCTCGTGTGAGCACACCCTTTCTGCATTCTTATATGCTATTGTTTATACTATGCTTCCAGTGAATTTCTGGCTTCATAGAAGCGCTTTTCCAGTTCACGTCGCAGGTCGTCCTTGCGGTCCATATTCAGCTTCTTGCGGATATGGCTGCGCTGACTGGTGATGTTCGATTCACTCTTGTTCAGTTCGATGCAGATTTCCTTCAGCATCTTACCTTCCAGCACCATCTGGCAGATCACTCGCTCACTGTTGGTGAGGTCGGCACATACCAGATCCCATGCCTTCTTGCTCAGCTCGCTGGTCTTCAACTGTTCTGCGGCACGGTCCAGGATATTCTGCTGCTGCTCCGGACTCAGTCGGCTCAGCAGGTTTACCGCCATATCCTTCTCTTCATCCTTCAGGTCGGCAAGCATGTGCAGAGCCTTCCTCTCTTCTTCCCTCATCTGCTTGGGTTGTCTGAGTTCCTTGACCATGACTGGTTCCGAATTATAGAGCCATACATAAAGAATCATCAGGAAACCTACCAGAACAGCCTTGATGCTGAAGAGCAGCACGGAGATCTGCGTATGCGAGATGGCTACCGCTACCACTGGCAGCAGAGCGACGGTAAAGCCGAGCGTGGTTCGGTGGAGCTGCTGGCTCTGGGCGGTAATGGCAAGTATGAACATGATGAAGATATTGCTCATCACGCTCAGGTTGTCCCGATCGCCCTGATAGTGCAGACAAAGCATACTGTCTATCGCCAGTTTGACGAATACGAGGATATAGAGTAGGGAGATGCCAGTCTTGAATACCACCTTGCGCTTCAGTACCACATACGTCAGCACCGCCAGTGCAATGGTATGGACTATATTATAGAACATGCCCCCCAGGCTTTCATCATGTAAAACAAAAGGAAGTGATAGGGAATAATGAGTATCTCTATCAGAGTCAAAAGGACAAAGGCGATCACCCTCCGGCGGTCCACCACTCCACAATAGTCAGGGCATAAATGATGTTCCAAGCGCAAACACCAATCCCAAAGTTTGTTCTTAGCTTTCATTTCTTGCTTTCAATTTACTTATAGTTTAAACAATCGTTGATACTTATATATCATCAAAGTATTGCCCGCTTGGGGCTCTTTGCATACCTTTCAGGACCTCTGAGTCCTGAATTCATTGTTGATTTACTAACTTATTCTTCTCAGTTGCAAAATTACTACTAAAAATCGAAAAACTCTAAGAAAACTGATAAAAAGTGGCTAAAAAAGCAAAAAACAGATGAGAAAAAGCATTTTTCAGGGTTTTTCAGTGTTTCATTTATGCGGTTTTTATTCGGTATCAGCATTTTTAGGCGCATTTTTCTTGGCAGCAATCGAAAAACTCACTATCTTTGCAATCGTAAAAACAAAGTTCGCGGTTTCAAGCCCGAACTAACAATCAAACCCCAAAGTTGCCAACAGGCATCTAAGAACTGAGGAGTAGATGATAAAGATGATGATGAGTAGAGGATGAGTAGATGAAGAGTAAATGATAGACTAACTATTCTTTAATTAATAAAGTCTAGGAGCAAGCCTATTGAAAGGAAAGGTAGGAAAAAGGAAAAGAAAAAAAGTATAAGTATAAGTAAAAGATGATGATGCGTTTCTCTAGAGAGACCATTTGTCATTCTTAAATCATTAAAAGATTTTAAGTATGAACAGAAGGATTTTAATTGCGCTACTGGCTGTAGGCAGCTTCATCTGCCCAGCCGTAGCTCAGAAGGTGGCCTTGAAGACGAACCTCCTTTATGATGCTACAAGCACCATGAACCTCGGCTTCGAATTCGGCCTTTCCCCAAAATGGACCTTGGACGTATCCGGCAACTACAACCCCTGGACATTTTCCAAGAACAAGAAGTGGCAGCACTGGCTTGTTCAACCAGAAGCTAGATACTGGTTCTGCAATAAGATGATGGGCTCCTTCATCGGCTTCCACGCCCTCGGAGGTTCTCATAACATAGGTAACGTAGATCTTGACTTCAAGTTCCTCGGTACCGACTTCTCCAAATTGAAAGATTACAGATACGAAGGATGGTTCGTAGGTGCAGGCGTGGCATACGGCTATACCTGGGCACTCTCCAAGCATTGGAACTTCGAAGCTGAACTCGGAGTGGGTTACATCTATTCCAGAGCGGATAAGTATGAATGCCCACAGTGCGGAGAAAGACTCGAGAAAGACCAGACCAATCACTACGTAGGTCCTACCAAGGCGGCACTCAATCTGGTGTATGTCTTCTAATTCATGATACATTATTATATGAATAAGTAAAAACTGAAGATTATGAATACATATAAGATTTTAAACAAGACACTTGGAGCCGTCGCCCTCAGCATTCTGTTTAGCACTAACGCTATCGCTCAGGAACAGGCTGCCAAGGATATGAAAGTCCTCAACAAGGAAATCAAGAAGAAAGGCAATAAGGTGAACGTCTATATGGACCTCAATCTCGATGACGTGAAACTGGCAAGCAACAAGGGTCTCATCTTTACACCTATTTTATATAAAGGTGAGGATACGCTCAAGCTCCCGGCTGTGGAGGTGATGGGTAACAAGAGATACATCTACTACCAGCGTACCAAGAAGACCGCTACCCAGAACCCGCTCATCGTTGCCAAGCGTGAAAACAAGGAGCCACAGACGCTCCGATACGCTTACTCTACTCCTTACCAGGACTGGATGAAAAATTCCAACTTCGCCATCAGCAATGATGCATGTGGATGTAACCAGAAACTGCTGGCAGAAAACCTGCTCACCAACAATGGCGAGGCGCTCGTTACTCCTCAGCAGCTCTATCAAGCTTATCAGCAGCCAAAGGCGGAGGCAGTGAAGATCAGACAGGAAAACGGTTCGGCTAGACTCAACTTCCGCATCAACAAGTGGGATATCGTGAAGAATCTCGGTAACAATACCAATGAGTTGGCTACCATCAAGCAGACGCTTGACCTCGTGAAGAACGATCCGGATGTAACCATCACTTCCATTACCCTCCACGGTTATGCTTCTCCTGACGGCAGCTATGCCAACAACGACAAGCTGTCCCGCAACCGTACCCAGGCTCTCTACAACTATCTGTTGAAGACCTACCCTATCGACAAGAAGCTCTTCAAGGTAGAATCTACAGCTGAGGATTGGGAAGGAACACTGGAGTACATCAAGAGTCACAACATCCCTCAGAAGGAAGCTGCTCTCAAGATCATCAACAGCGATATGACTCCTGACCAGAAGGAACAGACGCTCGCAGCCAAGGCTGGTGAGGCATTCCGATTCCTCGTTGATAAGGTTTGGCCAGGCTTGCGCCGCACAGATTACACCATCGAGTACGACGTGAAGGCATTCAACCTCGAAGAGGCTCGCAGAGTGATCAACACCCGTCCACAGAAGCTCTCTCTGCAGGAGATGTACATGGTAGCCAACAGTTATCCGAAGGGAAGCGCAGAGTACAACAATGTATTCGATACCGCAGTCAAGATGTTCCCAGAAGATAAGCTCGCCAATCTGAATGCTGCTCTTGCTGCCATCGACAGAGGTGACAAGGTAAGCGCAGAGAAGTACCTGAAGAAAGCTGGCACCGGAGCCGAAGTAGATAATGCCCGTGGTTGCCTCGCTGTTCTCAATGAGGATTACGAAGCTGCCAAGCAGTACTTCCAGAAGGCAGTAGCCGGAGGCTTGAAGGGTGCTCAGGAGAATCTCAACAAGCTGAACAAGATTGTGGAGTAAGAGTTTGATTTTTAAGTAAAAGAATAAACAATAATATTAATATAAACTAAAAAATTTAATTTAAGAACAAGAAAAGAAAGAATAGTATTTGATTACCCCCGGGCGAAGACAGTGATGAGGTCTGAGATACCCGTCCATTTCGCAACTCAAACTAAAAATTTTGTATAACACTTAATAAGTAAAAGATTATGAAGAAAATGAATTTGCTCGTTATGAGCTTGGTATCAGCAGCAGCGTTATCTTTCTCAAGCTGCAGCAGCAATGATGATTTGACAGGTGGTGGAACTCAGTCACAGGCTGACGGTGTCTATATGACATTGAAGATTTCTGGCGCAACCAGCCATGGAACCAGAACTGGTGTAACAGCCCCTAATACCACAGATGATGGTGAAGTTGTAGAGAGTACAATAAGCAATGGCATGTTGTACATCTATGATGGAAGCACCTGTGTATTCCGCAAGATTATCACCTCTGACATGTTCGAGACAGCGCCATCACAGACTGTTGTAGGTAAAACAAAGCCTATCAAGGTTGCTGTAACAGGACAGATTAAGACTAACAAGGAGTACACTGTTTACTTCTTAGCAAACAAAACAGATGTAAATGACCCATTAAATGCTAGCTTTACCTCAACAATGGGCGGTGCAGACTTTGCTGCAGATAGCAGCTTCGTAATGTTCAACCAGCATGATGTTTCAAGAGATGCATCAGCTAGCAAGGTTAAATTCACAGACGCAGCTAAGTCTGAAGCAACTCCAGCCGAAGCAGACGAGATTAAGCTGGATCGTGTAGTTGCTCGTATCGACCTGCCTACATTTAAAGAGGTCACAACTGTTACTCCAGCAACCAATACAAAGACCTCTATCAATGCTGCAAATATTATAGAAGGCATTGCTCTTGAGGGATATGCTGTATCAAACTTGAACAACACCTCTTATGTTAAGCAGAACTGGACAGTTGTAAACACTGACTGGACATTAAATGTGTTAACAGCAGGAACTCCAAAGTATTTTCTGAATAAGGCCACTTATGGCACCAAATACGAGCCTGATGGTCTTGATAATTTTGGTACAGACAAGTGGAAGTATACTTTCGAGAATACCACAACTGACGTAGATGATGCAACAGCAGTTTACTTCAAGGTTAAGGCAACCTTGAAAGAGGCAGCAAATACCGCATCAGACTTCAAGGATAATACATTCTATCGTTATGACGGAAGACTTTACACCAGCATCCAGGCTATTTACGATGATGCTACTACAGGTGCTATTTCTAACCCATTCACCGAGACAGGCGGCATAACTGCTACAGATGTTGTAAATATGATCAAAGACGCAACAACAGGCAAGCTCACCGAAGACAAAACTAAATTGGCAAAATTCCGTGAGGACTACAAGATTGAAGTTTACCGCCAGGGTGTAATGTACTACCGCTGGGCTATCTCTGACAATGTTTACAAGCCATTTAATCCTAATGAGGAAACCAATACATATTCTGTATTGCGTAACAGCATCTATCGCTTGACTGTAACAAAGGTTAACGAGATTGGTAAGGACGTTCCTAATGGACCAGAGCCAGACGATCCAAGCAAGAACCCTAACTTCTACATGAATGTAACAGTTAGCATCAACCCTTGGGTTCTCAATGCACAGGATATCGAGTTGAAGTAATCAGAACTTCAATAGGAAAGAAAAGATGAAAACGGGATTAAACCATCCCACTCTCAAGAGAATTCTTGAAACAACAATACTCTCAATCTCCCGGGGGCTACCCCGCCTCCGGGAGATTAAAAAAGAAAAAGATGATATTTGCCGCCAAAGATGGCGGGAACCCCTATCGTGCTTCAAGCACCCCCCAAGAAGAAAATAAAGATGCCAAAGGCAAATATCCAAAAGCCAGATGGTACTATATATATGTATAAGCAGTATAAGTAAAAGAATTAAAAAAGAAACGATATGAAACATTTCATTATCAACAACCTTGGCAAAGTGGTTTGTTTCTCAGCCATTACGCTCGCCTCGCTTTCATCATGCATGAAAGACGATCTGACGAATTGTCCGGCACATAAGGTGTCGCTCAAATTCGATTATACATATAATGTTGAGAACGCAGATGCTTTCTCTGAAGAAGTCAGAAACCTCAATGTCTATGTTTTCGATAAAAATGGTAAATACTTCGATACCTATACCCAGTCGGCTGACAAATTCGAAACGGGTCACCGCATGGACATCACTGACTTGCAGGAAGGAAAATACACCTTCGTCTGCCTGGCACGTGACAAGAAACCAACAGACAGCCGTGCTGACGGTGACGACGAGATGGAGTTCAGCTTCACCCAACTCACACCGGGCGTTTCAACCATCACCGACCTGAAGGAGGAAATGGGAAAGAAAAACGGAGAAACTTCCATCAACAACAGGAAGTTCACCGCTCTCTATACAGCCCAGACATCTCTCGACTTCAAGGGAAACAAGGACACCACCGGCGAACTCAGTCTGATGAAATGTACCAAGACCTACCGCATCGTGATGCTCCCGCTCGATAACAACCAGCCAGGATTCGTAGCAGAAAACTTCGACGTAAGAATCAAGGGTTCAGCTGCCCTCCTCGACTACAAGGGCGACAAGCTCGTAGATGAAAACGGAGCGTTACAGAACAAGCCAATCACCTACATCCCTTACAATGAGGAACTGGTAGATAACAAGGACGGAACCACCGAGGTGGAAGGTGAGGAAATCAAGAAGGCGCTGGTTTACGATCTCTCTTCATCCAGAATGTTTGAAAGAAAGAACGACGTGAATAACAGCAACCCTGACAGTAAGGAATACGACGACAAGCGCATCGTCATCACCGACAAGCGCTCGGGAAAGGTCATCTTCAACCACTCCCTGCCTTGGTTCCTTGCCCTCTGTAGCGAACGCATAGAAAAGGGATGGGCGGAACAGGAATATCTCGACCGCCAGGATCATTACACCCTCGTGTTCTACGTTCCTAATCCTGATACCGATTTCTATATGGTCACTAAGATCAAGGTGAACGGATGGGTTCTCAATTTTAGAGATATAGAACTATAAAACAGTAAGACTGCTAAAGGCAGAAGATAAGTATAAGTAAAAAGTATAAGTAAAAGATAGGAGAAACAAGTTATGTTCGATTTCGCAAAAAGAAAAATCTGTGCGAATCAACTGACTAGCATGATGAAGGGGATAGCAGCATTGGCACCCACCTTGCTGCTTACACTGATGTTCACATCATGCATGACGGACGGTTACACAGATACAGCTGCTGGAAAGAGTGATACCTACATCAACCTGAATGTATCAACTCCTACAGCTCAAGCCAGAGCCAACGCTCCTGCTGGTTCAACAGCAGGTACCAGCGGATCGCCCAAGGAAAACGAAACTTCCCCAAATCCAACAGATGAGGAGAAAATATACAGTATCAGGGTCTGGGCTTTCAAGAGCGGCACAGATGAAAATGCGATGCCGATAGGATTTAAGGCAGAAACCGGCCTCAGCGCCACTGGTTCACACAATGTGAGCATGAAACTGTTACGCAAGGCGGCAGGTAATCTGGAAAATATCGACCTTTATATTTTGCTCAATGCAGAAAGCATCGATGTTTTGGATGGCAACAATTGCAATACAATGACCCGCAAGGTATTGAAAGCTGCAACTTTTAACTCAAACTTCGGTATCAATACAGATGGCAGCGCTCAGGCTAAAGCAGTTCCTGCTACAGGTTTACCAATCTCACGTGTTATTACAAACATCAATGTAAAAAACAACATTGCAGACAATGCAGCCGAAGCAGCTACCAAACCTGTAAGTGTTCCATTGGTTAGAGCCGTTTCAAAGCTCCACTTCTTTTTTGCCCGTAAGACTGGCAAGGATACAGAAAGTGTAACCGTCACCAAGATTGAAGTAAACGGAGAGACCCTGACAGCAGCAAGCCCGGTATTCCCAGAAGCAGCAACAGATGCCACAAAGGAAACTGAAGGATTGAAAGGAAGATTGACTGGTCTCACTTACCTAACCCGGAATTTGATATTCGGAAGTATTGCAACAGATAAAATCAACCCTGTTGACGATCCTAAGGAATATATCCGACAACCCGGAGAAAAAGCTCAGGTTTATATGACTCGTCTCAGCACTGGTGTACAGGAAGGTTGCAGAAGCTATCTACGTGAGACAGACAAGCCTATAACTGGCAAGATCTATTTCAAGTCAAATGCTTTGCTTGAAGAAGCAAGATCGGTTGAATTCCAGATTCCAGATGCCTATCGCAATCATGAATTGGTTGTATATGGCTACTTCTCTGGAGAAGCATTTCTGGATAATCTCAGGTTACAGTACTATGTAGCAGACTGGAATGTGAAGGATGCTACAGATATCACATTTAATTAAACTATTGGAGGAATCAAAATATGAAGAAAGTAATGAAATTAGCATACCTGCTCATGGGAGTAGCACTCTTACTCAGCAGTTGCTCGGAAGACATCTTCCCGGGCGGCAGCGAGAGCAACGAGGATGTTACCATTTCGTTGGCCTATTCTGATGTTTCCCCAAGAGACATCGTGGTCAACTCCCGAGCAACAGATGCAGAGGAGCGGCATCTCGACAACCTCTACATCTATATATTTGATGGCAATGGTAATTTGAAGGGCTATAAAGGTATTGAAGGTGAAGTAAATCTGAATCAAAATACCAGCAGCACCACCAAAGCAGAAATAACTGGCATCAAGACAAGAAGTGGCGAATCATACATCTATGCAGTAGCCAACATTTCTACGGGTCTATACCCTATTGAGACCAGCAATGGTACAGTTGCAGCAAACAAGTTACCAATTAACTTGAATGAAGAAACTGCCCGTGCCGGCGGATATGACTTCACTCTCGACCAGTTGAAAGCTTTGACATTCAAGCGTAACAATACTTCCATTGATATTACAAGTGCATTCTTAATGAGTGGTGCGGTACAAGATGGAAATCTGGTGAATATCACAACCGCTGGTACAATCGCCAATGACGACAATGCCATTCGATTGAGCCGCATCGTATCAAAAGTAAAGTTTACGATTAAAGCTGCCAATACTACAGGAGTTACCCGTTCATTTAAGCTGGAAACTTACGACATTATGAACATTGCTGTAGATGGTTCGTTGGTAGGAAAGATTGATGGAAACAGCAGGAATAAGACGACAAACGTAAACAAGAACATCGGCAACACAGTTCGACCAAACGATGTGGAAAATGATGCTCAGTTTTTCGAAGTCTATTTGCCTGAAAATCTTCAGGATGCAGTTCACAACGTAACCACCCAAGAAGCACGTGAGGATGACAGTCAGAGTATTCCGAAAGAATTTACCAATGCACCTGCTAAGGGTACATACGTAGTATTAAAAGGTAAGTATGAAGAAACAACAAGTAGTTCTACCAAGAGCGCCGATGTTACCTACTATGTTCATTTGGGCGACTGTACTAAAGATAAAAACAACTATGATGTAGAGCGTAACTGCAAATACACCTACAACATCACAGTAGCAGGTGTAAAAAAAATCATCGTAGAAGCCAAGAAAGAATCAGGAGCAGATCAGCCAGGTGCCGAAGGCGTGGTTTTGGAATATGGTGCTACTGGTAAGAATATGACACTCGACAGTCACTACGAGTATATGGTCATGCGCTTCTATCAGGATGATATCCAAAAGTTGAAAAGAGCTGGTAAAGGCTATTTCTATCAGGTTTATGCTCTGGGTAATCATACCGACGTAATCAACGTGGGCGCAACAACTGTTGGTAAAGATAACGGTGTAGATACAAGTTGGATTCAGTTTGCGATCAAATGCAGCAGAGACCGTTCTAGCAGTACATATAGCGCAGATAAAACGGACAGAGGTACTGCATGCAGCTATCCTGGCACCCAATCCAGCGATCTCTACACTGTAGATAAATTCTTGAAATATCTCTATGATAATGCAAATTCAACTAGTATCTGGACTGGAGGATATGACTATAATAAACGATCATATTATGTCGATGCAACATGCTTTATCAGTGAGAACTATTACAAGAATCTCACATGGAATAAATATGTGAATGATGTTGATAAGCGTGCCTTCTATGTTGCTAATGAGGTTGAAACTAGTAATGATGGCAGAAGCGTTTACGCCAAGACTCAATATGGTTTGACCCAGTATAACATTCAGACCTTCTACGACAGAAGCAAAGCTGGAAGCATCACTGCTTACGGTTGCGAGACCATCAATGACGAAGAGGGTAAAGGTTTTAGTGTTAATGGTAGTGGAAGCAGGTATAATTCTTATGGTTCCGATACATGGAATGGACGTGCCAATATGGTAAAAGACATAAAGAGTTCTGATAATTGGGAGTCACTCAAAAACAACACGTCTCTGATTAAAGCGTGTATGTCTAGAAACCGAGACCTGAATGGAGATGGCAAGATCAGTGATAATGAAATCCGCTGGTATGCTCCAACAATATCTCAGTATATTGGTATCTGGATTGGCGAGGAAATTATGAGTACGGAAGCAAAACTCTTTAATAGAGCAACCTCTACACTCGAAGGAGAAAGTGATCGTATGTTGTATTATAGTTCAACAAATAACCAGAACACTTACTTCTCCGAAGAAGGTATGGCTACGAATCATTATAGTAACGGGAATACAGCCTACCCTCCAAAATTGGTACGTTGCTTACGCAACCTGAAATCAAACAATGAGGGATATGATTCTGAGCCAGTCAAGTACTATACATACAATGCAACGAACTCCAAAGTGACACTCGATAAGGTTGACGAAAAGGCTTTGAATACGACAGGAGAGCTGGGAGAGTTGAATGAACATGAAGAACGTTCCGCAGTCAACAAACCAGCAAAATCGTTCAAAATTGCAGCCAATACATATCCAACAGAAAATAGTAGTCGAGCTAGTATGGAGAATGTCGTATATGGTAATTTCAAATGCTATGGCAACTATTCTGAAGGAGACACTAAATGGAGAGTGCCAAATCAAAGAGAAATGTCTGTAATGTATTTAATCGATCCAAACTTGATCAATATGACTTATTGCAGAACAAAATTCTCAAATCTAAACTTCAGAAAGTCTTGGACATATACTAGCGTTTTCACAATGGCTACAAACTGGAGTGATAAAGCGTACGGTAAAGTCCGCTGTATCAAGGTTCTGAAATAAGAAGCAAAATACAAAAATTAAGAATCATATATCTGTAAGAGAGGAGGGAAGGAAGTTGTGAATACTTCCTCCCCCCTTGTTTTAGTTATTATAAGACATTATTATCATTTACTATTATACAAATTTGCGAAGACTAGACTAGACTGGTCGTTGGAATTTTAGTTGCCGAGGTGACTCACCTTCTAAGATTCCACGATTTTTTTTGTGCCCTGAAAATTCCACCCCCGCCAGCCGTCCCACACACCGTTAGGCGTCCCGACGGATTTGAAATCCGTCGTAAAAAAAGGTTCGACCTATCAAACCAGGGGATTTGTAATCCCCCTAATCCATAACATATTACAATCTCCCTGCTGCGGATTGCAAATCCGCAGAACATAAATAGGTTAGGTCATTTTTTAACGACGGATTACAAATCCGTCGGAACGCCTGACGGAGGTTAGGGAGATTGCAAATCCGTCGGAACGCCTGACGGAGGATAGGGAGATTATATAAAAAATATCGCCCACCAGCTGATATCCGCTTGCACAACAGGTGTTGGGCGAGCGCATATCAGCTGTTATGCAAGCGCACAACAGCTGTTGTGCGGCTGAAGACATAGGCATCTCCGGCTTATACCGTTAATTCTTCCGGCAACAAGTAAAGGTAACTCCGAAGACTATTAACGTAAAAACGATACAACAATGATAGTACTTACAAGGCACGATGATAGTACTTACAAACTGCAAAGACGTCACTGAGTGGTCGCTATGATAGTACTGACGAGGCGTAAAGCCGC
>ULJN01005287.1_pt1 | contig 13831 bp, 10 predicted proteins | sample 1950921 | NCBI WGS metagenome assembly ULJN01 (sample SAMEA4835476, study PRJEB28245) | human gut metagenome | biome: gut microbiome; material: fecal sample | place: Denmark | collected 2008
GGCAAAACAATCAATTCTCCTATTGTCGGCGTATTTTATGCCGCTCCGTCACCTGATAGCAATCCTTATGTTTCTGTGGGACAGAAAATTTCAAAGGGTGACACAATCTGCATAGTTGAAGCTATGAAGTGTATGAATGAAATCCAGTCAGAGCTTGACGGCGAGGTTACAGAAGTTCTTGTTAAGGACGGCGACCTTGTTGAGTACGGTCAGCCTCTGTTCAGAGTTAAATAAGGAGTTACAATGAATCAGGAAGAAATCAAAAAGATATTACCGCATCGTGACAATATGCTGCTTGTTGAAGAGGCAGAAAAAATCGACGATGTTACCTCAAAGGGAAGATATACAATCAAGGGCGACGAGTTCTTTTTGCAGGGACATTTTCCGGGCAATCCTGTTGTTCCGGGTGTTATTCTCTGTGAAATGATGGGACAGTCGGCTTGCTGCCTGCTTGCGGGCAAGGTTGAGGGATGCACACCTTTCTTTACAAAAATGAACAATGTAAAGTTTAAAAATCAGGTAAAACCCGGCGATACACTCGAAAGTGTATGTACTCTTACAAAGAGCAAGGGTGTGTTCTATTTTATTGATGCAAAAGGCTATGTTGACGGCAAGCTTTGCGTAAGTGCCGAGCTTTCTTTTGCTCTTATTCCAAATAATAAGTAACTTATTGCAAATTTTCTTTTGGAAGTGATAAAATGTTTTCAAAAATACTTATAGCCAACCGAGGAGAAATTGCAGTAAGAATTATTCGTGCTTGCCGAGAAATGGGTATCAGTACAGTTGCAATATATTCTGAGGCGGACAAAAACGCAATGCATGTTCAGCTCGCTGACGAAAGCTATTGTGTTGGCGGCAGCAGAGTTGCCGACAGCTATCTTAATATGCCTGCTATACTTACCGTTGCCATTGAAAGCGGCGCACAAGCCATTCACCCCGGCTATGGTTTGCTCTCGGAGAATGCAAAATTTGTTTCTCTTTGTGAGCAATGTAACATAAACTTTATCGGCCCTACATCAGAGATGATAAAATTACTCGGCGATAAGGACAATGCAAGAAAAACAATGCGTGCGGCAGGTGTTCCCGTAACACCCGGCTGTGATATTATAGAAGACCCCGTAAAAGCAAGGGAAGAAGCCGAAAAAATTGGTTTTCCGCTACTTATAAAGGCTCGTTCGGGCGGCGGCGGAAAGGGTATCCGCAGAGTAGACTGCATTGAGCAGTTTGACGAGGCTTTTGCGGCGGCGTCTTCGGAGGCACAGTCTGCTTTTGGTGACGGCGCATGTTATATGGAAAAGTTCATTCACCCCGTAAAGCATATAGAGATGCAGCTTTTGAGCGACAAATACGGTAATACTATCTGTCTGGGTGAAAGAGAATGTTCGGTCCAGCGTAAAAATCAGAAGATGATTGAGGAAAGCCCAAGTCCTGCGCTTGATGACAGAACCCGTAAGGAAATGATGAAAGCGGCTGTAAAGGCTGCAAAGGCTGTAAATTATGTCAATGCAGGTACTGTTGAGTTCTTGCTTGATATGAATAATAATTTCTACTTTATGGAGATGAATACCCGTCTTCAGGTTGAACATGGTGTTACCGAGATGGTAACAGGTCTTGATATTGTACAGTGGCAGATAAGAATTGCGGCAGGCGGAAAACTTACAAGAACCCAGGACAGCATTTTTACACACGGAAATGTTATTGAGTGCCGTATAAATGCCGAAGATCCTGAACATGGTTTCAGACCGAGCTGCGGAAGAATTAAGCGTTTGCATATACCGGGCGGTTCTTTTGTCCGTTTTGATACAGCTGTATTTCAGGATTATTTTATTCCGCCTTACTATGATTCTATGATAGGCAAGCTCATTGTTCAGGCAAGAAGCCGTGAGCTTGCGATAAGAAAGATGAAAATGGCTCTTTCGGAGCTTACCATTGACGGAATTGACATCAACCGTGACTTGCTTGCCGAGATTTTGTCGGACGAGCAGTTTGTCAGCGGAGAATATACTACTGACTTTATGCTTGATTTTGAAAAAAAGCATAAGGACGGAAAGAAGTAATAGGCTATGGATTTATTTGCTTTTGTAAAACCGAAAAATGAGCTTGAAAGCAGACCCGAGGAGCAGACCAATGTACCGTTTGTTCCCGAGGAAATGTGGACAAAATGCCCTAAGTGCGGCACTATGCTCCTTACAACAGATATGGAAGAAAACTTCCGTGTCTGCACAAAGTGCGGTCATCATTTCAGAATGAATGCAAAACAGCGTGTGGCACTTCTTGCCGATGACGGCAGTTTTTGCGAGCATGACGCCAATATGGCAAGCAAAAATATTCTCGATTTTCCAGGCTATGACCAAAAGCTTGAAAAAGCAAGAGCCACAGGTTCAAAAGAATCCGTAATGTGCGGTGAATGTAAAATCGGCGGTATTGACGCAGTGCTTTGCGCAATGGATTCCGATTTTATGATGGGCAGTATGGGTACGGTAACAGGTGAAAAAATCACCCGTGCTTTTGAATATGCTACCGAAAACGCACTTCCGGTTATAGTTTGCACTGTATCGGGCGGCGCTCGTATGCAGGAGGGTATTCTTTCCCTTATGCAGATGGCGAAAACTTCCGGTGCGGTTAAGCGCCACAGCGACAGCGGACTTTTATACATAACAGTTCTTACCGACCCTACAACAGGCGGTGTTACTGCGTCTTTTGCTATGGAGGGCGATATTATCCTTGCCGAGCCCGATACTCTTGTAGCTTTTGCAGGCCCGAGAGTAATTGAGCAGACTCTCCGTCAGAAACTCCCAAAGGATTTCCAGACATCGGAGTTTGTAATGCAGAAAGGTTTTGTTGACGCTGTTGTAAGCAGAAACAACCTGAAAGCTACACTTGTAAAATTGCTTAAGATGCACGGATACGGGGAGGTGTCGGAATAATGTCTGCTTATGATAAAGTTATGGCGGCGAGAGACGCCAATAAAATTACAACTGTTGATTACATAAATCATATGTTTGGCGACAGCTTTTTTGAACTGCACGGCGACAGGAGATATTCCGACGATAAGGCAGTTGTGGCAGGACTTGCTATGTTGCACGATATGCCTGTAACCGTAATCGGAATTGAAAAGGGTAGAAATACAAAAGAGCGTATGGAGCGCAATTTCGGACAGGCTCATCCGGAGGGCTACAGAAAAGCTCTAAGACTTATGAAACAGGCTGAAAAGTTCCACCGCCCTGTTCTTTGCTTTGTAGATACCAGCGGTGCTTACCCGGGAATCGGAGCGGAAGAAAGAGGTCAAGGACAGGCTATTGCCGAAAACCTTATGGAGATGATGACTTTAAAAACACCCGTGCTTACAATTGTTGTAGGTGAGGGCGGCAGCGGCGGTGCGCTTGCACTTGCTGTTGCAGATGAAGTATGGATGATGGAAAATTCTGTTTATTCCGCAATTTCTCCGGAGGGTTGTGCGTCTATCCTTTGGAAAGACAGTTCCAAAGCTCCGCAGGCCGCAGAGGCACTCAAACTTACTGCGCAGGATTTATTTGACTTGCATGTAATTGAGCGTATTATCAGAGAGCCGAGGGCAGAGGATGCCGCTATGTTTGAAAGTCTAAAACTCTTGATTCAGAGAACTTTTGAAAAAAATCTTGCACTTACCGACGAAGAACTTACAAATGCCCGTTATGAAAGATTCAGAAGAATAGGTGCCGATTTATAATTCTAAGTATAACCGTCTGCTTTGCAGGCGGTTTTTTGTGGAAATTTTGAGAAGTTGTTTGAATGTAGGGGTGTGGATTAACTTATTTTCGGTCGGGTAACAGAGGCAGAAAAGAGCAATGTTTCTGTCACGAATATAAAAGTTTGGTCAACCTTTTCAAAGGTTGTGGGTGTGGGCAACGCCCATAAAACTTTAATCTATTGCAAATTTTAATAGCCAAACGGCAAGCCTTTTGGCGGCTTGAACATAATGGAGAAAGCCTTTTAATTGCGTAAGCAAAAATATGGCAGAAAGATTATTATATAAGTTTGTTGCCTGTAAACTACTTATGCACTATAATAAAATGCCTACCATTCCGCTTTTCTTTTGCGTGAAAAGAAAAGCTCCCAAAGAAAGCACGCTTAAAGGAATTTCGAGTCCCTTTCCCCTTAAGTATCCCCTTTCCTTAGACGACCAAGGTCAGTGACCTTGGAACCTCTAACTTTTATTTTCCTAATAAAATTTGTACTTGGCAAAATAAGTCTTTTAATTATTTTCCTTTCAAAAATTATCACTTTTTTTAAACTAAACTTTATAACCTACAATGCACATTAATGGCTTATATACCGACAATTTTTTGCTTGTACCAATTTTATACGATTTTATTCGTCAATTATTTTTATAATTACTTTATCGAAAAAAGAAAAAATGCTTTTGTGGTATTATTAAAATAATATGATTTTTACGGGAGGACGAGCTTCTATGTCAGGCGTAATCAGAATTTTTGTAGAAAAAAGAGATGGCTTTAATGTTCTTGCAAAGCAGACTTTGTGGGACATTCGCCACAACCTTGGTATGAGAAATGTTACCGACCTTCGATACATTATGAGATATGATATTGAGGGACTTTCACTCGACGAGTACAACGCGGCAAAAGGTACTATTCTTTCAGAGCCGAATGCGGATGTTATTTATGAGGAAACACTTCCTGTTGAGGACGGCTGGAAGGTATTTGCAATGGAATATCTCCCAGGTCAGTATGACCAGCGTGGCGACTCTGCCGAGCAGTGCGTACAGCTTCTTACACAGGGCGAACGCTGCAAGGTGCTTACAGCAAGAGTTGTTGCCGTAACAGGTGATATTTCGGATGATGACCTTAAAAAGATTGAGGATTACCTCATCAACCCTGTAGAGAGCCGTCTTGCCTCTCTTGAAAAGCCGCAGACACTTGACATTGCAACTCCTGTTCCTGCCGATGTTAAGCGTGTAGAAGGCTTTATAAAATTTAACGACGAAGAAATGGAAAAGTATTACGGCTCAATGGGCTTTGCTATGACATTGTCAGACCTTAAGTTCTGCCGTGACTATTTCAGAGATACAGAAAAGCGTGACCCGAGTGTAACAGAGCTTCGTGTTATTGACACATATTGGTCTGACCACTGCCGTCACACAACTTTCCTTACAAAACTTGAGAAAATCGAAGTTGAAAAGGCAGCTCTCGGTTCGGTAATCGAGGACGCTCTCAATGAGTATTATGCTACCCGTGACGAGGTTTACGGAAAAGATACAAAGAGAATCGTATCTCTTATGGATATGGCTCTTATCGGTATGAAGTCACTTAAGAAAAAAGGTCTTATTCCTGACCTTGACGAGAGCGAAGAGATTAACGCCTGCTCAATCGAAGTTCCAGTAACTATTGACGGCAAAACAGAGCAGTGGCTCGTTCAGTTTAAGAACGAAACCCATAACCACCCGACAGAAATCGAGCCGTTCGGTGGCGCTGCAACCTGCCTTGGCGGTGCTATCAGAGATCCGCTTTCAGGCCGTTCTTATGTATATCAGGCAATGCGTGTTACAGGTTCGGGAGATCCGACTATTCCTGTAAAGGACACAATGCCCGGTAAGCTCCCATCAAGAAAAATTACAACAGGTGCGGCAAACGGTTACAGCTCATACGGCAACCAGATCGGTCTTGCAACAGGTCAGGTTACAGAGCTTTATGACAGCGGCTATGTAGCAAAAAGACTTGAAATCGGTGCAGTTATCGGCGCATCACCAAAGGAAAATGTAATTCGTGAAGTTCCGCTCCCTGATGATATTATCGTACTCTTAGGTGGCAGAACAGGTCGTGACGGCTGCGGTGGTGCAACAGGTTCGTCAAAGGCCCACACAGAAAGCTCTATTGAAACCTGCGGTGCGGAAGTTCAGAAGGGTAACCCGCCAACAGAGCGTAAGATTCAGCGTTTGTTCCGTAACCCTAAGGTTGCTAAACTTATTAAGAGATGCAACGACTTCGGTGCAGGCGGTGTATGCGTAGCTATCGGTGAGCTTGCCGACGGTCTTGCAGTTGACCTCGACAAGGTAACAAAGAAATATGACGGTCTTGACGGTACAGAGCTTGCTATTTCAGAGAGCCAGGAGAGAATGGCTGTTGTGCTCGACAAAAAGGATGTTGAAACCTTTATTGCCGAGGCAGAGAAAGAAAACCTTGAGGCAACAGCAGTCGCAATTGTTACAGAAAGCCCAAGACTTACAATGACATGGAGAGGCGACAAGATTGTTGACCTCAGCAGAGAATTTTTGAATACAAACGGTGTTACACAGCTTTCATCAGCTTATATTACAGCACCAAAGGCAGAGGATTGTTACCGCAACGCATGTCCGGCTGTATTAAAAGATATGCCTGCCGACAAGGCACTTGAAGAAAATATGGCTCGTCTTGAGGTTTGCTCACAGATCGGTCTTTCAGAGCGTTTTGACGCATCTATCGGTGCTGCAACAGTAATTATGCCGTTTGGCGGTAAGAACCAGCTTACTCCGCAGGAGGCTATGGCCGCTAAGATTCCGCTTGAAAAAGGCGAAACAGATGACGCTACAGCAATGAGCTACGGCTTTATTCCGGGTGTTTCACGCTGGAGTCCGTTCCATGGCTCAGCATATGCGGTAGTTGAGTCACTTTCAAAGCTCCTTGCTATCGGTGCAAATCCACTTACAGCACGCCTTACATTCCAGGAATATTTTGAAAGATTAAAAGATGTACCAGAGCGTTGGGGTAAACCTGCCGCTGCACTTCTCGGTGCAATGGAAGCACAGCTTAAACTCGGTATTCCGTCAATCGGCGGTAAGGACAGTATGTCGGGTACATTTGAAACAATTGATGTTCCGCCTACACTCGTTAGCTTTGCCGTTGCTATGACAAAGGCAAGCAAGACAGTATCAGCCGAGTTCAAAAATGTAGGTTCAAAGGTTATTTATGTACCTGTTCCTGAAAATAAAGAAACTCTTATGCCTGATTGGGACAAGCTTATCGCTATGTACAAGGCTGTTTACAAACTCTTTGACGAGGGCAAGGTGCTTTCTGCATCTGTTGTTAAAGAGGGCGGTGCTGCCGCAAGCTTATGTAAGGCTTGTTTCGGTAACGGCTATGGATTTAAATTTACAAATAAACTCACAAATGACGAGCTTTTCGCCCCTCTTTCAGGTTCACTTGTTCTTGAGCTTGCAGACGGTGCGGAACTTGACAACAGTGTAGTAAGCTATGACCTCGGTACAGTTACAGACGACGGCAAGGTTACAGTAAACGGTGTTGCTGTTGATGTAAATACACTTATCGAAAAGTGGACTGCTCCGCTTGAAAAGGTATTCCCGACAAAGGCAGAGTGCCCTGAAATTGCGGTTGATATTCCGCTCTTTACAGAGAGAAACACAAGTTCACCTGCAATTAAGACTGCTAAACCTACAGTATTTATCCCTGTATTCCCGGGTACAAACTGCGAGGTTGACTCTGCAAGAGCTTTTGAAAAAGCGGGCGCAAATGTTGAACTCCTTATCGTAAAGAACCTTACATCCGCTCATATCGAAGAAACAATCAAGGCTATGGAGAAAATCATTTCTAAGTCACAGATGATTATGTTCCCGGGCGGTTTCTCCGGCGGTGACGAGCCTGACGGTTCAGGTAAGTTTATTGCTACTACTTTCCGTAATCCAAGAATTGCGAACGCTGTAAATGAGATGCTCAAGAACCGTGACGGTCTTATGCTCGGTATTTGCAACGGTTTCCAGGCACTCATCAAACTCGGTCTTGTACCTTACGGCGAAATCAGAGAACTTAAGCCGACAGACCCAACTCTTACATTTAACACAATCGGCAGACATATCTCTCATATGGCTTACACAAGAGTTACTTCTGTTAAGTCACCTTGGTTTGCAAGTGTAAATGCAGGCGATGTATTTGCTATTCCTGTGTCGCACGGTGAGGGCAGATTTATGGCTGACGAGGCAACAGTTAAGATGCTTGCCGAAAACGGTCAGATTGCTACACAGTATGTTGACCTTAACGGCAACCCAAGTGCAGACATTACATATAATGTAAACGGTTCCGTATGCGCTATTGAGGGTATTACTTCACCTGACGGCAGAATCTTAGGAAAAATGGGCCACAGCGAAAGAAAGGGCGACAGCCTTTACAAGAATGTTCCGTTTGCTAAGGACCAGCTTATCTTTGAAAGCGGCGTTAAGTATTTTAAGTAATTAATGCTTATTCTTAAAGTAATATAGATAAAATGGCGGCTAAACACATATTTATGTTTAGTTGCCATTTTTAATATTTACTTGACATATTTTGCGATATATTATATCATAGATAATGTTAATTTTAATAATTAATGAGGTATTTAAAGAAAAAGGAGTAAAAACAATGGCTTTTTGTAAAAATTGCGGCAATAACATTCCGGACGGAGCAACATTCTGCTCACATTGCGGAACACCCGTTTATGACACAACTTCGCAGGCGCAGACTAAACAGCACCAGTACGGCACACAGCAGAACAACTTTTTGAACAGTGATGATGTTACAGCAGAGTTTGATCCTATGGATATCAAAGAAAACAAGGTTATGGCAGTGCTTGCTTATATCGGTTTGCTTGTACTTGTACCTGTTTTTGCGGCAAAGGATTCAAAGTACGCAAGATTTCATGCAACACAGGGTTTGAATATTACTGTTTTATCTGTTGCACAGGCTATTATTTACTATATTTTAGCCACAATTATAAGCATCATATTCCGTGGAAGTATTATTTTTGGAGTAGGCGGAGTTTTGCTTACAATACTCGGTTTTATAAACACAATTTTGTCAATTGCTTTTATTGTTCTTGCAATTTACGGTATTGTAAACGCAGTACAGGGTAAATGCAAAAAGCTCCCTATTATCGGAAAATTCGATATTCTCGGTAAATTTGTGAAATAATAACAGAATTTATTAAATGCCTGACTATGGTTATACGCTATAGTCGGGTATTTTGTTTTGTTATCAAAAATCGGGGTGAATTATTGTCTACCAAACTTTTATAATTACCTGACGAAGTATTCCGCTAAACAGTAATGTATTATTGTTGCTCCAATATATTAAGACAGAAGCTTTTTAATTAATTTAACATAGCTTTGTATTATAATTGATATTATAAATTAAATTTTGCTGTTATTAAGAACTTGTTTGTGAAAATGAACAAAAAATAACGGTTAAATTTTATTCCTCTTAAGATAAACATTCGTATTTACCATTATATAAGGGAAAAAATAATTATTATAATAAATAGTAAATACTGTTATTATGCCTTGTTTTTGGAGGTGATTTTTGTTTAGCAGGCAATTATTTAGAAACTTTTTGTAATTTTATGGTTTTTAGGTTTTGAAATTAACATTTTACGGGAGGAAAAAGCGTGAAAAAGAATAAAAGAATAATCAGTGCGGCTCTTGCGGCAAGTATGTTGTTGCCTTGTTTTGCAACAGCTGCGGTGTCGGCAAATGCGGCAGTTGTATCAGATGAAAATTCGGTTTCTGTCGGCGATTACGATTTAATGGACAACATTCAGGACGGTGTAATTTTGCACTGTTTTAACTGGAAGTACAATGATATTAAGGCAGAATTAAATAATATTGCCGAGGCAGGTTTTACAACAATTCAAACTTCACCTGCACAGCCCGGCAGCGGAACCGGTACATGGTGGTGGTTGTATCAGCCGTTGGGATTTTATATAGGTACTAGCGAACTCGGTACAAAGGCAGAGTTGGAATCACTATGTAAAGAAGCCGAAAATTATGGTATCAAGGTAATAGTTGATGTTGTAGCAAATCATCTTGCAGGCGACCATTCAAGAATAGAAGAAGATTTAAAGCCATCAAAGTATTGGCATACTTTTGGAGGCGGTATTAACTGGAAAAACAGATGGCAGGTAACGCACGGAGAAATCGGTATGCCTGATATCGCAACTGAAAATTCATATGTTCAGCAAAAAGTAGGAAAATATATGCAGGAATTAAAGTCAGTCGGTGTTGACGGTATTCGCTGGGACGCAGCAAAACATATTGGCGTTCCGAGCGAGGGCGATAATTTCTGGAGTTCGGTAACAAAGTATGGTTTATATAACTATGGCGAAATTCTTACCGGTCCTGATGACAGAGAATCCGGAAATGAAGATATAATGAAAGAATATACAGACTATATTACAGTAACCGACAGCAATTACGGTAAAGCTCTGCGTGATTCATTTAATTCCGGTGATGCACCTGATTCGTCTGGAAACTGGTGTGATCGTGGTATTTCCCGCGATAAACTCATTTATTGGGCCGAAAGCCATGACACATGGTCAAATAACAAAGATTGGGGCTATTCAAATGATATGAGCCAAAATGTTATTGACCGTGCATATGCTGTTGCGGCAAGCCAAAATGAAGTAACGGCTCTTTATTTTTCTCGTCCGTCATCAAAAATTAAAGATAATATAAAAATCGGTGAAAAAGGCAGCACTCACTTTACAAGCAGTGAGGTTGCGGAAGTTAATAAATTCCACAATGCCATGAACGGAAAAGCCGATTGTTATAAAAAATCAAACGACTGCAGCGTAATTACCCGTAAAGACGGCGGTGCTGTTATTGTAAAAGGCAGCGGCAGCGGTAATGTTTCTGTTGAAAACGGCGGAGGCTATGCAAAACCGGGTACATATGTTGACAAAATTTCCGGCAACACATTTACGGTTACTTCATCGTCAATCAGCGGTAAGGTCGGCTCAAGCGGTATTGCCGTTATTTATGAAGAAGAAAATCCTAAGCCAAAGGTAAGTGTAACTCCGGGTTCTTCTACATACGAAACAGAAACTTACACACTTACATTAAATACCAAGAACGCTGAAAACTCGCAGTATTCCGTTGACGGCGGTAAATATCAGTCATTCAGTGACGGTACGAAAATTACAATCGGCGCAGGTCTTGCGTACGGTACAAAGACAACAATCAATGTAAAGGCAAGCAATGCCAACGGTTCAGCCGATAAAACCTACATTTACACAAAGGTTGACCCGACATTAACGCAAAAAATTTACTTTGACAATTCATCTTATAACTGGTCAAATATATATGCTTATATTTATTCAGATGCAGTTTCTAATGCAAAATGGCCTGGCGAAAAAATGACTTTGGATTCTTCTACAGGTTATTATGTAATTGAAGTTTCAGATTCACTTGCAAACGGTGCGGTTATTTTCAGTGACGGCACAAACTCTGCAAGCAAGCGTTATCCTGCAGATTCAAAGCCGGGATTAAATCTCAACGGCGCTACAAAGATATTCAAAGCAAATCACACTTTTGAAGATTATTATCCGCCTGTACCAACCCAGAGTACAACAGCACAACCTACTACGGCACAGCCAACTACACCTCCTGCTGAAAGCGTACTTATCGGTGATACAAATCAGGACGGTAAAATTACAATCAACGATGTAACTGAAATTCAGCTTTACATCAATGAAACGATTACATTTAATCAGAAACAAAAGATTGCTGCCGATGTTGACGAAGACGGTTCTGTTGATATCAGAGATGCTACATACATTATGCTGTACATTGCAAATCAGCCAAGCAGTGAGGCCAAGGTAGGTCAATACACAGGCGTAATCGCTCCGACACAGCCGACAACGGTTAAACCTACAACACAGCCTACTACAGCGCCGACACCGACAACCCAACCTACAACTTCATCTGTATCTGACAAATATACTATGACATTTACAGATAACTACAACTGGGGTAATGTGAATTGCTACTATTGGTCTGACAGCAATACAAAAATGACATCATGGCCGGGAAAATCAATGACAAAGTCAACAACAAATGAATTAGGTCAGAGTGTTTATACCATTGATATTCCAAGCGACGCTACATATGTAATATTCAACAATGGCAGCAGTCAGACTGTTGATATTCCTGTTACAGGCAGTGCCAAGTTTTATATTTCGGGCAGTTCAAACGGAAAATATACCGTTAATAACTGATGATTTTAAAAATTGCATTGAAATAAAAAATAAGAGTGATATAATAAAGCTGTCAGGTTTTATCAATCTGACAGCTTAAGTATATATTTTGTAATCAGGAGTATTGTTTATATTTATGGAGAATCAAATCGAAAAAAATATCGAGCATTTAAGAAATTCTCAACTTTTTCGTGGATTTACCGATGATGAAATAGAGAAATTTCTATATAATACTAAATTTAAGATTTTTGAACTTAATCGTGGCGCAATACTTAATGTTGAACTTGATAAATCAATTTTTGTTTTATACGGTTCAATAGCTTCTTATGAAACTAATATAGACGGTGTGAAAACATTTATAAATCATTTTGAACCCGACGGAAACGAATTGATAGCTATAAGCTTGGATACTCCGTATCCGACGGTATCGGTAGAGGCAAGGAAAAAATCGGTTGTTTTGTCACTTGAAACAAATTCGTTTTTAATAACCGATCCCTCAATTATTTTTTTACAAAACAGAATTCAGCAAAACATTATCAGTATTTTTTACAGAATGACAGAAAATGTTATGCAGCGCATAATTGCTAATGCGGAATCTCTTTCAAAAAATAAAATTATTAAGTATTTGCGACAATTAAAAAGCGAGCAAAAAAGTGACAAATTACAAATTCCTTTTACAAGACAGGAGCTCGCAGACCATTTACAAATGGATATAAGCACATTGATGAGAGAATTAAAGAGTTTGCAAGAAAGCAATGTGCTTACATATGAAGGAAAAATAATTACGATTTTGAATATCTGACACTACTATACTTCTCAAAAGGGCAGTCCAAATAATGGACTGCCCTTTAAATATGGATTATAATTTATTTTATTGCAGAGAAATTTAATTAAGCGGGGAAAAATGCACCGGCTGTAATGTCAAGGTAGTTAAGTCCGGAGTAATTCGGATATTCTGACTTTACTTTTTCCTTAAATTCTTCGGCATTGGCTGACTTGTTTGCAATAGACTTAATATTCTTTACATAGTCAAGCTTAGTCTTTACATCGTTTGTATCTTCCGGGTCATAGTGCGATGTGAGGATAAGGTCATAATTTTTGTTAATATAGCCCTCAAGTTCGGCAATCATTGCGTCGGCATGTGCTGCACTGCCGATAATGGAGTGACAATCGTGACCGAGCATATGAGTGTAAATAACATTGATTTCAGGGAAAACAATATCAAAAGCATCAGCAGTTTCTACAATGCTAAGTTTGGTATCTGCGATTTTTAATGTTTCGCCTGCAATAATATTTGTAACCGAGTGAATTGATGAATCGAAGATATTGCCGAAAGCCTTTGTGAAATTTTCTACTAAAGCTTTACCGCCACCGACAGTGCCGTAAGTATTTGCCTTTTTAGTAGCATATTTCTTTACATTCGGCAAGAATGTGCCGCCGCCCATATGATAAGCGAGTACAACACCCTCAACTTGAGTATCTGTATCTTTAATAAACTGCTCAAGCTCTGCAATGTTGTCATTAAAGCAAGGCGATTCGATAACAACTGTTTTGTTGTTTTTTTACAAGCAAAATTGCTTCATCGTCAATAAAGTCATTTGTACGGTAAACCAATAACTTTACTTCACCGAATGAATATTCAAAGATAGTGCCTTTTTCTAATTTGATTTCTTTGTAATCTGTCTTTTTCATAATAAAACCTCCGTAAAAATATTTATGTGTTGAATTTGTTGTAACCCTAATTATTACAACGATATATTATCACAAACTTGTTGTAATGTCAATAGTTACAACGATAAAAATAAAAAAAGATTGGCTCTATACTAAATGTTGGGGTGAG
>ULJN01006391.1_pt1 | contig 13779 bp, 9 predicted proteins | sample 1950921 | NCBI WGS metagenome assembly ULJN01 (sample SAMEA4835476, study PRJEB28245) | human gut metagenome | biome: gut microbiome; material: fecal sample | place: Denmark | collected 2008
GGTCACTGACGTTTCTCAACGTCACAAGTGGTATTATATGGCAATTTTGTAATCTTGTCAACACTTTTTTTGAAATTTTTACTGATTTTTATGTTTAATCTTAACAACTATTTTTTGCACTTCTTGCATTCCATTCTTGGTACTGCAGCCAGGCCGATGTAATTCCCACGGAAAAAATACAGCAAAATCACCAGTCTGCAAAACTACGTGATCCTTCTCCTCTATTTCTTCGTAAAAAAGCAGATCACTTTCATCTGCATGATCTTCCACAACAATATGTTCAGCTCTTCTGGGTGTAAAATAAATTATTTCCTCCCCTGCACCTAAATACTGGACATCAATATACTGATTATGAGCTTCGGGCTTTTTATTTATTTTATCTTCTGTCGCATAGGTATTAATTCTTACAAATACATCCCTGCCATCTATTTCATATTCACCGTTCTTTACTTCGGCAAAGTTTGTTTCTTTTATATATTGTAAAGCTTTCTGTAAACCCTCTGATACATATGGCAGTATTTTTTCTATATCTTGCTTATTTCCGCAGATCATTATAAAAGCCTCCTTATTAAATTCAGTATTGCTTTATTCGACATTTCCATGTAAAATCCTGTTTTCTGCTTTGACAAACTACTATTAGTTACGTTAAAATTGTAACATATATTTTCATGAAAGAGGTTTAGTATGAGCTATTTGAATGTTACTAATGTTTCCCATACTTTTGGTGGCCGCCAGATCTTGGAAAATGTTTCTTTTAAATTACTGCGCGGCGAGCATGTCGGTCTCGTCGGTGCCAACGGCGAAGGTAAATCGACCTTCCTTAATATCGTTACCGGCCATTTACTGCCGGATGAAGGCAAGGTAGAATGGCCCGGACGCGTTACTGTTGGTTACTTAGACCAGCAAAGTACACTAGAGGCCGGTAAAACTATCCGCGAGGTCCTGCGCACTGCTTTCAATGATATGTACGAAGCAGAAAAACAGATGCTGGAACTTTACGACAAAATGGCTGAAGCTGCACCTGAAGAAATAGATAAAATGATGAATACTGTAGGAGAGATCCAGACAGAGCTCGAACACAGTGGTTTCTATTCATTAGATACTAAAATCGAAGAAGTGGCTAACGGTCTCGGCTTAGGCAGTATCGGGCTTGACAGAGATGTCAGCGAACTTTCCGGCGGTCAGCGCAGTAAGGTTTTGCTTACCAAGCTGCTTTTGCAGAACTCTTCCATTTTGTTATTAGATGAACCTACCAACTATTTAGACGTTGAGCATATCGAATGGCTGACAAGGTTTTTACAAAACTATGAGCATGCCTTCATTCTTATTTCTCACGACATAGCCTTCCTCAATCAGGTAGTCAACGTTATCTACCATTTGGAAAACTGTGAACTGACCCGCTATACCGGCAACTATGACAAATTCCAGGAAATGTACGCTATTTATAAAGCCCAGCGTGAAAGCGCTTATGAACGTCAGCAGCAGGAAATTGCCAAACTGGAAGATTTTGTCGCCCGCAATAAAGCACGTGTCGCTACTACTAATATGGCTAAAAGCCGGCAGCGCAAGCTTGATAAAATGGAAATCATTGAAAAACCACGTGAAAAACTTAAACCAACCTTTAAATTTACAGAAGCAAGGACTCCAAGCCGTTTCATAGTTGAAGCTAAAAACTTAGTTTTAGGCTATGATACACCGCTTACTCGTCCTGTAAGCTTCAATCTTGAACGCGGTCAGAAAATAGCTCTCCGCGGTGTAAACGGACTAGGCAAAACGACCCTTTTAAAAACTATTTTAGGACTGATACCGCCAGTGTCAGGCTCTGTAGAACTGGGTGAATTTTTAGAACCTGGTTATTTTGAGCAGGAAGAACGCACTAAAAACGAAAATACAGCTTTAGAAGACGTATGGAACGAATATCCCGGTCTTACCAATTATGAAGTCCGAGCCGCTTTAGCGGGCTGTGGTTTAACTAACGAACATATTACCAGCAAAGTTTTTGTTTTGAGCGGCGGCGAAGCAGCTAAGGTCCGTTTATGCAAGCTGATGCTTCGTGATATCAATTGGCTTGTTTTAGACGAACCAACAAACCATCTGGACGTTGACGCAAAGGAAGAACTTAAACGCGCGCTGATCTCATTTAAAGGAAGTATCCTTCTGGTTTCGCATGAACCTGAATTTTATGAAGATTGGGTAACTTCAGTTTGGAACATCGAAGATTGGACTACAAAAATAATTTAAAAACAAAAAATCCTCAACCAAAATTGGTTGAGGATTTTTATTTTTGATTAACCAAGCAGTGACGCCACATCTTTTTCAAGCTGCATCGGCGCCGCTACTAACGGCATATTTTCATTATGCCACTTCAAGCTTGCCATCGCAGAGACATTTTTGCCGCGTTTACATAAAATACGTTTACCACGTTTTTACCCTCATGATAAAGAAACCGCACTTCAGGCGAATCCTTAAAAAGATTTTCTTTTATCCAGCGTTCACCTTCATAAGCTCCACCGAACGGTGCAGCAAAAAACAGTATCCAGGGACGATCGCCGCCGTTCCAGTTATGAGGTGTTAACGCCAGGTTATAGTTTGTTAAATACTCCGCTTCAGCAGCATCATCAAAATTGGCCCAGGCCATATAAAACAACGGGCTGCCTTTTTCTGACATTCCCAGTACATACTGCTTATTGGCGATCGCCGGAAAGATTTGCGAAGCCATCATATGCAGCGGCATCGTCTCATGTTGTTTAGAATGCATCATCAGCCAGGTAATATTACCTAAAATATATGCTGTGCTATAATGTTCATCCTGTAAAGACGGTGCTATAAATTTAATTTTCCCTTGAATTTTATCCATGATCCGAGTTCTCCTTTGGTCGTCTTTCCTCCACCAAATCCCCTATGCAATATTCTGCATCATTTAAACAGTTTTAGAATTCCCATCTAATACCTGTATTTACCTGCCATTCCTTTTTCGTGTCGCCGCCAAAGCTGCGTTCAATATCACCATAGAAATGGGTATTACGACTTAACTGAACCTGCGCGCCCATACCGAATTCATACCAGGTATCGCCATTGTCATAGCGTTTACGCAGATTTTCGCCGTTAGCAGCAACCATCGATACATCACGGTCACCGTCAAATTCATGGAACGCTCCCAGTTTAAAATAATAGCTGCTTTCCGGGCTAATCTTCCGTCCAACTTCAAAACCGATACGGCCAATAGCACTTGTTAAACCATCTACATCGATCTTGGTTCCGCGTTCGGTCGTAAAATCAACACTGTTCATTCTGCCTAAAGTAATTTGTGCCTGCGGTGTAAAGAACCAGCCTTTTTCGTAATTCTTCTGCCTGCCATACTCAAAGCTGATACTGTAAGCAGCATTGTCATAATCACTGCGTTCAGCATATTCGCCATAAGTATTCATCTTGTGATCCAAGTGTCCAGCACACAGCACTATATCTGTATAATGGCCTTTATTGCCAAACCATGTCGTATATAAACCGAGAGCAGTCAGGCCTGTTTCACCCTTGCCTGCCGTATAGCTTAATTTACCTTCGCTGCGTTCCAATACGATACCATTAGTACGCTGACCATTTTTCTCGTCATATCTGGTCTTATCATAACCCAACTGATAGGTATGGTATTTATCAGTATAGCTCTGACCTTTCAATTTACCATGATACATACGAGCCCAGACACCGTCTGTTCCATGTTCACCACTGCGAATATCGCCTAAACGTTTACGTAAAGTGTCATTAGTAGCTCTCCACAAGCTGTAATCACTGGCAAAACCATCGTTGATGGTTTCAGTATTGCCATTTTCCTTCTTTTCAATTTTTGTCAGATACCACTCATTCGCACTTTCACCTAAAGTATCCCCGCGCTCAACAGTCGGCAGTACATCCCATAATCCACCGGTATCCATATATTCGCCAACGAAAGAAGCATTACTGCTGTTATCTGTGATCAAATGCAGTTTCTTTTCACCTGAAACCTCGCCATTGATCAAACTCAGGTCATTAACATGCACATAATGTGTGCTGCCGGTTTCCGAAGAATTGATTACCAGTTTATCGCCATTGGCTTCACTGTCCAGTTCAGTATTGAATTTGAACACACCGCCGCTGCCGCTCAGATCATCAACAGTCACAACGGTATTCATACCAGCTTCATGACTGAGATTGACCATACTGCCGCCGCTGACATGTAAACTGCTGACTTCAGAACTGCTGGTAACATGCCAGTAACTGTTATTTTTCAAATTCAAATTAATCGTTCCGCTGTTTGCAAGTGCGGTACTGCCAGTAAACACAGAATTATTATCCATGTCCAAATCAATGGAACCGCTGTTGTCAGCATACATATTGCCGGTAATATTAAAAGTAGAATTACCAGCCGTACCTGTTATAGTTCCCTTATCGGCATAAATAGCGTAGCCATCATTATCATTATTATCTATAGTAGCGCCGCCTAAAAATTCTATGCTGCCGGTTGCAGCATTTACATATGCACCATGAGATCCGCTGCCTTCAACCGAAATATTCAAACCGTCGCCTGCTTCAATAATACCTCTTTGTGCCAGTAAGCCATGTGAAGCATCACCTTCAGTTGTAATACCAACATTATCATCTAAAGATAAAACCGAACCTGTCATGTTTGCAAATACACCATGGGAGCCATCACCAGCTGTAGCAATAGTAGAACCGGCGCCAATTTCAACAGCACCGTTTGCGACACTTCCTTTTGCCGAAGTATCAGCATAAGCAGCAACACCATGAGAACCATCACCCAGCGTAGTCATCTCCGCGCCTTCTTCAATAACGATCTTGCCATTATTGGAAGCCATCATTACGGTATGCGAACCATCACCTGCCGTAGACAAAACCGCGCCTTTACCAATATTGATTTTAGACCCGCCTGTCGGATTAGTTGTAGACCTGCCCTGTGCCGCATAAACCGCATGCGAACTTTCACCCAGTGTTCCGGCCGTTAACCCATCACCAATATTTATTGTAGCATGGAAATTTGCACGCACAGCATGGGCTCCGTCAGAAGTATCACCATTGGAATACTTCAATTCCCCATTATACAAAGTATTGATCGTAGCATTATCCCCAATGTTGAGGACTGTAGAACCGTTGATGTTCAAACCATCGGCACTGTTACCGCTGACAGTTATTGTCAAATCGTTACCAATATTAATCGTACCAGTAGCATTCTGCCAGTCAGAATTACCGCTCGGATTTGAACGGATTCCGTCACCAGCTTCACCTGTAGTAGTAATTGTCAAACGATTTCCCGCCGAAGTAACTGTTGCTGAATTGGTAACATTCGTATAAATACCAAAAGCATGTCCTACTAAACTCGGATACGCATTAGCAGAAGCTTCAATCGTAACATCATCACCGACAGATTCTCCACCATACATCGAACCTCTAGCTGCCTCTGCAACACCGAATAAAGGCATTGAACTTATAGCTAAAGCTATAGCCAAATGCAAAGTCTTCTTATTTTTCATTGTAACCCTCTCCTTTATTGAGTTTTAAAATTTATAATTTTTATATATTAAAATCGCTCCCCAACGACTTTAAATATATTAAAAATCACTTTACTAAAATTTATTTATTTCCTTTTAAAGCATCTACCTTCTTTAAGTTTATAAAATTATATTCCAGCAATGTAATATTAATTGTTAAAAACTGATTTGTCAATATTTTTAGGAATATTTTTGCATTTTAGTTACATTTTATTCGCATTATAATGATTTTCTCTTATTATTATTTTTTAACTTTTAGTTATTTCATCTGGTATTTATTTAATAATAATCAATCTTTTACAGATAATGCAACTATCGTTAACTACCCGCTTAACAAGCCGCATTTCCTTAAACAGCCAATTTAATTCACCATTTAAATCTTATTTTAAATAAAAAAAACAGCCTATTTTACAGAACAAAATATTTGTCTTGCAAAATAAGCTGCCGAAGTATATTAATCTTTAAAATTATTAATTTTTATTCACTATTGTCCGTTTTTATATTTTTGTATAATTTTACATTTTTCTTTCTTTAACAGGCTCTATTCTTTATCGAATGATTATTTAGTATTATTTTTTATCCAGTTAATAACTATGTATTTTTATTATAACAAAGCATCTTCCCATAAAATGCTTAATCATTATAATTTCCCAGATATCTATCAACCGAAAAATAGCTGCTGTTACTACAAATGCTCTCCCGTGTATTCATACAAACATCTACTATCCAAATATATATATATTTGGATTTCTAAAACACCAAATAAAAACCGCAGTCCATAAAAATGGACTGCGGTTTTATTTACTATCTTTTTATTCCCATTCAATCGTTGCAGGCGGTTTAGATGTAATATCGTAAACAATGCGGTTAACGCCTTGCACTTCATTGACAATACGTCTGGAAACAATATCCAGAACACTGAAAGGAATATGCGCCCAATCAGAGGTCATACCATCGTTGCTGGTTACAGCACGCAGTGCAACGGTATGCGAATATGTCCGTCCATCCCCCATAACGCCTACAGAACGGATATTGGGCAGACACGCAAAATACTGCCATATTTTGCGCTCTAAACCAGCTTTAGCAATTTCTTCTCGAAAGATAGCATCAGCTTCACGAGTTATTTCTAATTTCTCCTGAGTAACTTCTCCTAGCACACGGATAGCTAAACCAGGTCCAGGAAATGGCTGACGCCAGACTAAGGCAGAAGGTATTCCCAATTCTTCTCCGACAGCACGAACTTCGTCTTTAAACAGTTCGCGCAGCGGTTCAATCAAAGCCAACCGCATATCCTCCGGCAAGCCGCCAACATTATGGTGGCTTTTGATTGTCGCTGAAGTACTGGTACCGCTTTCGACAACATCAGGATAAATAGTTCCCTGCACCAGAAAATCTACCTTGCCCAGTTTATTAGATTCTTCTTCAAAAACACGAATAAATTCTTCACCGATGATCTTACGCTTCGTTTCAGGATCAGACACACCTGCCAACCGGCCAAGAAAGCGCTCCGCTGCATTGACGCGGATCAGATTCATATCAAATTGTTCTTTAAAAACCGTTTCGACCTGATCGCCTTCATCTTTACGCAGCAGGCCGTGATCTACAAAAACACAGGTCAGCTGCTTACCCACTGCTTTATGTACTAATACTGCCGCAACGGAAGAATCAACACCGCCGGACAATGCACAGAGAACTTTTTTATCGCCAACGGCCTCTTTAATCTCGGCAATTTTACGCTGTGCAAAACTGCTCATAGTCCAGTCACCTTTAACTCCGCAGACGTCAAACAGGAAATTAGAAATCATCTTACGTCCAAATGGTGTATGCTCCACTTCAGGATGGAACTGCACTCCATATAATTTACGCAAATCATTAGCCATTCCGGCTACAGGGCATTCACTTGTATCAGCAGTTACTACAAATCCCTCCGGGACCTCTGACACATAATCAGTGTGGCTCATCCAGGAAATATTGTGCTCTTCGATATCCTTAAAAAGAATATTATTTTTATTGAGTTTTACAGCCGTTTTCCCGTACTCACGCACATCAGCGCTTTCAACTCTGCCTCCCAGCGTATGAGTCATCAGCTGATGTCCATAGCAAATACCAAGTACAGGCACGCCTAGTTCAAATACGCCAGGATCGATCTTAGGAGTATCATCACCATAAACACTATTAGGCCCGCCTGTAAAGATGATCCCTTTAGGGTTTTTAGCTTTGATCTGTTCTAAAGTGTAGGTATATGGAACTATTTCACAGTAAACGCCGCATTCCCTTACACGCCTGGCGATCAATTGGTTATACTGACCGCCGAAATCGATAACTAAGATCATTTCATGGTTACCTGTTTGCATATTGCTGTAAGCCTCCTCAAAATAATTTAACTAATAATGTATAATATAATATCATACAATAATCACGCTGAAATTGCAATGCAAAAGGCCCCGTACAATAAGTACGGGGCCTTGGACTTTCAATGTACAGATGTAAATTTATTACATCATACCCGGCATTCCGCCACCCATCGGCATACCACCCATAGGAGCAGCGCCTTCTTTTGCAGGCTTATCAGCAACAACAGATTCAGTAGTCAAAACCATAGCTGCGATGCTGGCTGCATTTTGCAGAGCACTGCGGGTAACCTTAGTAGGATCAACGATACCAGCTTCGATCATATCAACGTATTCCTCGGTCAAAGCGTTAAAACCAAAACCTCTGCGGGAACGTTTAATCGTATCAACGATAACTGCGCCTTCCAATCCGGCATTATAAGCTATTTGACGTACCGGTTCTTCAATAGCGCGTTTAACGATTTCTACGCCGGTTTTTTCGTCGCCTGTTACTTTGATTTTGCTTAAAGCAGTTTGCACCTGCAGCAGAGCAGTACCGCCGCCTGCAACAATACCCTCAGCAACTGCTGCACGAGTAGCGTTCAAAGCATCTTCAATACGCAGTTTTTTATCTTTAAGCTCAACTTCAGTAGCAGCACCAACTTTAATAACAGCTACGCCGCCTGCAAGTTTAGCCAAACGCTCTTGTAATTTTTCTTTGTCAAATTCAGAAGTAGTTTCAGGGATCTGAGCACGGATTTGAGCAACGCGTGCTGCAATTTCTTCTTTGTTACCGCCGCCATCAACGATAGTAGTCAATTCCTTGGTTACGCGGACCTGGCTGGCGCTACCCAAATCTTCCATGCTGGCGCTGTCAAGCTTACGTCCAACTTCTTCGCTGATAACTGTTGCTCCGGTAAGAATAGCAATGTCCTGCAGCATAGCTTTACGGCGATCACCGAAACCAGGAGCTTTAACAGCTACAGCCTTGAAGGTACCGCGAAGTTTATTCACAACCAAAGTGGCCAAAGCTTCGCCTTCAATATCTTCAGCGATAATAAGTAATTCCCGGCCGCCTTGGACGACTTTTTCAAGTACAGGCATAATATCCTGAATCATAGTAATTTTGCGGTCTGTGATGAGTACGAGCGGGTTGTTAAGAACTGCTTCCATTTTATCAGGATCTGTTGCCATATAAGGAGAAATATAACCGCGGTCAAATTGCATACCTTCAACAGTCTCCAGGCAAGTTTCCATAGTTTTGGATTCTTCAACAGTAATAACACCGTCGTCGCCGACCTTTTCCATAGCGTCAGCAATCAGACCGCCGATTTCTTCATCAGCTGCGGAAATAGATGCAACCTGAGCTTTAGCTTCTTTAGTCTCAACCTTTTTAGAAACAGCCTGCAGTTCTTCTACCAAAACGTCAACAGCTTTTTGAATACCTTTTTTCAGCACCATTGGATTAGCGCCGGCAGCAACATTGCGCATGCCCTCACGAACCATAGCCTGTGCCAAAACAGTAGCAGTGGTAGTACCGTCACCGGCAACATCGTTAGTTTTTGTAGCAACTTCTTTTACAAGCTGCGCACCCATATTTTCAAACGGATCTTCAAGTTCAATATCACGGGCAATAGTTACGCCATCGTTAGTAATAGTTGGGGCGCCAAATTTCTTTTCGAGCACTACATTACGTCCTTTAGGACCAAGGGTTACCTTTACTGCATCTGCTAATGCATTGACACCGCGTTCTAAACTACGGCGAGCTTCTTCGTTAAATTTTATTTCCTTTGCCATTTCAAATACACTCCTTTATATTTCACTTTTTTAGTAAAAAATCATTACTTAGAGAACAGCAAGCACATCGCGTTCGCTGAGGATCAAATAATCTTTACCGTCATATTTAAATTCAGTTCCGGAATATTTTGCAAATACAACCTCATCGCCAGCTTTAACTTCAGGAGCGACACGAGTACCGTTATCCAGCACTTTACCTGAGCCTACGGCAACGACCTTACCAGTTTGCGGTTTTTCTTTAGACGCCGTATCCGGCAAATAAATACCGCTGGAAGTTTTTTCCTCTTTTACTGTAAGTTCTACAACGATGTGATCTGCTAATGGTTTCAACATTTTCAAGTCCCCTTTCAGATGCCTATATAAATTTTTTATTTTTCTTTTGTTAGCACTCATTATTGTCGAGTGCTAATTACATTTATTATTATATCCGTTTCCTAAAAAAATGCAAGACAATTCCTGTAAAATTTTTTGACAAAAAAGTGAAAAATTCACGCAGCCTCTAAATTCCTCCTGCGTGAATTTTTTATATTTATTTATTTTTTAATGCTGATGCAATTACCGCTTCAGCCAACTCCTTAATGGAAATACGCCTGTTCATACTGTACTGCTGCATTTTTCGATATGCTTCCTGTTCCGTAAATCCATGTGCTGACATTAAAATTCCTTTAGCCCGGTCAAGCAGTTTTCTTGTTTCCAAACTTTCTTTTAATAATCCCAGCTCAGCCCCCATGGCTTTGATTTCTTCAAAACGAGAAATTGCTATCTCCATTGCCGGAAATAACTGTTCTTCACGAACCGGCTTCACTAAATATCCCAATACACCCGAACTTTTTGCCTGCGATACAATCTCCTGTTGACTGTAGGCTGTCAGCAAAAGTACCGGAGCCAGATGCTCGTCGGTAATGATTTTAGAAGCTGTAAGCCCATCCATTTGCGGCATTTTCACATCCATAATCACAAGGTCAGGCTGCAGAGCTCTCGTCATGGCAACTGCATCTTCACCGTTATTGGCTTCACCTGCAACTTCATGTCCTGCCTCTGTCAGCATTTCTCTGATATCAAGACGAATAAGCGCCTCATCATCAGCTAAAACAACTTTCAAAGTATTTTTCATTCTGACCCCTCCAACTCTGACGGTATGGTAACTACAGCACAAGTCCCATGTTTCAAGGCTTCTATTGTAAAAGTACCGCGAAGATCTGCTTCCACCATCGTTTTTATTATTTTCAGGCCTAAACTGGTTTGCTCATCTAAAACAAAACCCGGCGGCAAGCCATTACCGTCATCACAGATTTTTAAGCAATAACTTCCGGGGATTTTATAAAACTCAACATCAAGCCGGCCGCAGCAGCGGCCGGCAAAAGCATGGTCCAGTGAATTTTGCAGAAGCTCGTTCAGAACCAAAGCAATGCTTGTTGCTTTATCTGAAGGCAGTAAAACATTATCCGCTTTAAAGCTTGTCTGCAATTTAAGATTAGGGTCTGCCATACTGGCAATAATAGCTTCATAAATCCCCTGCGCTGCCACAGCTACATCAATTTTACCGCTATCCTGCTGTGAAAGAAATTCATGTACAACAGCGATACTGGTAACCCTGTTAATACAGTCACGCAATACCAGTTTCGTTTCGTCTGTATGAGCCCTGCGTGCCTGCAGCCTCAGCAAGCTGGCGATAGTCTGCAAATTGTTTTTAACGCGATGATGTATTTCCCGAATAACTACAGATTTGATAAGCAGCTCTGTATCTTTCTTTTTCAGCTCTGTTATATCCTGTAGAATAACAATAGCGGCCGCTGTATCAGGCCTGTTCGTAACAGGGATCACCCTCATTGCAAGCAGCAGTCCCTGCATGTCTATTTCCTTTCCTTCAGCGACACCCGTCTTCAGCACCATGCCAACCAAAGGCCAGTTGATCTGCAAACTGTTTGTCCTTCGTCCAACCAAATTAGATAAGCCCTGCACTTTAAAAAGATGTCTGGCCGTTCTGTTCGCGGCTATAATGACCTTATCCTTATCAACGATCATCAACCCGTCGCCAGGCAGCAATCTGCCGTAATAATTACTGCTTAAAATCTGTCGGCCGGTATTTTTTAAAAACTCCACTGCTGTAATAATAAAAAGCTCTTCCGGTTCATTAGTATCAAAAGCAACTACGGCAAAACATTTTCCTTTACTATCTTGAATAGGATAAACACGCAAATCGACGAAAAGCCCCAGCGACAGCTCACGTTTCCCTGACAAAGGCACACCTCGCTGCAGTGCCCGCTGCACTAAAGGCTCCTCATTACCGCGCAGTTCGCGACCTGTTTTATCAGGCAGTTCACCCAAAAATTGCGTTCTTGGCAGTTCCTGATGATAAATATACAGAAATTTGGGGTTATCATCCCAAACATACATCGTTATGCATGCATGAGCAACATCGGCAGCAAAAGCTGCGCCGACTTTCATAGAGGATAAAATATTTTTTTGTTCTACAGTCAAATTCTTGGGCATATCATTCATTCCCCTGTTTCTTATTACCTTGTTTATCCCCATCAATCCACAGTTTTTTCCACATTATCCACAGACTTATGCACAACAAGAACTGTTTTTTAGCTATATTTCAGCATTTTATCCACAAAATCCACAAGTTCTTTTACTTCAGTGGACACTGTTCAACCTAATTTTAACGATGGAACAGCGTTCAAATCCAGAGGACTATACTCACCGTTCTGATACATAAAATAACCACGGCAAGCTATCATTACAGCATTATCAGTGCATAAAATCGGAGTTGGATGTACCAAACTTGCTCCAATCCCGCCTACAGCATCAGCTAACGCTGTTTGTAAATGTTTATTAGCCGAAACACCACCGGCCAGAACTATTTTTTTCAAACCGGTTTCCTGCAGCGCATGCACACTTTTCTGCACCAGCACATCTACAATCGCTTCCTGAAATGAAGCGGCCACATCGGCTTTATTTACTTCACGGCCTGCCTGCTGTTCGTTATGCAGATAATTGATTACAGCTGACTTTAAGCCGCTGAAACTAAACTGATAATCTTCCTTCAAAAGTGCCCGCGGAAAATCGATCGCCTGCGGATCCCCCGCTGCCGCCAATTTTTCTATTTCCGGTCCTCCTGGATATTGCAGACCCATCACACGTGCAATTTTATCAAAAGCTTCACCTGCAGCATCGTCACGAGTTTGTCCCAGTAATTCAAAGCTGTTATAATCAGTTACCTTTAGCAGCGCCGTATGCCCGCCGCTTACTACTAAAGCCATAAAAGGAGGTTCCAGATCTTTATCATTCAAAAAATTGGCAAAAACATGTCCCTCCAAATGATTGACACCAATCAGCGGCTTGTCATTAGCCCAAGCCAGCGCTTTGGCAGCCGATACACCAACTAGAAGCGCCCCTACAAGCCCTGGTCCATAAGTTACTGCGACAGCGTCTATTTCTTCCAGCTTCACATTAGCCTGACGCAGTGCTTCGTCAATAACCGGCAAAATATTTTCAATATGTTTACGCGAAGCTATCTCCGGTACAACACCGCCAAATTTTCGATGGATAACAATCTGTGAGGAAATAATATTTGAAAGCACTTCACGTCCATTTTTGACTACGGCAGCCGCAGTTTCATCACAACTGCTTTCAATGCCCAAAATATACACGTCTTTAGACATCAGGCTTACCCTCCTTATATAACCACATGATTATTGCATTTTCATGATTATCTTCATAATAATTTGGTCTTATCCCCTCGCTGGCAAAACCGCAGGTCAAATAAACCTTTTGCGCTGCAATATTGCTCTCACGCACTTCCAAAGTCACCGCCACAGCGCCAAGTTCCCATGCCTTATTGATCAGGGCTGCTGTCAAACGTGTTCCCAAGCCGTGTTCACGTTCTTCAGCAGCAACCGCGACTCTGGTTATCTGCGCTTCCCCTGCCACCAGCCAAAACCCGGCATAACCAAGAATACGCCCAGCATCTTCTAAAACAAGATATGTTGTTAAGCTGTTATTCAACTCATCCAGCCACATACTTGGGCTCCAGACATCAAAAAAAGACTTTTCATCTATGCTGCTGACAGCAGTCAAATCTGCCGCTGTCAAAGTCCTTATCATTA
>ULJN01023440.1_pt1 | contig 13642 bp, 8 predicted proteins | sample 1950921 | NCBI WGS metagenome assembly ULJN01 (sample SAMEA4835476, study PRJEB28245) | human gut metagenome | biome: gut microbiome; material: fecal sample | place: Denmark | collected 2008
TGAGTAATTGAGTAACTGAGTAATTGAGTCAAACCGAGCCAAATTCCAGCTTCGTGTCTGTATCAACAGATAATCTCCGTGTGGCTTCTTCCGATGTAAATAAAACTCCAATATGACTCTCAAAATACGCTCAAAGATTTTGCATATTCCTCTACCGCCATCTGATCTACCGCCATCTGATAAGTAGGTTCACTACCTACTGCTTCTGTGATAACATCCGGCACATATCCACTCGTTACCTCAATTAACTATTATTTAATTAAAAATACGTTTATTATTGTTAAAGCATTCTAAAACGGGGGGGGATTTTGTAGTATCTACAAAGTTATATACCTTTGCAATCAGAAATCAGTCTCCAAATAATATAAGGGGATTAGTTTATATATGTTGAGGACCATTTGATAAGTCATAATAGGTTTATATTGGTTTACAACAATGTTTATATTGCTTAATAACAATGTTTTATATTGCTAAACAACAATACAACAGTAAGATTCCGGGTAACCGGATAAATAGTTAATATAGTAAGTGACAAATGAAAAAGATAGCAGTTTTGCTGTTTGTTATTTTGGGAAATAAGACAGTAGGTTACTCACAAGATTTCGCCCTGAAGACGAACGGACTCTACTGGGCGACAACCACACTCAATATGGGCGTGGAGAAGGCACTCAGCAACCAGGTAACCCTGGAAGCAGATGTAGCATACAACCCCTGGACATTCAGGGAAGACAAGAAGATGCACCTTCTCTTGGTGCAGCCAGAAATGAAATACTGGCTGTGCGAAAAGTACGAAGGACATTTTGTAGGTATCCACCTGCATGGTGCTCAATTCTACGGAGGTTTTGGCAGCAAGCTCTACGATGGCTACTTGGCTGGCGGAGGCGTAACATACGGTTACGACTGGATTTTATCCCCTCACTGGAACCTGGAGGCAGCCATCGGTGTGGGATACGCCCACCTCTGGTACAAGCAAAGCCCTAACTTGCCCTGCATCAAGTGCCAGAAAAAGAAGAACGAGAACTATATCGGTCCTACCAAGGCTGCACTATCATTAGTTTATATCTTTTAAAAAAAAGTGCATCATTGAATCACAAAGAACATTATGAATGATAGAATGAAACTCAAAATAGCATATCTGGCTATTGTTGGCGCAGGATTAGCCCTGATAGTGGCTATGTCTTCATGCAGCAACCAGAGCATGGCAAGCGACAAAAAGATTACATGTACTCCCGATTTCTTTATGCTCATGCCAGATAGCAGCAATCAGGCTGCACTCAACCTTCAGGTTCATATCCCGAAGCATTATTTCTCGAAGAGAAGCCGTCTCTTCGTAATACCTGTATTGACAGACAGCGACAGCATCGTAGCTAAATACAAGCCTATAGTGCTGGATGCGCCTATCTACAGCAGAAAGATGGAACGTAAATGGGTACTCGACAGCATTGCTGATCCATACGATTCTATTGCACAGAGAGTTACGAACACCAAAGTAGATTTATCCGTGCTCTATAACGACACCATCACCCTGCCTGCAAACTTCCATAAGGGAAGCCTCGTGGCAGTGGCTTCTGCCGACGGATGCGGCGAATGCCGTGCCATCAGCCATACCAAGATAGCCGATGTGTTCCGTCCGGAAATCAAGAAGCAACTGCACCTCAACTGGATGATGCATACCTTCGAGATCAAGCCGAAGATAAGAGAAGGAAAGGGCGTGGCACGACTTGAGTTTGCTATCAATAAATATGATATCAATCTCAAGATGAGCAACAACCAGGCTGAGCTTGACCACATGTTGAGCGATATAGCTCCAGTGCTCAGCGACAGCCTCGCTACCCTCACTTCTTTGGGCATCTATGGTCTGGCGTCAGCCGACGGCCCGCTGAAGTTTAACACCCCACTTTCCCGCAACCGTGCCAACTCAGCCCTGAAGTGGCTGCTTGCGCACATAGAGAATGGCGACAAGGTGAAGAAGATAGCCCGTATCGGTTCACGCCCTGAAGGATGGCAGCCAGTATTGGATGCGATGGTGGCCGATGGCGATGCCGACAGCACGATGGTAAAGAACATCCTGACCCGCTATGCCAACTTCAACGATGATGTGCAGGAGCGCTATATCCGCAGCCTGCCTATCTGGAACAGCATCAAGAAGAAGTATCTGCAGAAGAGCCGTAGCGTGGAATACACCTACACCTACATCATCAAGAACTTCACCACCGATGAAGAAATGCAGCAGATGTACGAGCTCCGCCCAGATGCCTTCAGCGAAGATGAGTTCCTGCATGTGGCACAGATTGCAGAGAGCGCAGAAAAGCAGAAGCAGGTGTATGAGACGACTTTGAAATATTACCCTATGTCGAAGATTGCAGCCAATAATCTTGCCATCCTACTCGAGAACGAAGGCAAGGTGGATGAGGCTGAAGAGATATTGAACCGCCAGAAGGCAGAAGAGACTAAGAATAGCCCAAAGGCACTATCAGAATAAAGCACAGCGTATGACAAGATTAAAAGTTATCATATATGGCATGGCACTGGCTATATCATTCACCTCGTGCGTCCGTGAAAATCTGGACCAATGTCCTCCTCTGAGTATCAACATCGAGGTGAAAGACAAGAATTATTTCAATGTTGATCAGACTGTTCCTGACGAGAAACTAGATGAAAATCAGTCTTTTAGATCATTTGTTCCGTCTCTTTCCTATCGTCTGAGCCGACTCAACGACGACGGCACTCAGCAGGTTGTCGTAGAAGAAAAAGGTTTCGGAGTAGAGGGTGATGGATTAACTTATCCTGTAAGCTTCGACCCCGACATGCCTTTCGGAAAATACGTCTTTACGGTATGGGGAGGTATGAGGAAGCGAGGCGAACTCAATCTGGATAAAAACGAGCTGTTGCTAGATTCGAAGCACAGTCAGGGCGATGATGTTTATCAGGTTTGCGATACCCTCGTCTATGATGAAAACCATTATAGCTATACCAGCGAGATGGAGCGCACCAAGGGAAAACTGGTTATATGGACAGAGAATCTTCCTGCGGGGTATCACCTGATGAATACTGAAGTAAGCCAGCTCTATGGAATCGTAAATCCAAGTTTCCAATATTCTGAAGAGACCAGCGTCTTTCATGAATCGGAAATAGAAGCTGGCGCCAAGACCAAGACCTCTATTTTCCTGGCTCCTTCTTTCCAGAAGGATGAGTCGGTGGTGGATGTCAATTTCTATAAGAATAATGGCGAAGGCGCAGGCAGCAGTTCTTCTGTGTTGTCACCTGATGACGTGAAGGTAAGCATGGAGCGCAACAAGATTACGGTGCTAAAATATGTGTACGATTCCGACCGCGATCGCTTCACCATCTATATGAAGGTGAACGACAACTGGGAGGAAATTCACGGCATGATATTGGATTGATAATTAATATAACTCAATTTTTAAATTTATTTTTTATGAAAAAAGGTTTGTTTTTTGCGCTTGCAGCAAGCAGCTTGCTGTTCAGCGCATGCAGCAGTGACGACGCTGTGGTTAGCACAGAGGGTCAGAACGAGGCAGTACAGCAGATTGTATTGCAGGTAGCAAGTAGTGGTGATGGCTTGAGCACACGTGCAGGTCGCCCATTGTATTCTTCAGAGGCTTTGCAGACTATCCAGAATGTTTGCGTCGTAATTTACAAGGATGATGCAACAAAGACTATTGTCAAAAAAACAAAGTTGAACTGGAAAGAGAGTACTATTTACAAAACAAATGGCCATGGTCGCCAGTTTACGATTTCCTTGAAGGGTAATGATAGACTGGAGAAAGGTAGCTACAAGGTTATGGCTGTAGGTTACAGCGATAACAGTGACTACAACTATTCTTTGGATGTAACAAGTGATGCAGCCCTTGCTGGTACTTACAGTGATATTACTGCAACCTTGAAGGCAAACGCTGCAGCAGAGGAAGTATTCGCTGGTGATGCAGCGCTTACAATCGGCGATGATAAGAAAATCACCAACCTTACTAATGGTGAGGAGAATGGCGTAGCAGTAACCTTGCATCGTCAGGTAGCTGGTAGCTTCGGTTATTTCCAGAACATTCCTGCCAAAGTTGATGGCAAAACTGCCAAGACCCTCCGTCTCGTAGTAAGAGATAAGAATGATGTGTTGACTTTCAACAACTTCAACAGCTCATTCACAACTGCAGAAGCCAGCACTATCAAGTATTACGTTAATGGTTCTAAAAGTGCAGCAGCACCTTCTTCAGATGCACAGTTCAAAGATGGCGGCAAGGGTTATGTGCTCTACTCTATCGATTTGAATACATGGTTCCCTGGTGGTGATAATAACAAAGACGGTCTGCTGAATGCTGAAGATACCAACTGGAAGCGCCCTGATGATGTAAAGACTCAGGTTGTGAAGGGTTCTGTATTCGGAAGCAACTTCGTTATTCCATTTAATTACGCAGAGGGTAAGAACACCATGGAGCTTCAGCTCTTGGATGCTGAAAACAATATCATCAAGACTTGGACTGTTTCTATCCCAACAGCAGATGTAAATACTGATGCCACAAATGGAAATGTTGCAGACGTAAACGCTTCTATCTTCAACGTAGTTCGTAACCACATGTACAACTTGGGTGTGAAGACTTCAAATGGTACAACTGATCCAGATCCAAGTAATCCAACTCCAGAACCAGATCCAGATCCAAAACCAACTCCAGATCCAGGTAAAGACGAGCCAGAAGACTTGACCAAATCTCAGAACCTCATCTTGAAGGTGAACGACAACTGGGAGGCTATCCACAAGTTGGAGTTGGGTGAATAATCTTACTATATGCTCATAATATAGGCAGTATTAAGAAAAATATATCCAAGGGATGCGAAGAGCCAGCTATAGGCTCTCGCATCCCTTATTATCCCAACATCACAATATTTAATTTATTATTCATTTTATACTCAATTCCCATTCAAATCGAATAGGCGAACATTGAAATCGAATAGACGAATATGATGAGAAAATCTATAAATATAATCCTCGCAGCCAGTCTCCTAATGAGCTGCAGCGCAAGCAATGATGCGCCAGATACCCTCGCCGACGGCTCGCATGCCGTGAAGTTGGACATGAGAGTGGGTGTAAGCGCAGGTGTTGTTACCGGCTCACGAGAACTTGATACATGGGATGGAGCACAGCAGGTGAATGATATGAGAATCTACGTCTTCAGATGTCCCGTAGAAAAGAAGGGCACCCCAGAAGAAGCATATACCTATTGCATCCCTGTTGAACCGGAAGCAGCCAAGAATGGTTACTATTCCGTTGACGCATTCAACAATAGAGAACCCTACTATTCTGCCGAGCACCAGAACATGCCCGAGCAGCATCTATACACCATCAAACCCTATCTGCAGAACGGCTACTACTACCAGTTTCTAGCCATAGGCAGAGATGACAAATACGCAACGAAGAAAGTACTTACAGAACCCAAATTCACTGAAAACGTAACGAAACTGGAGGACGCAAGAATCGCCCTCACCGAGGAGGAAAAAAACAGCGCCAAACTCGGTATCCTCAATACCACAGAGCTGTTTAGCGGCATTCTGCAAGACGAGAATACCCATGAGGAAGCCCCCGTACTCGTAACGGAAGATACGAAATACTTCTACCGCACGCTGACCGCCAGCCGTAACGTGGCTGGTCTGATGATTTACGTAGAAAACATCCCGGCACAGGTGGAGTCGAATGCAGCAGGAGACGTGAGCACCGTTACCTTCACGCCCACCTCTCTATCCGTTGTAGCCACCGGCATCAGCACCGAAACGCTGATAAGGAAGAAGAAGGCACCAGCAGATGCTGAATCGTTGACTTATCAGACGTTGGGCACCATCGACCTCACCCCCTCAAACGGATGGTCCGTAGATGCTAAAGAGAACATATTCAAGCGAGCTGAAGACTCACAGAAAGGATGGAAGGAAAACAGCTACATGATAAGCAACTTCATGATGCCTACACCAGAGGAAAAAATGCAGAAAAGCAAGAACTCGGCCGAGAACGAGACCACCTTCTATCTGCATTACACGGATGGCACGCACGACAGGTACGACAACATCAGGAAGTCTACAACCACTGGCGACAAGTTCAAATTCCCTATCGAGGCAAATCATCTGTATTGCCTGGGAGCCAAGAGCAAGACCGTGAACCAGCCATACGACCTGAAGAAGTATTACGAGCCGGTGATGACCGACGTGAAGATTGAGATAGAACCAGCCTTCGAAAAAAGACATGAATTTGAAACAGAATAAACGTTACAAAACAGCATAAAACGGAAATAGAATATGCAGAAATCAAGATTTAGCATCTGTAAGATAAGCTCCATCAAGATGAACGCCATCAGGACAGGCATGGCGGCAGGTTTTTGCTTCCTCCTCGCACTAGCCGCAGGATGCAGCAGCGATGCCGATCTGCCACCTTATCCAGATGGCAGCAATGGAGATGCAGGCATGAATCAGCCTTCAGAAAAGGACGACGAGATTACGACTGTTCCCTTCACCATCACCCTGGGCGGATTAAGCAGCAGCGATGCTAATGCAGGGCAGGGGGGCGGAAACACCCGTGTAGCCCCTCCTGGTGCAGGATCCTCTTCCTCGTCGGGCACAATAGGCGAGGACAACGGTTATGCCGAGACCGACAACGTCGATGCCGTAAGGCTGATAGCTTTTCGCCGAAGGGTTCAGAACAATGGAGAAAATACTGCAACCTATGATGCCGCAGCCAACGATATCCAGGGCTTCGAGTACGACCCTACCAACGACAGGGTGATTAACGGAAAGCCCACGTTAGAAGACGGTAAGGAAGACGATTATCTTTCGGGAAAGCCCCACAAGCACTATGTGGTAAAGGGCACCTTCGGCATCAGCAGGGGCTACGAATATCGCATCATTGCCCTCGCTTACAATAGCCAGGAGAAATCGCCCTATCCGCAGTATCAGGCAAACCAAGTGATTACCAATGATATGCTCAATATAAAAAAAGGCACTACATTTCAGGAGTTCAAGGCCACGTTTGCGAGTTATCTGGTCGATGATGACAAAACCGAAACCCCCAACAACTGGCTTGACTATCTGAAAAAAATAGCTCTCTCACTGCATAATGTAAAGTGCTTGAGCCGCCGGCTCATCACGGTGCCGCAGCTCTTCTATGGCACCCTCTACCAGCAGGGAGATGCCACCCAAAATCCAATCATCTCTTCTGCTGATTACCAGAAGGAAAATCTGGGAAACAACACCCCTACGCCGCTTGTAGGAACACTCTATAGAGGCATGGCAGAAGTGGAGGTTCATATCACTCATGCCGCCCATCCCAGCAGTATAGTGCAGACGCAATGGTATTGCCTACTTGCCGACACCGTGCTTACCCAGATGCCTCTTACCAGCTACGACGGTTTTAAGCAGGGCAGTGTACCTATCAAAAAGTATTCAGAAAAGGGAGGCTCCTATACCGCCATTGCCTATGCCCCATTTCCGGGTGAAGGCAAGGAAGTGGTGCTCAAGGCATTTGTGCTGCCAGGCAAGACACATCTTGCCGTGAGAATAGGCCTCAAAGCCTATCCTCACGCCCACAATTATCAGATAAAGGCAAAGGATATGATGTCTTCTGAAGCAGCCACGGGCGTTATCGTGGTAGATGGAGTAAGCAACCTCTTCTATCTGAGGCGAAACCATAAATATGTCTTCACATACGATGAGCAAAAGACACTTACAGACGGCGGACATTTGCTCGATTAAGATCAAGAGAATTATCAAGACGTTATGCTATGTTTTAAAATCAAACAGACAATGAAACTGCATTTTATATACAAAACTTTCATATCATTTTTGTTGGCATCCCTGATGGTGGTGCCCGCCTCTATCCAGGCGGCACAACCCAAGGATGACAACACCAGTCCCTATTTCGAGAGTGCTGCCGTTAGAGACTCGTTCAAGAACTGCAAGAAACCCATCTGGACCAACAACTGGGATGATCTGCCAGACGACAAGCACCAAGACCATTTTGTGGAGTTCAACAATCACCCCAAATATTACAACATGACATTCCGTGAGCTGCGCAACCGCCGTGCCCTTACAGGCGAATCGTGCACCATTAACAAATTGATTGGTGTGGTAGGCGTAGGCAGCTGGGCAAAGGATATGGGCGCCCTTACCGACGATTCACTCGACAACTATGCACAGGTAAACTCAGTGGTAAGAGCAGGTGTAACCGTTGACCCGATTGTGAGCGTAAGAGATATGGACAATTACTATTCCAAGGGAACGGTGGCAGGCTTTACCATCGTGGCTGGTTCGGGTAGCAGCGTGCTGAGCCTCGAGGTAATCAAGGCATTCTCCATCGGATTCTATCGCGACGGCAAACTGCAGGGCGTAAAGGTGGTGAGAGAAGGACAGAATGGTTCGGGAGTAACGCTGAAGCTGCTCCAGATACCGGGTTCCGACAACATCTGCGCCATGCTGACGGCAGAAAGCGACTGGCTCTTCGATGAAATCAGTCTCGACTGCTCGGGCGGTATCCAGGCAGAAGTGGCCAATATTCTGAAAATCAAATATGCCTTCGTGGGCGAATCTACGGAGTTTACCATCACCGATGGAGGCATCAAAAAATACAACGAATATTCCGAGGGCGACAAGCAGGTGTCGCTCAAAGAGATGAAAGGCTGGCGCCCTATTCTCCTCGGCATCCCCCTGCCTTTCCTGGACGACGATATAAAGAAGATGACAGATGATAATTTGGACAATTTCGCCACCATCGTCCCTCTTCTTAACGTGGGTTACCAGGGAGGAGCCAAGTTTATGATGAAGAACGACAAGAACCCGCAAGGCGAAGCATTCGAGGCGGGTATGGAGGCAGGCTTCAAATACAAGATGGATGCTGTGCTGAGCCTCACGGCGGGTACATGGATTAACGTGCTGCTCTTCGACCACAAGGGAAACAAGGTGCAGGAAGAGACCATTTCTGCCCAGGTGCTCAACCTCTCGCTGGTGCAGATTGGCGACGGAACGGTGAGCATCAAGGCAAAGGTGCCGTTTTCGGGATGCGAAATCAGATTCCTCACGGTGCTCGGAGTCAACGTGGGCGCCATGGGTATCCATTACGGATTCGTAAGAATGGCTCCAGATGTATCCCACCGGTGCCCCATCAACCCTACCATCAGCAGCAATGTCTGCCAATCGCAGACTTCGTTTACTCTCCGTTCTAATCCGAAAGTAAGCGTAACATGGAGTCTGGTGAATGCATGGGATTTGAAAAATAACGATATTCTTACCACCACACCTGTAAAGGTTACCTCTGCTGGTCAAGTTACCAATCTGGGACCTGGTAAATATACCTTCAAGGCTACGGCTAAGGACGGATGCAGCGACGAGACCACCATTACCGTAGGTGGTTTTAATGATGGAAATACAACTTGCGGCAAACCACTTGTCAACAAACTGGGTGAAGATTTCTACGAGGTATCGCCTGAGATTCACGAAACATCCGGCTCATTGCTTTCTATCTCTGAACTCAAGGATAGAGACAATATTATCAAGGGTGAATATGATCAATATGCCGAATATATAGGTGGCTTGAGCCTTGCCAATAACCTCTGCATCATCGGAATTCACCGTAAGGATGGTCAACTGATATACGATGCTACCGACCGACACGAAGGTGAATCAGAGGCGGATGCCGTCAAGAGAGCTCAACCTAAGCGCATTGGTTTTGTGGTAGAGGCTGATGCTACAGTAATCAATTTGCATGCCCTGCAATTCCTGCAGATACGCTGCTATAACCAAGGCAAGGAAGTATATCGCCATCTGATAGATGAGAACAATGCGATTGGTGCAGATATCGCAGGTTCAGGCAAGCTGCAAAAGATAAGATATTCTATCGAAGTTCCAGCCTACGACAGCAAAGGCAAACAGATTCAGATGGATGAGTTCCAACTCTGGAATTCGGGTGTACTCAATCTGGGCGGTTCTACACTCCGTATCTACTATGCCTTTATCGAGGAGGCTGCCGATGACTGTTCTTCGCCACTTGCATGTAGCAGTCTGGTGATGTCGCATAATCATTCACATACTACCATCAATGCTAATGAAACCAAATTTGGCGGAGCGGTGAGTGTGGCTACTGTAGATGATAACTTAGGTTATTTGGTGGATGATGACTTGAATACCTATATGGCGGTTGCCAATACGGTAAGTGTGGGAGTTGGTCAAATATTCGCCGTAAAGATGGGTAGAACACTCGACTATCATCATCAGTTGGGAATTGTCATTGACAACAAGACTTTCCTGGCAGCCGTAAAAGTAGGAAACTGGCTAACGGTAGAAACCTTCAAAGACGGTAATTCTACGGGAGATAAATTTACCGACTGGAAGGTGATTTCCGCTGATGTAGCGGGTTATGGCGATAAGAATATCCTCTTCTTTCAGCCAAAGAAAGCGTATGACGAGGTGCGATTAACTTTAGCCAATATTGTAGGCGCATTGGATGTGCAGAAATTTTACGGACTCGTGACACGTGGTGATATAGATAATGATGGTATTCCTGACTGTAAGGACGACAAGTCGTGCGTAGATGGTGTAGACGATATCGTTGTCAACAATGTATGCGTAGGAGATACGATTGTCGTAACTGCTACCGGATTGACCGGAACGAATTATTATCTTTCCTTCGACGACAATAATGCAGGCAATAACGGACAGATGATTCTGGTGGAGTCAACATCAGACACCAAGAACAACATTAAATATTCTTATCCCACCAAGCTGCCGGGCGAATATCAGCTCACCATCTTCGACGGCAGCAGGAAGCCACTCACATCGGTGGTATATCAGGTTCATCCGCTGCTGACACGCTGGCTTGCCACTGCCACCACCAATGAATGGAACAAATGGGACAACTGGAGCGACGGTTCGCCTTACTGCTGCACCAACGCCATCATCTCGTCGGATGCCGATAACTTCCCAATGCTGGGCACGCCAGTGAAGCCAGCCGACTACTGCTGCAAGGACATCTTCTTCGAACCCCGTTCGGCGGTGGATAACGTGCCATCGCTCAACTATCGCAAGGCATGGGTAGAACTGGAGCAGAAGCCGAACCATTACTATCTGCTGAGTGCACCACTCAAGCAGATGTACACGGGCGATATGTTCATGCCTGCCGACACCATGAAGGCGAACTACTTCGAGGATCTGAACGAAGAAAACTGGAAGGAACAGCGCTTCAACCCGAGCATCTACCAGCGCCTCTGGGCGGCTGCGTATCCGGGTAAGATTTATTCGCTAGACAGCAAGGGAAATCCGGTTTTGAATGATGAAACGCTCGCCGTGAACGAGGCCACCTGGTCGCACAACTTCAATGCCGTGGCTAAGCCTTACGGCATGGGTGAAGGCTTCTCTATGTGGATAGACAACGGCAATCTGCCGGCTACCAATAAGTTCAGTATCCGCCTGCCTAAGGCGCATAAAGAATATAGTTACTTCGTGGATTACGATCAGGAGAAAGTGGCTAATGAAACAGTGACGAAAGATGCAGATAAGATAAACCGCTTCATCTACGAACCGGATTCTCCGCAGGAGGGTGACTTGACGATGGAATATAAGTATCTGTCGGAAGGCAAGGAAGTGACGGAGAACCGCACGGTGTTCGTGGGGCAGAGCGAGTATCAGATTACGCTGAAATCGGATATTCCTACGCAGACCTTCGTGCTGGGCAACCCATTCATGAGCCGACTGAATATCAAGAAGTTCCTGGAGGTGAATGAGAACGTGAGCAGTGTGAAGGTGGAAGTTGAGAATGAATCAGGAGGCATGGAAGAACAGACTGTAAGCAAGGTCGCTTCTACGGGCAACGCCACCACCATCGCCCCAATGCAGGCATTCTATGTTACCACAAATGATGAGGCGAGTAAGCAAATCACCCTGCTGCTCACCCCAGAAATGATTGGTGGAAGCAAGAAGGCTACTGAGGAAAGTAAACCTGCTGAAGCCAAGGGACTGAAAGTGTGTGTGGAAAGCCTGAAGACGCGAAGCAAATCAGCAGCTATGCTGGTGATGGAGAATTCAGAAACTGCTTATGATGTTTCTGCCGGTTCTTCTTCCAAGAACTCTGTATTGGTTCCAACTCTTCTGGATAGCGAAGTGAAGTCACCTTTGAAGGTATTTGGTATTCAGCAGAGTCAGGCTTACGATATCCTTCCGATGACTGGCGCAACATCTTTAGGAATCTATCTTTCGCAAAAGGATAGCATCCGTATCGAGGTAAAACCTGTTCAGGGTGTTGATATGAGCGGATATGTTCTCCATGATATGCTTTCGGGTGCCGATTATTCACTCGATTCTCCTCTCATTATTGCGGATGCCGAGACCTCGTTAGGCAGATTTGTTATCAGAAGCCGTTATGGAAGTACAGATGTGACATCTGTCGATACTGATCAGCGCATCAGTATTGTTCAGGAAGGTTCTTCTGTCCTCGTGCAATCTGCCTGCGGTCTGCTCAAGAGTGTCAAGGTCATAGACCTGAATGGCAGAATCATCAGCAGGGTACAGGGAAATGGTTCAAGGTGTTTAAAGGCGAGCATAGCCACAGGCATTCAAATCATACACATAGAATTGACAGATGGTAGCAGTAAGGACTATAAGATGATTTTCTAAGTAAGGCTGTACAGTGGTACAGCTAATTACATCTTTTACTTATAATTATCCCTGCCAGCTTGTGAAAGCCGGCAGGGCTTTTATAATAGTCTTTCCCGAAAGAGCAACAACATAACAATAAGGAACGCAAGCCCCGCCTAGCAGAGTAAAACGCTCTCGCTAGGCGGGGCTTTTGCATATACTTAAAAACCGTAATAATATGAAAGAAGAAGAACAAAAACCAAAAAGCAACCAGTGGGCTCCTGATGATGAGGGAGCCAAGAACTTTGTAAACCAGCCAGGCTATCAAAAAGAAGCCATGGGTATGGTTAACCTGATCGTTGATGTAATGAATGATACCCATGAATACAAAGAGGCGATGTTCTGCAAACATTTACTGATGGAATGCAGTCGCAAGCATCATCTTGATTTAGAAGAGCAGATAGAACGTGTGGTGGCACATGCTCAGGACATAGATGAGTTTGGTAAGTATATGAAAGCCAAGAAAGGCGAATTGAACCCCAAGCGTATATCTGAGCAGGAGTTTGCTTATGCCATCGACCAGCTGATGGAGTCTGTAGATGAATCTGGCAAGTACATATTCAAGATTCAGCGCCACTGGATTGCCGTGTTCAGAGTAGCCGTAGATTTGCATTTAATAGGAGAGAATGACTACAAGGGTTTCTGTAACTGGATAGATACGATTCACCCGGGAGCATTCAGAGTGAAGCTGACGCAGGGTGATTTAAAGCAGATCAGCAACTCGGATTGTTATATGAAACCATTCGATAAATGGGGATATGCTCCGATGGGAAACGTGAAGAAAGAACCTTATATTGCGATGACCCATGTGGTGGTTTGCTTCAGAAATTTGTTGGGAATCGACGAAAAAATTGCCTGAAAACGGCTCAGAAATAACCCTCGTTATAACTTTATAACCCTCGAAATAACCGCAGGGTTATTTTCTTGGTCAGTATCAGATTTCGCCGTACCTTTGCCCCGCAATCAG
>ULJN01022694.1_pt1 | contig 13486 bp, 14 predicted proteins | sample 1950921 | NCBI WGS metagenome assembly ULJN01 (sample SAMEA4835476, study PRJEB28245) | human gut metagenome | biome: gut microbiome; material: fecal sample | place: Denmark | collected 2008
AAGAATTAACCAAACAGGAACAACAAGCCCATTATGAATCGCTTAAAGAAAAAGTGCAGACAGAATTTTATACCGAAGCAGAGCTACAAAAGCTTACGGCAGATATTTTGCTGACCACTACTCCTAAAAAATGTTTACTGCCACAATATTGCATCACATTTAGACGTATTGGCAGAAGTGGGGTTGAAAATTTTTTACTAAAACTGGCTAAAACTTTAAACGACAAAAGGAAACTGGTTTATGAAAAACAATGAAAAACTAAAAAAATGGCAGCCCTGTCAAGGATACTGCCAAATGACCGGGGCAGCATCAGCGATTTTAAGTATTACAGGCAGTAAAGTCATTATGAATTGTCCGCGTTGGTGTGCTGTTTTAGCAGAGCGGGAACTGGCAACTGCCGTAAAAGAATATGAAGAAAGACTTTTTTGCTCAGAAGTTTTGGAACCAGATCTTTTGTATGGAGTCAGTGATAAATTACAGCTGGCTGTAGAAGAAGCCTGCGCCGATCAGCAAAAATCACTTTTAGCAGTGCTTACAAGCTGCTCGCTTAGCCTTATTGGCGATGATATACAAGGAGTTTGTAAAAACATAACGGCAAATTGTCCGGTTATCGCACTGGATGCAGGAGGATTAAGCGGCGAATATTGGCAGGGCTGGAGCAATGCTTTAACAGCACTATTAGCCGATATGAAATTGCAGCAGACAATCCCCGAAGCGGCAACAGTCAATATTATCGGCTTTAGTACCTGCTATCCTAACTGGGAAGGCGATATGCTTGAATTGCACCGTATGCTAACCAGTATCGGTATAAAAGTTAATCTTTGCCTGCTTACAAACGGTACGCAGCTGCAGGAACTGCAAAAAATTGGACAAGCAGCGCTAAACGTGGTTATCAACAAAGAACTTGGTGCAACGGTTGCAGAATGGTTATTTAACAATCTAAAGCAAGACTATATTATCGCGGATATACCGTATGGCTTTACTGCAAGCATAAACTGGCTTAAAAAAATTGCAACTGCATTGAAGATAGAAACAAATATAGAAGCATTAGAGTATGAGATAGCAGCAGCGCGTGAAAATATTTTTGACAGCTTCTCAGCCCTGTGTGATATTGACAACAGCTGGTCACTCAAAAGGATGGTCATATCTGCTGGCAGTAGTTGTGCCCATAGCCTGGCGGCAGTAATAAAAAAGGATTTGTCGATGGTAGAACAATGTTTTGTCCGCATAAATGGACCCAATGAAGAAAACAGAAATTGTAATTATCAACGCTGGCAATATGCCGGCGACCTGCCCAAACTTAATGAAAATGAATATCAGATACTCTGCGGAACAGACAGAGAACGTAGTGAAATAGGAAATATCAGTCAGACGATTTATATAAACAGCGCCATGCCTGCCGAAAAAATCAGCGTTCCCAGTGCCACATATGCAGGCATACGAGGTTGGACACACTTTATGCAAACAGTTTTTAGGCAGTTAAGATTATTCATTTATCTAAAAAAGGAGTCAATATGAAAAAAATAGCATTTTACGGTAAAGGTGGCATAGGCAAATCTACAACTGCCGCTAATGTTTCGGCAGCTTTAAGCACGGCTGGGCATAAAGTTTGCCAGATAGGTTGCGATCCTAAAAACGACTCAACCAGATTGCTTTTAGGACATATCTGCAAAAATACTGTGCTGGATATGGTACGGATAAAAGATGAAATAAACTTGGAAGATATAGTGCACTATGGTTTTAACGGAATAAAATGCGTTGAAGCCGGAGGCCCCGAACCAGGAGTTGGCTGCGCCGGACGAGGTATAATAGTTGCTTTGGAAAAATTACAGGAGCTTGATGCAGCAGCCGACGAAGATATAATACTATACGACGTACTAGGTGATGTTGTATGTGGAGGCTTCGCAGTACCAATCAGAGAAGGATATGCAACAGATATCTATATTGTTTCGTCTGGCGAGTTGATGTCATTATACGCAGCCAACAATATCGCTAAAGGGATCAGACGTTTTGCAGGACGAGGAGAGGTAAAACTGGCAGGAATAATTGGGAATGGACGTAATGTACCTAACGAAGAAAATTTGCTTCGCACTTTTGCTGAAAAAATAAACACGCGGATAGTTGCTTTTATTCCACGTGATAAAATTGTCAATCTGGCAGAAATAAATAGAAAAACAGTTATCGAATGGGATCCTACGTCAAAACAAGCACAGGTATATGCTGCTTTGGCAACTGAAATTTTCCAGAATACCCAATTATCTATTCCTAAACCATTATCCTTTGAGGAACTAGAAGACCTTATAGGATTTTTTGGAATTGATAATTAAATAATAAACGGTACAAAGTTGCTTTGTACCGTTTATTATTTTTACTTTAAAAGAGATTTGTGAATTGAAAATATACTGTATACTTTCATAAAAATAGATTGACATATGCAAAAGTAAGCTGTATGATTTAAACACAAAAAAGAAATAGTAATAGTTATCAGGTGCGAATAATCGCATGATAAGCGGTGCAATTCCGCTGCGCTCCCGGCGCTGTAAGGGGTTTTAGCCCTAAGCCAGCAATCAGCCTGATAGTCTAGCTACTGCGAGCGACAGAGAGTTAGAAAAACTGGTATACGCTTGTTATGCAAGTTTTTCTGCCCCTCTGCTTTTAGCAGAGGGGCAGTTCTTATTTCCTGCAGGTTCAGTCATAGCCTGCAAACTCCACTCAACTCAGACCTTTGAGCATTGGTGCCGCTGGGGTGGCGGCACCAATGCTTGCGGTCAAAAGTGCTGGAGTGATAAATGACATGTTCATTGAAAACCAAAAATGAAAAATTAGAACTGGGTACTTGTGGGATCAATGATCCTTGGTTTTATAGGGAAGTCCGGTGTGAATCCGGCGCTGTCACGCAACTGTATTAGGGAGCTTCAGCATTGCAGTCCTTTCACAAAGGGATGTTGAAGTGATGATCTTGAGTCAGAGTGCTGACTGGTTCTATCTTTTGAACAGCCTGCGTAGACAGACTGGGAGAAAATTTTGCAGAGATATTTAAGTTTGGCGTTTTGCCAGACAAATATTTCTGCGGACGCTATGATTATGCGCTGAAACCAGCAGCGCGGAAATTTTAGTATTTTCGACCAGAAAAGCGGAACAGGCTGTTTTGTAAAAAAACAGACGCTGCACTTTCACCGAATGGACTGGTAGAAAATGCGGCGTTATTTTTTACAAAAGTGGGAGGATGGATTTGCATGAGAAATGAAAGAAACAGCTTGCGGCAAGCTGCCATAACAGCGGGCATTTTAGCTGCTTTGGGCGTTTGTACATTAGGGGGGACCAGCCGAGGGTATGGGCGGCAGAGCCTTCTAACAATGCAGCGCAAGCCGAAGCTAAAACAGCAGTGACGCAGGATGTCCAAGCTGCGGCAGATGAAACTGATGGTGATGGCATGGATTTTACCCTGGAAGGCGTAACGGTTGAGGCGAAGCGTCCTGATTGGGAAGCTAAGCTATCACCTGGCACGGTAACGGTTATTCGTCCCGATGACTACAAAGGCGAGCAGAAAGACCTGCCCGATCTGTTGAAAATGGTTCCCGGCGTACATGTACGTGAGTTGAACGGTAAAGGGCAGTATACAACAGTCAGCGTACGTGGTTCTACTGCGGCGCAGGTCGGTGTTTTTGTCGACGGCGTGCTGTTTAATCTGGGCGGCGACGCGGCGGCAGATATTTCTACTATTCCTGTACATAATGTCGAACGGATCGAGGTCTACCGCGGCTATATACCGGCACGTTTTGGCGGTACCTTTATGGGCGGCGTTATCAACGTCGTCACCAACCGACCTACTAAAGCTAACGTGCAGGCCAGCTTCGGCAAAAGCTCCTTCGGCGGCTATAAAGGTAATTTACAGATCGACGCTCCTCTGGGCGGAGGCGCTTTGATGGTTGGCATCAATCGCGACCAGAGTGAAGGCGATTTTAAATATAAGAATTTTGATAATGACAGAACCTACAAAGAGCGTTTGCAATATTATTATAAAGATTTGGAAAATACCACTGATAGAATAAATAAGCAAATTGCAGAAGATGTTGGCTATGGAATGTCATCACCTAACGGTGGTAGTGTTACATCAATTGATGAAATGGTAACAAGATGTGCCCAGGGCGGCGATATTTATAATGCTTTTTGGGCACAGAATCCAGATGATTATGGTGGACAAGATGAGATGGATTTTGCATGGGAGAATTTTTATGCAAAATATGCTGATCCTAATTACAAAGAAAATTTATATAAAAGCGATCAATACCAATTAGACAAACTTGAAAGTGCTGAACGCTGGCGTAAGGCTAATGATTATAAAAACACCGATGCCATTATCAAATGGCAGGATGATCACTGGCTGGCCAAAGCTACCTGGAAAAATATCAGACGGCATCTACCGCATCCTATTGATAAAAATTATGCCCCGCTTTGGACTGTGGATCAGGATTGGGCAGTAAATATGCCTTACGGCAAGCCTAATATGTATTATTTTCGTAATCAGGAGTTAACGGCGAAGGAATTGCTTTTAGGCCGACGCGATACTGTCGGTAATTTGGAATGGGGCTGGAGTATCAACTATTTAAAGCAGGATAAAGATTATTATATTGATGATTGGCAGAATTTGGAAAAGGTACTTGAAGCAACAAGCGGTTTAAATACTCTGAAGGCTAACACATTATGGAGCAAATATGACAGCCGCCGCCTGGGTGCGAAGATAGACGGCAGCTATAAAGCCGGCAACAGGCACTTGATAGAGTTTCTGGTCGATGCCTCTAAAGAAAAAATGGATATTGACGGCTGGAAAATGTTTGACTTTGAACATGCTAACGAAGATACCCGCAGCAGGTGGCGTAATTATTATGAGCAGGAGATCATTAATGCGCAGATCCAGGACACGATCACATTAAATAAAAAAGGCGATTTTTGGCTGACGCCCAGCATTCGTTATAATCGTTCTAAGATTTTAGGGCGTAGCGACCGTTATGACGAAAAGAATGACCCGCAGCATATCAAATGGCTGGGGCAAACGGATGAACAGACGGATGATAAGGTGACCTGGCAGCTGGCACTGAAAAAACAGTTTAATGATCACTTTACGCTGCGGGCGACAGGCGGCACTTACTACCGGCTGCTCAATATGTACGAGATCGCCGGCGACGGTGCCGGTATTCTGCCGATGCCCAATGTAGGCGGGTCTGCCAGTGTCTTTCCTATGCCGGAGGAAGGCAAGCAGTGGGATATCAGTGCCATTTGGGATGGCAAGTGGCTGGGTGCCGATACAGCTAAGTTCCAGATAACTTATTTTGGGCGCGATTCCAAACGACTGCTGCAATTATCTTCCTGGAATAGTTTTTTCTTTGTTTACAATAATGCTGCCAGCGGTAAAGTCAATGGCGTTGAGCTGCAGGCAGATCTGTCGTGGCAGAAATGGGACGTCAATCTACAGGCCACATATACCGATCCTTCCAATGTTTTATACGACCTGAGTGCGATACCTGGGCAGCAAGAGTGGAATAAAGATGGAAAAATTGAAGGCGTTATGACCTATCAGCCAAAATGGGAAGGTACGGCCCGTTTTACCTATCGCCCAGATAAAAATTGGAGCCTGTTTACACAAATGCGTCACGTAGGCAAGGTAACTACAGATGCGATTCCTTTAACTACAGGAGCACTTCCGTGGCAATCGTCTTTGACGACTATGGATGTAGGCGTAAAGTATAAGATAAATAAATCCTTACAGGTGGCAGTGGGGTGTAATGATGTTTTGAATAAGGCTAATGATATGTATTTAAGAACTACTTATGGTGAGATGAGAAATATCTTATATCCGATTCAAGGGCGCACTTATTATGCGACTTTGCAATATACTTACTAAAATACCAGGCAGCAGTATGCCGAGGAGGTGATGCCCATGGGCTAAGGCAGAGTTTTATAAATGGATACAGGTAATATTATTAAAAATATTTTAAAATTAAAGGAGCGTGTAAAAAATGAGTGAAAATCTATTTGCCTATACAGCTACAAATTCCGGTTATTCCAAAGGTACTGCAGGAGCTATCAATGGTGAACGTGCTGCTGCGGCCACTGCTTTGTCTGCTGTAAAAAATAAGATTGAAAATTTGAATGGTGATCCGGCTTTCTTTAATTTTTTTGATAGAAACAGCAGCCGTCTGGTGCTGCGCCAATATAATTATACTTCTACCTCTGAACCTAATCAGATCATTGACCCGCAGGCTGCGACCTGGTCTTCTTTAGTTACGCCTATAGTTTGGTCTGGTGTTGCCAACCTGCATGGCGTGGCTACCAGCGGTAAATGGCTTTTTGGTACCGGTTATGACCTTTCCAAAATCGCTGTTGTTGATATGGATAACAATTATACACAAACTCGCGAATATGCTTTTCCGGCAGATTTTACTGGTTTTGTTAACCCTTACAGTGATGGCGTTTACCATGGTGAGGCGTTGACTGTAGTTGGCAGCAAATTGTACGCTTTGTTCTATGTCAATAAAGGCAGCGGCTATGGAACTTATTATGACAGCGTTGTGGTAAGATTTAATATAAATGCAAGAACTGGGGCATTGACTTATGATAATGCTTATGTAACTGCCGGTAAAAATTCCTTTACACTTGATTTGTATGATAATAAGCTGTATGTCTGCTCGCTGGGCGGTATGCAAAATGCAGGCAGCGGCAATGCTGATACCAATCTGTGCATCGTTGACTTGGCAAACTTCACACAAACTGGTGTAACTACAGTCAATATCACAAACCCGACTCAAAAAGGCGACTTCCGCGACATTTCTATTCTGGATGCTAATAATGTTTATATTTTCGCAGGTCATTATGACAGCGGCTTTGCTAAACTGGTAGGCAGCGTTTACCACACTACCATTGCTGATATCACTGCTCCGGCTAACTGGACAGAAGTCGTAGCAGTTAATGATCCGGGCTATTTGTGGGGCATCCATGCTGACGGCAGCCGCTTGTGGTTTGTTAAAGGTACTCCGATCGCTGTTTATGACGGAACTCCCACTACTGCAGTAACAGCAAGCAGAACCTTCAGCATTACCGAGATGAGCGATTATACTGGTGGTAACCTCAACTCCGCCTGCTTTATTGCTCCTTCTATCCCGGCTACTCGTGGTCTGAATCTGGCTGTTGCTTCCAAGTCTTTGGCTTCTCATATTCGTTTGGCAAAAGAAGCCCGCGAACTGGCTGAAAAAGCAAAGAAATAATGAGTTCTGTGTAAATTAAAAGTTGATTTTGTGACAAGCGTGACCGCATTGCCTGCTTTTGGCGGGTAATGCGGCAGCTTGTTATATTTGCTTAGTGCAGTATTATTAGTGCAGTAAGCAAATATAGGTAAAAAAGTAATGAGTGGAGTGGATAGTGATGTATAGATTTTTTACAGTGGTATTATTAAGTTGTTCTTTAATGCTTCCGGCTTATGCTGCCGAAAAGCAGGAAGAACAGGCCGTAGACCCATGGGCTTTTGAGCTTTCTGTACAGCCTAAAAAGACTGAGGCAGAACTGGAGGCAGAACGTTGGACCCTGCTGATGAGCAGCGAGACCGGCAATTATTTGTTTGAGTATGACAGTATCAAGCCTGTCGAAGACGCAGAGGGAAATAAAAGCAAAAATGAAAGACAGGTTTTGATGCGTACTGTTTTTAAAGATACTAAAGTTTTAGAACAGTTGAATAAAAACTATGCGGCTAAGCTGGAAACAGGTGAAAAAGCAGCTTATTGCGATATGCTGCTTGTTTTTGACCTGCGCAAACAGCTTTATAAAACTGTGCAGACTAAGGTTTATACTGGGGAAGGAAGAATTATTGATGAACGCAGCGGCGCGGGTATATGGAAAAAAGTCCCCGGGCAGAGTTTTGCCGATACTTTGTTGAAATTTTTATTGAAAAATGATAAGTATAACTAGAATAAGGAGCGGGGAGAAGCGTATGAAATTTATTGCGGCAGTTATTTTCAGTTTAAGTGTTTTAATAGCAGCGCAGGGCTTCGCTGCCGAGGAAAGCGGCGCGGAGAAATGAGCTGCTATTTCAATTTGTACGTTTAAAGGGGGCGTGGGCAATGAAGGTTTTTGTTAATCCGGGGCATGACCCGAACGTTGACAGCGGTGCTGTGAACATTGATTATGATGTACGTGAGGCTGATGTTACCAAACAGGCCGGAGCTTTGCTGGAACGCGGTTTAAAAAGAGCGGGGCATGAGGTGATGTTGCTGCAGAGTGATGATCTGGATGCTGTGGTGGCTGCTGCTAACGACTGGCCGGCTGATATTTTTGTTTCACTGCATTGCAATGCTTCGCCGGGCCGCAATGCCCGCGGTACAGAAACTTTATATTACAGCGAGCAGGGCCGACTTTTGGGTGAGGCTGTGCAGAAGAAGATTTTGAGCAAGGTGCCGACGATAGACCGTGGCTGCAAAGAGCGCCAGGGGCTGTATGTACTGCGCCGGACTGTTATGACGGCTATTTTGGTGGAGCTGGCTTTTATTGATAATAATGATGATCTTGAGCTTTTAGAAAATGATATGCCGGCTTTTGCCGGGGCTATTGCCGCCGGTATCGACGAGTATTTCAGGCAGGCGGAAATATGATGAACGATAAAGAATTTGCAAAGGCCCAAGCTTCGATCATGAATAAAAAGACTAAACTGGTTCAGCTGAAGGATGACAGGGCCGAAGCTTGTAAAAAAATCAATGAGATAGAGCAGGAGATAGCCAAAACAGAAAATGAGCTGCTGGAGGAAGAAAATAAGTTTATTCTTTTATGCGGACAGAAGTCGCAGCTTATGCGCGAGCGTGCTTTGCAGGTTGGCGCAGAAATAGAGGAGGCGATCAAGCCGCAGCAGCCGGTTGATAAGCTGACGATTTTGTTTTTAGCGGCTAATCCACAGGATACTCAGAAGCTGGCTTTAGACCAGGAGGTCAGGTCGATAACTGAAGCTATCCGCAAGTCGGAAGGACGTGACGGGATCGAGTTTTTTAGCCGCTGGGCGGTACAATCGCTGGATATTTTGCAGGCGATCAATGAAACTGATCCGGAGATAATTCATTTTTCGGGGCATGGCTCTGAAAAGGGAGAAATAGTTCTTGATGATGGCAGCGGTAATATGTCGATGGTTTCTAAAGAAGCTATGGCCGCTGCTGTGGCTTCAGCGTCTAAAAAGGTGAGGATGATTTTTTTTAACGCCTGTTTTTCGCAGAAGGAAGCTCAGGCTGTTGTCGATAAGGTTGAGGCTGCTATTGGAATGAATACCGAGATAGGTGACGAGGCAGCAATAGTTTTTGCGGCGCAGTTTTATTCCAGTATCGGGTTTGGGCAGAATTTACAGCAGGCTTTTGATCAGGCTAAGGCGGCATTGCTTTTAAAGGGGATCGCAGAAGAGAATACACCGGTTTTATATGTACGAAAAGGATTACTGGCTCAGGATATTGTAATGGTTGAAAGCGAAGCTTTAAAAAAAAGTGATAATGTGACGATCATGCAGAAAATAAAAAAATTTTTTCGTGATCAGAGGATATTAAGGTGAAAGTTTACTTGACTACAAAAAGCAAGAAGTTTATAATGGTTATATAAGTTATTTGAAAAACATTACGAATAAGCTAAGCATTTCAGTTCTAATAATTTCATATAGTTAAGAAAACAGGTGTCTGAAAGCTATTGCTGGAAGGACTTAATAGAGAAGCAGGTGTAAGACCTGCGCTGCCCCGCAACTGTAACGGGTAGCAAAGCCACATTCGTCCATTGGGGAGACCTGAGAAGGCGTGGCCTAGCGACGATCCGAAGCCAGGAGAACTGCCTGTTTTAACATCCGTAAAGACTTGCGATGCACAAGGTGGATACATTTGTACTGTTTATTTGATGGAAAACAGTACTGTCGCTTTTTTGCTGTATTTTGCAGCTTGGCGGCTATGTATCCTGGTGCGTGGTGATGATGTATTTTGACAGGAAACTGACGCATTGGCAGTTTCCTGTTTTGTTTTTGGATACAAGGCGCAAGTCACTTGAAGGAGGGAGGGCTGTTTTGGCTGCAGCAGCCCAATACGGGTATGAAATTAAAGAAAATTATCAAAGAGATTGAAAACAATGACGAGAGCACTATCACTGTTGATAAAGCGAACTATATTGCTTTATTGCGCGAGGTGAATAGATTAAGGTTTAAGTGCTCGCAAAGAGGGGCGTTGTCTCGCAGTAAAAAAATGAGCAGTAAGGATAACGGTGACGAGCCTGAGGCGGTGCTGGGATGAGGCGTAAAACAAAGCATTTATGCAATTACTGTTTTATGCCGGGTCAGGAGAAAGCGATTTTAAAAACCGGAAAAACTTTGGAACAGTTTGTTGCAGGGTTGGGGCTTGCTGGGATCGAGCTTCTGGTTTACAGGAATGTGCCGTATTTTGAGTCGTTTGAGCATTTGGCTGTGGGAGTGCATTTGAATTACTGGCCGATGTGGCTGGCGATGTATCGGAATGATAAGGAAGTATTAAGTCGCTTTTTTACGTCTAAAGATGCGTTGAAGGATTATTATGGTACTACTTATTGTATGGGCTGGCTGCGCAATATAAGGGATAATATCAAGGCGGCGCTGGTCGAAAATCCGGAATATCTGGTATGGCATGTGGCCGAATGTACTTTTGAAGAGGTCTTTACTTTTAAGTTTGAGCACAGCGATATGGATGTCGTGACAGCGGCGGCCGCTGTTTTTAACAGGGTGGCTGACGAGGTTCCCGAAGATGTTCTGGTATTATTTGAAAATTTATGGTGGCCGGGACTGCGGCTGACAGAGCCTGCAGTAGTGCGCGCCTTTTTGAAAAGATAAAACATAAGAATGTTGGGATCATGCTTGATACCGGGCATTTGATGAATACTAATCCCGAGCTGCAGACTGAAGAGGATGGGATCGAGTATATTTTAAAAACAGTTAAAGGGCTTGGTGAGTACAGAAAGCTGATCAGAGGACTGCATTTAAACTGTTCTCTTTCCGGAGATTATGTTAAAACTTTTGAACGTGTTTTTGATTCGGAAAGCTCTAATATTGAACGAATGAAGCATGTGATAAAAATAGATCAGCACAGGCCTTTTACAGATAAGGCTGTGCAGAAGCTTTTAAGGTTTATTAAGCCGGATTATGTGGTGCATGAACTTGCTTATAGGGATTTCAGCGATTTTGAAAAAAACATTGAGGTACAGCTTACTGCCTGCGGCAGAAAATTGTCTATCGATGACGAAGGAGATTAACGCGTGATTGCAAAATGTAGGTATGTATTAAAGGCTGCCGTTTTAGTTGTCGGTGCTGCTGCCGTATTGTTTATGGCAGGCTGCGGCAAGTCTTCTGAAATTGAGACTCCGGCTTCCGGACGTGGTGGTTACAGTGTTGTGGATGCAACTAAAACAAGGCTGGATTTTGAGCATAAGCCGCAGCGCATAGTATCATTGGGACTGAGTGCGGATGAGGTGCTGCTGGATATGGTAGAGCCTGATCGGATCGCTGCTTTGACATATCTGGCAGATGATGCCGGAATTTCGCCTGCGGCAGATAAAGCTGTACGGGTAAAAGGGCGCGTGCAAAGCGGCAGTCTGGAGTCTGTTTTGGCTCAGAAACCTGACTTGGTTTTGGTGCCGAACTGGACAGATTTGAATTTTGTTGAGCTTTTGCGCGGTGCTGGTGTAAATGTTTATGTTTATAAAACGCCGACTACTGTTAAAGAGATCAAACAGACTATTTGTGAGCTGTCAAATGTTGTTGATGAACGTGTTGCCGGCGGTAAGATCGTGGCAGGTATGGAGAAGGAGCTTGCTTTTGTAAGGGCAAGAGTAGGCAATATCGCTCCTGAAGAACATATCAGTGTGATGGCGCTTTCTTATATGGGGCCATTTGGGGCTAAGGGTACTACCTTTGCCGATATCTGTAATTATGCCGAGGTGAAGAATGTGGTGGCGGAATATGACTTGCCGCCGAATGCTGCTTTTTCTGAGGAAACGCTGATCAGGCTGAATCCTGATTTGCTTGTTATTCCCAGCTGGAAGTATGATAACGAGCAGGACCCGTCTAAGATGCGGGAGGAGATTTTGCAGAACCGAGCTTATCAAAGTGTTAATGCTGTAAAGAATAAAAGAGTCGTGCAGCTACGTGACACTTATTTATACAGTACGACACATTATATAGTTTATGCGATCAGGGATCTGGCTGAAGCCGCTTATCCTGAAAAATTCAATTGATTTTGGAGGTATACAGAAATGGGTATTTTTGCCGGAGCTATAGATTATTTTCAAAGAGGCGGGGCTTGTATGTGGCCGCTTTTGTTATGTTCGATTGCCGCTATCGCTATTGGTGTGGAGCGTTATTTATATTATAAAAAGGCGCTTTCGAGTACTGATTTTGTTATGGAGTTTTGTCGCCTGATGAATGATTTTAATATTGTCGGGGCACGTGAGTTTGCCGGTATGAATAAGGGTGATGCGGCAGAGCTGGCGACAGAGACTTTGGATATCAACGAAGATCTTGGTAAAAGGCTGGAGTCGATTGTTTATTCTAAGGCTGACAGGGCCATTGACGGTATGGAGCAGAATCTTGATTATCTGAGCGTTGTTATTGGTCTAGCGCCAATGCTGGGTCTTTTGGGTACCATTACAGGTATGATCAGCTCTTTTAATGCTTTGAATGAGAGGGCGCAGAATCCGATGGCGGTAACTGCCGGTATTGGCGAGGCATTGATAACGACTGTTTTTGGTTTATGTATTGCGATCATGGGCATGTGTATACATGCGTATTTGTCCAGCAAGGTAAAAACCGCTTCGCTGAATATTTACGAGGTTGCAAATGTTTTGATAGATATCGTTCAGGCCAAAAACGGCGGCAGTAAAAACTGAGGGGCGGTGTAGAAGATGCGCAGACGACCTAGAAAACAGAGCTTACCGCCGCAGCTGATGCTGAGCCCGATGATAGATATGATTTTTCTGCTGCTGGTATTTTTTATCGTCAGTACGATGTATATGAGCGAAATAAAAACCATCCCGATCAGGTTGCCGGTGGCGCAGAATTCAGAGACCGTAAGCAAAAGTAATTTTGCAGTGACGGTAAAAAAGACGGCGTGTTGTATCTGGAAGATAATAAGATCGAGATGAAACAGCTGGTGGCCAACGCAGCTGCTGAAAGTAAACGTGACGCTGCTTTTTCGGTGATTATCCGCGCCGACGGCGAGGCTAATTATAAAACGGTTATCAAGCTGATGGATGAGTTGAAGGGCGCGGGAGTAACACGCTTTGGCTTGGCAACGGATCTGGGTGATGGCAAATGACGGATAGAGGCAGACGCTTAGGCAAGGGTATTGCCATTGCGCTTGCAGTTCATATTGTTGCCGCAGCTCTGCTTGGCATTTTAGGGTATCGTTTTACGCAAAGACCACCGCAGATTTTAGAGGTGACTTTAGGCGGCGGCGGTGGC
>ULJN01017323.1_pt1 | contig 13159 bp, 7 predicted proteins | sample 1950921 | NCBI WGS metagenome assembly ULJN01 (sample SAMEA4835476, study PRJEB28245) | human gut metagenome | biome: gut microbiome; material: fecal sample | place: Denmark | collected 2008
CAGCCGATGTAGCCGCCCGTGTCCGACGCGCCGTTGCAGTCGATGAAGACCGGACCGTGATTCTGGACCTGAGCATAGTAACCGCCACGGTACAGGCACGGACAACTACCACTGAAGCTCCAGTAATCCGGGACATAGGTCGTTTGACTGCCGTTTGCCGCGCTCGGGAACAGTGCCCATTCAAGACCGCTTGCTGTCGGAATGGTGAAGTCGGACGGATAGCCCGAAGAGGGCGTGCCGACCAGCGTGCCATTCGCGCTGTCGCTGAAGTTGTTGGGATTGCTGATGACATTCAGGCCGTTATTGTTGTAATAGCAGCCGTCCATCCAGTCATAAACATTGTCCCACCAGCCTTCGATGTTGCGATACTGCGTGAAGCCGTAGCTGTCGCGGCTTGCCGCGGTCGTACCGGTGTGGTAACCCATCGCGTCGGTCTGACCGTTGTTCATCTTGGAATTGCTCGTAGAGCAGCCTCTGCCGATGCGCTCACCGTTCCAATCGGCAAACTCCACGAGGAACAGCATGTTCACATACCAGAACTGAGCGAAATCCATCTGCCAGAAGTTAGCGCCGAGGTTATGAATACCGCTGCGCGCCTGGCTTCTCGTGATGTTTACCTGCTGTGCGGCGCCCGTGGTGGACTTATAACCGCTGGCGCAGTGATAACGGCCGATGTAGGAGTAGTCCAGCTCGCCAAGGCCGTCACCGCGGTCCCTGTTTACAGGGTCAACGGAGAAGCCCTCGACATAACCGTCCGCGATCTGGAGCTTCAGCTTCTTTCCGGTCTTTGTCCACTTGAACCAATACTTCGGCTCTTTGACTTCAACGCCGCCGCTGCGGGTCTCCTTCACCATGCCGGACCACGGCATCAGGTTGTCGAATGGAGAAGAACCTCCTCCGTTGTTTACTGCGGGGTTCGGTTCAGCAAAGCCGGCCGCCGCGTCCGTGCGCTTGCCTCTGGTGGAGCCGCCGCTTGTCCAATCCCACTCAACGCCGTAAATCGTGACGAAAGCGGCCGTCACATTGACCGTCGTATCAGAAGCCGCCTTGTAGTTCGTGCCCTCGGCGACCTTGACTGTGATTTTGGCCGTGCCGGTCGTGGCGTTCACGCTCTCAACGGTCACAACGCCGTTGTTTTGATTGATGGATTTGATCTTCGCGACGCTCGTGTTATTCGAGGTGGCTGTGATCGTACCGTTGCCCTTGCGGTTCACCGTAAAGGTGGCGGTCTTGGCACTGCTCTTCAGAACGATGGAACTCGGCGAATTGGTCACGCTGTTCGCGGCCTTGCCGATCGTCCACGATGCTGTCTTGCCTCCGGTGCTGCCATCCGACCACTTGTAGTTGGAAGTCGGCGTAAAGGTAGCGCTGTAAGTGCCTGCGTTGGTAGCGGCCGTCACGGAAACGGTCATCTTTGCCGAGTCATAGGCGGCGTTCCACGAAGGAGTCTTCGGGTTGCCGTCATAAGTCAGCGTGCCGTTCTGGGCGGGGACTGCCGCGATGATGGCTCTGCCGATGGTCCACTTGATGGTCTTTGCCGCGGTCGTACCGTCCGTCCACATACCCTTCTTCAAGGTAAAGGTCGCCATGTACTCGCCGGCATTCGTCTTGGCGGATACGCTCACAGAGGAGTTCTCATTGTCGAAATTCTGCCACTTCGGCGTCTGAGCACTGCCATTGTAGGTCAGCGTACCACTCTGCGAAGGAATAGAAACGAGCACCGAGATGATCGTCCACTTCACTTCCTTGGCGCCTGTGCTGCCGTCGGACCACTTGTAGTTGGAAGTCGGCGTAAAGGTCGCCGTGTACTCACCGGCAGCCGTACCGGAGGTATCGCCGCCAATGGTCATCTTGCTGGTGTCATAACCGTTCCAGTTCGGCGTCTTGCTCGTTCCATCGGCAACAAGCGTCCCCGTCTGCGTCGGCAGAGCCGAGATGACAGCGCGGTCGATCGTCCACTTTACGCGGGCCTCATCCGTGCCGTCCGGGAACAGATAGCCGTAGGACAGCTTGAAGATCGCCGTGTAACTGCCTGCGTCAGAGGCGCTCGTAACGCCGGAGATCTCCATTTTGAGTGGATCGTAGCCGTTCCAGCTCGGCGTCTTATCCGAACCGTTGTAGGTCGGGATGTTCGTCTGCGTCGGAACGGCAATGGTCTTGCCCTGCACCGTAACGACAAGGTCTGTGCTCTTCGTCACGCCTTCGTAGGTGTATTCAAGCTTCATGACCTGGCGCCCCAGCGTAGAGAAGTTCGTCGTCGGATAGGTGTAATCCAGTACCGCCGCCGTGCTACCGTCCGAGAAGGTCGCTGTCACGACCATGCCCGTCGGATCAAGGCTCTCCTGATACTGGTAGACCGTCTTGGCTGGCTGCATGGTGATGGCGATGCTGACAAGCACCTTTTTCACCGTCACGGCAACCGTCGCGGTCTTCGTGATGCGACCCTCGGTGTAGGTGATGACAACTTCGCTCACCCCGTCCGTAAGAACGGAGGGAGAGACGGTGTAACCCGTCACATTTGCCATCAGACCTTCGCCGTAGTTTGCCACAACGACCATGCCGGTGGGGTCGAAAGTTTCACCGGACTTATAGACCGTTTTGTTGGGCGGGGTGGCGATAGTCAGACTTTCCATCTTCGGAGAGCCGCTGCCACCGCCGCCGGAAAGGTTGAATACCTTGCCAACATTACTCATCTGTTCCGACCTCCAGTCGAATGATAAAGACGGACAAGTCAACGGTCGGCGTCGTATCGCACCGGAAAGTCATCTGCCCGCTTGTGGTTACATTGTCTGCGCTCACGCCATAATTGTCGTACACATTACGGGTACCGGCGTCTGCGCCTACAAGATAAATATAGTTGCTGTCAGCTAAGAGGGAAGCATGTGCAACAGTCTGCTCTCCGCCGTTCCAATTCGCGGCCGGCAGAGTAACAGAGATGCCGATATGCTGAAGATCCTCCAGTCCGGCGGCAACAAGCTCCGCCAATTCAGCTACCTGCTTGGCGGAATCCCTCTTCCCCGCAAGTGCCAGCTTTTTGAGCTGGTCAAACGTGGAAAGCTTATGCTCTGCCATGTGTTGTTACCTTCCTTTCAAAAGGTGGAACGGGGGACAGGAAGTCCCATCCCCCGCTCACATATGCTGGATCAGACGGTAGCCTGAGCACCGAAGACTTCGGTCAGCATGGCGTCGACTTCCTCGTCGGTAGCCATCACGATGTCCGTCTTCTTGACAAAGGTTTCGTCGACCTGGATCTTGGTGTAGTAAGACTTAAGGGCGGTGCTGATCGCGGCAGTCACCTCAGTCGTCTTGGCGTAATCGCCGATGCTCAGGGCATTGATCGCCTCGGTGATGTAGGCGACAACGGTGGTAGAGGTCGCATCCTCGGGCAGCGTGCCGACAAGAGTCTTCAGGTCGGCGATAGCGGTCTTGTTCTCGCTGATGCCGCCGGCCATCTTGGTCGCCTCAGGGCCGTGCTTGGCAACCCAGTCGATCAGCTCCTTGTAGCTGTTGACCACATTGTCATCGGTCACATCGGTGGCGAACTTGTTGATAGCCTTGTCGATCATCTTGCTGATGGAGCCTTCGCCGTCGCCGGTCAGGGTATCCAGGTCAGCCTGCTTCGCCTTGGCGTCGATGATGGCCTTCAGAGCGGCAGCCAGATCGCTCTCAGCAACCTCGGACTTGTAGGCCAGAGCCGCCAGACCATGAACGGGAATATCAACGCCGTTGGCGGAGATGGTGCCGTTGGTCTTGCCCTCAGCGATGAGGATGTCGGCGATCTTATCGGCCAGGGCCAGCAGAGTGCCGTTGACCTTGATGCCTTCCAGCTTGTTAGGCTCGCCGCCGGCAGTCACCAGGTCATTGACCTTAGTGGTCAGGCCGGCAACCTTAGCATCGACAAGGCCGATCTCGCTCTTCGTGCGCAGCGCCAGTTTCTTGAGCTGTTCAATAGTAGTGTGCTTGGTAGTAGACATATTGCATGTCCCCCTTAAATATATTTGTTCACGGCTGTTCGCCGAAAACATCATTGAGTAGGTCATCCACTTCTTTGTCAGAAGCGGTGTTGTCGGGTGTGCTTCCGCCCGGGTCGCTCGAAGCAAAGGCGTCGTTCAGCATATCGTCCACCTCTTTATCCGAGGCCGTTCCGGAAATGCTCCTCTGAATCTCAACGATCACCTCGGTCAGCGTCTTGTTGCCAAAACCCGCCGTCGATGGGTCACCGATGATTCCCATGATCTGCTTGTAGGCTTCATCGCCCATCGGGTCTCCGGAGCCGCCTGTGCCAACGCTGATATTGGCCGGGAAGAGGATCTTGCTGGTCACATGCCAGCCCGTCGACTTCCGTTCCTCGCCCTTGACGCCATAAACGGCGATCTTCAGCGGGATACCGCCTTTCTTCAGGCATTCTCCCGGAATGTCACACTTGTCCTCGCTCAGCACCACAGCCATGCTGACACCACCTGCCTCAAAGAGCGCAGTCTTTGCGAACCCGTCCCAATCCTTGCTGAAGGCGAATTCGACCGGATAAGGCGTCGCTGCGTTCTGGATCAGCGTGGTGTCCTCCACCAGCGTGGTGAAGCAGCTTTTGATCGCGATTTTCAAATCATTCGCCTCCTTCTTCGGCATTGACCGACAGTTCAAGACGCACGATGTTCACCGTGATGTCTTTGATCGGGTCGGTATCGTTCACAAATGTGATGAAGCCGGTCGTGGAGATGTCTTTCGGACGCACATTGCATTCGAGGTACTCTTCACGGCTGGCTTCATACGCATCAATGAGGTATTTGTACTTGGCAGCGGCCACAAGGCGGCTCTCCGCCACAGTGATGGAACCGTTCGACCATCCGGAGGCCGGCAGCACCAGATCGAAATGGATGCCGAGGACATCGCCCGTACCCGTTCCGTTCAGGCCGTTATAGACGGCGATGTTGTACTTACTTCCGTCTGTCATCGTAACGGTGTAAATATCAGTCGAGCCTGGCGTATGATTGCCCTGCGTCAACTGAATGCTCTGAATACCGTTGCCGGTCGGGCCGGTCAGCTCACAACTGATGTTGGTGTTCACATAGGTGCCCTTCTCAGCGTCCCAGATCCACCAGGTACCGTTCTCCGGCTTAGGCGGCTTTCCGCTGTACTGCTGTGCGGTCGCGGCGCTCTCTGCGGCAGACTCCTTGTAAGTCTTGGCGTTTGCCTCAGAGTTCTCGGCGGACTCCCGCGCATTCTCGGCGGCCGTTTTAGCGGTCTGCGCCTTGTCACGGGCGTCCACAGCAGCCGTTTTAGCGGCTTCGGCGTCTGTCTTCGATTCAGCGGCGGCATCTTCCGATGCTTTTGCTCCATTTTGACTGTTCGACGCCGCATCTCTTGCAGCTTCCGCAGCAGCACGGGCCTCTTCCGCTGCGTTGCGGTCAGCAGTAGCCTGTGCGCCCAGTGTCTCAGCCTCTGAGCGAATGGTTCTCACGCGCTCCTCGGCGGCCTTGACCTCTCCCTCGGCAAGCGTCGCCGCTGTCTTGGCGTCCGTGGCCTCCTGTGCCTTCTGCTTGGCGATCTCTTCCGAGTTCTTCGCCTCTGTCTCAGACGCCTTAGCACCGGCGGCAGCTTCTTTCGCGTCTGCGGCCTGCTTGTTGACATTTTCCTCAGAGGTCTTGATGCTCCCCTCGGAGAGTGCAGCCGCGGCAGCAGATTCAGAGGCGCTTGTCGCCTTTTTATCGGCATCTTCGGCAGACTTCTTGGCAGCCGCGGCATTTGCCTGTGCGGAATCCTTGGCGGTGGAGGCAAACTCCATCGCGCTGCTGGACTCCGTGTTCATCGCCGACAGAGCATCATGGATGGAGCCGCGAACCTCTTCGCCATAAATGGCGCTGAGGATTTTTTTCAGAAAGCTGCTGATATCAGCCATCTAAATCACTCCTTCCTTAATCCTCCAGCATCCAGTCGAGCAGCAGGATCTCCTCGCCGCTCAGACAGCCGATCGTATCTTCATACTTGGCGGGCATCAGCTCGACCTCATGCTCCATCTCGTTGAACGGAGCAAGCTCGTCGCAGAAGGCCTTAAAATTGGGAGAGCCCACCTTGATGGAAATGGTTCCGGTCTCGTTGCCACTTTCATCCTTGTCGGGCTCTCCGTATTTGTTGATGAGGTCGTGTTTGAATGCTTCATACTCGGTCAAAGCAGTAGAAAGCATCCGGAAGTTCCTCGCGGCGATATAGCCGATCTTGTTGCGGAGCTGAAGAAGCGGCCGCAGGTTCTGGACCATTACGACCATTTCTGAATTTTTAAGCTGTTTCTTCAACATTATCCCTCCTTTTGCTGAAGCAGTTCTTCGACCATTTGATAGAGTTTCTGGATCATGTGTGTATTGAGCGCAATAAGTTCGCCGTATCGGATGCTGTAACGGTAGTCCGTGATGCCATCCGAAAGGATCTCTTTGACAGGGTCTTTAACAAGTGCCGCAAGTTGATCTGACGTCAGTCCGGTGTCAAGCATTGCCTGTTCTACATCCTGGGCGATAAAGCCGAAATGTTTCCTCCCGGAAGTACCTTTGTTGTACTTGAAGGTGGATGGCTTCAGCGCCAGGAAGAACGCCTCATAAGAGGCAAGATCATAGTCGATGCTGTTCTTGATCCTTAAATCGGAACCGTAACTTGGCTCTTCGCTCATGGTGATGCCGCTGGAAACAACAAGGTCTGCTCCGGAACCGGAGATACGGGCGCCAGCATTGGTAACAATAATATAAGGCTCCCAACCAGGACCGTTAGAACCATACATCATCGCACCGTAGGTCGTATGCTGACCGTCAGAGCCATGCCCTTTGCAGAATCCACCATAATCACATGATAGGTCGATATAATCGGCATTGATGGTGCCGGAGCGAATATAATCGGCATTGATGTAAAGCCGTCCGCTGTACGAGTCGCTGAAAATGCCGAATTTCGTACCACCGGAGGTGAGCACATCAAACACATTCTGGTCGGTACACCGATCCTGATAGGCCTTGTTTGCTCTCGACCATGCAGCAGAAGCCTCATCGTAAGCGTCGTCTGCTGCGCTCTTTGCGGTGGCCGCGTTTGCATTCGCCGTGCTTGCCAGCGAGTAGGCGGGGTTGGAGGTGAGGTTCTGGTTCGTCACGGACGCCCAGTTGATCGTGCTTCCGGCGGACAGCGTCACCTTACCGTCTATGGTAACGGAACCGCTGGAATCAACAGCAAAGGTCATGCGGACGCCGTTGGTAACAGTAAGTCCGTAGACGCTCAGGTATTTGGACTTGAATCGCTCGTCATCCATCATGCTGTTGCCCGCTCTGTCAAGGAAGTCAGAAGCCTGAACAACCCCTTTGAAGTTTCCGTCCACACCGACCAGCGTACCGCTGAAGGTGCCTTTCGCCGCAGCCAGAGTACCCGCAAAGGTGCCTCGGCGTGCGGTCAGGTTGCCTTCCTCGTCAACGGTGAAGTTTCCGTCTCCAATGTCGATGGAGCCTTTCTTCATCGTCAGCTTTCCGCTCTCGAAGTCAAGCGAGAAGTTTCCGCCGTAATCTTTCAGCGTACCGGCACGGATCACATCGGCATTGAGAACACCGGTCGTGATATAGTCTGCCACAATAGAACCATCCATTGTAATGGCAAGCCCAAAGGTCTTTCCGTAATCCTTGGAGTAGCCAAGACCGTTCATGTTCCATTTCCAGAGCTTGTCGGCTTTGGTATAGTCGCGGATATTGGAAATATAAAGCGTGTCAGAACCATATTCGTCCCGTGTGATCGTGATGTAGCCGGTCGTGGCCGCTGTCATGATCTGCGTGGCGTTTTCTTTTGCCTCTTTCAGGATGTTGTGCGCCTTGGGGAGACCCTCGATTTTCTCAAGGATAGCGGCGCTGATCTGGTTGTTCACACTGGTAAGGCTTGTCTGCACCGTGTCGCCAAGCGTAAACTGGGTATTCTCCGGACTGTCCAGAGGGATCTCCAGCTTCGTGACAGGAAATACACGGTCAAGCCCATGCGGCCGCGAGATCACGCGGATCTCGTCCAAAAGCTTAACGGCTTCTACATTTGCGTTGAGATAGTGGAGGTCAAGGGCACTCACTTCCAGTTCCATGTTGTCGAACTGCAAGTCGGCAAGATATGCCTTCGCCTTTTCCAGCAGCGCTTCAGGATCAGAAACGCTGTCCCATGTCACTGTTTTCTCGATCCAGCCATAGGTTTTCACAGCCTCGGAGGACTGGACATAAAGGCAGCCCTCATTCACGCTCTCAACGGTCAGATAGGCGTCCAGCGCCTCAATCTCGCTCTTGTCAAGCCTGTTGCCAAGCGGAACGATGACCGTTGCAAACTCCGTCATATCCCATCCCTTGGTGTGTTCGATGAGGTTGGAGCCGAACTGGATCGTCTGGCTGCAAGTGTCGGGGTAATCCGCCAAATAGTCAAGATAGCGGATGCCGTCTTCTTTGCGTACTCGCAGATGACCGCCGTACTGCGCTACCAACGCATTCAAGATCGTGATGGTCTTTTCATAGTTGGTGTAATAAGTCGGAAAATCTTCATCCACCACAGTAACAATGCCGACGGTGAACTTCCGGTTGTCTCCGACCTTTGCATTGTGAATGGCGATCATCGCCTCAAGGTACTCACGGATCGTCCCTCCGGCGTACTCCGCAGGCGGCTGTGTGCTGTCGTTGAAGAATGCAAGCTCGCCCTCGCAAGTAAGCACCCGGTTTCGGTAAAAGTCCTCGTTTTCAGAGAGGACGCGCCCAGCCCAGATCTCTTTTCCGTCCTTGTGGACGGCAATGTCGGTCACCATACGGATGATTGTGCTGTATCCGAGATTGGAGGGCGGAACCGTCATCACAAAGGAACCGGCCGCATTGTCTTCCAGCGTCAGCTTGGGGCTTGCAAGCTTCATATTGTCCAACGCGAAGGCATCATTGTAGATGCAGACGCCATCGGCATAAACAGAATACATCGCTTACAACCTCCCTTGTCTGAAATCAACGGACACGGTCCCCGTTCCCTCGTCGACCCAAAGATAGATCGTCCCGCCGTAGTCGCCAAACAGAATAAACTCAGGTATCTGAATGGTTCCCTCCGGCAAAAGCTTCGTCAGGTCGATGCTGAGCTGACGGTTAACAAATCGGACATGAACGCCGCGTCCCTCACTGCTTTGCACAATGAATCTGGGGCAGACCGGAGCCCGTCCGTACATCACAGCATCCAGCTCGATCTCCTTCATCTCAGTCGTCACCGCAATGTTGCGGAACAAAGCTGCCTGAATGACTCCATTTTGAAAGTTGAACGGGTCCCACAGCCAGTTGTCGATGGAGGAAAGGTTTTTCCACTTGTAAGGGCCGACATCGTAGTCGATGACGAGCCGCGACCAGTCCTTTTCCGACTTCCAGGCGTTCACTGTGAAGCGCCCTTCGTAGAAATATTCAGGATCGTCCTCAAGGATCGCCCGCATGGTCTGTCCGTGCAGATAGTCCATGATATCCGAGTACGCCATGTGCCATGGTTTGAAATCATTCATGACGATAAACTCGATAGACCCTGTCCGGTTCTGATACACCGGATACCCGGTGAGGGCTTGCGACAGATCAATGACGCCGTCCCCACCGGGAATGTCCAGAGTCTTTACCTTTTGTGCAGGTGGATTGAATAGCGGACGGGAAGCGGGGGCAAGCCGCCAATCGTCCCATGTGTTCTTATCGCCAAATGTGATCGAATGGTACAACTTAAATCCCCCTTCCTCTTTGTGTAGACCGCTGTCCGAGTGCCACATCCATCGGTTCAGCAAGTTCTCCGACGAGCGCACCGGTGTTCAGCACAACACGCAGCTTCTCCATGCGTTCCAGCATCGAAGCCATCTCACCTCGAAGCGTGCGGAGTTCAGCCACAACATCATCATTGTCGACGGAAATGCTTGTCTGGCTGCTTCCGCCGCGCTGTGCCTCAAATGCAACGGCAGCCTGCCCGACAAGGCCGACCGCTCGCTGCGAATAGAATAGGTTGTTCAAGGCGTCTGCTCCGGCCGATACGGCGGAGAGATCCAGAACAGGACGGATCACCGGCTCCATGTCGAATCCGCCGCTCACAATGTCGGCAATGGTCTGGAGCACACCGGAAAGACCGCCCTCGGCCGACTCCGCCATCTCAGAACCGGCCGCATAAGATCGGTCGACATAGTCCTGAAGACCTTTCACGAAACCAAGACCGGTGTAGTTACCGATCTCACGGAACACCCTCGACGGAGAGTTGATGTCCAGTGTCGACTTCGCCGCCTGTACGCCTGCAAGAGCCAGTTGCGTGATCTCATCAACAAAGCTGGACTTCTCAGACTGAACGCCTTCAGTAAGCCCCTTGACGATCTGCTTGCCGGTCTCATCCCAGCCAGCTTCCGTCAGAACCTTCTGCGCCGTGTCGGCCATCTCCTGAAGCTCATCCTCAGTATTGTTCTTGATAAGACCAACCTTTTCCTCAAAGCTTCTGCGGAGCTGTTCCAACTGAGCGTTGGCGTCTTCCGTGACCTGATTCATCTTCTCCTGCCAGAGAGCGCGATACTCGGTAAGCTCCTGATCGGCCTCCTCGCGGAGTTTTGCAATATTCTGCTGGGTCTCTTCGCGCAGCCCCTCTAATTCGCCGACCGCCTGCTCGCGAGCCATTGCGTGCTTGACCTTCCAGAGGTCAGCATACTTCTCAAGCTCAGAGTCGCTCATGTTGTTCAGCGCCTTGATCTGGGCGATCGCGTCAGGACCCATATCCTGAAGTTCCTCGATAAGGTCACTATCAAGTCCTCTGCCGGCAAGAGACTCTAAAATATCCTGCCATTCGCCAAATTCCTTGACCTGACCCTCAAGATTCTTCATCAGGGTGTCACCGCTGACCTCATCACGCTCCTTCACAGCGTCAAAGAGGCCATAGGACTTATAGAGGGAATCCTCGCGGGATTTCAGAGCATTCTCGTACTTGTCGTTCTCAGCCTGAATATCGCTCGCCAGTTGCGCGTTGATCGACTTTACCTTATCGGCGTACTCTTCCTCCATGTCGAGCCGCTTCTGGTTCGCCTCGCTCTGCACAGACTGCACATCAGAGATATACTGTTTCTGCGCGTCGCTGATCTCTTTCTCCAACTGGTAAACTTGCAGGTCGAGTTTCTTCCGCAGCTCTGTCCCCTTGGCATATCGGCTCTGAACACGCTTATAGGCAGCCAGTTCCTCCGCAAGGGTCAGCTTGTTATACGATTTCTGCTCTTCGATCCAGTTCATCGAATACTGATAAGTGGCCGTAACCAACTCATTTTGAACACGATAGACCTCGCGGTCGATCTGCTTTCGTTCCTCACTGCCCTCGCGGTATTTCTTCTGGAGCGTTTCCCATCCGGCAAGCTCCTCTTTCAAGCTGAGCTCGCTGTAATATTTCCGCTCTTCCGCCCAATCCTTAAAGGAGTCGAGTCCCTTCTGTGCGACCTTGATGGCTTCATCACTCATCTTTGCCGCAGCCGAAGAAACCGGAACGATCGCGTTGTTGATGCCAATGGTCATACCCTCGCCAATGTTTTTACCAAGCTCGATAAACTCGCGGGAGGGAGAATGGCTGTCCAGCGCCTTCTTTGCCGCATTCAACGCCGCAAGACCCAGATCACAGCCCGCCTGAGAGGCGCCGCTCAGCTTCGAGCGGATGCCGTTGATAAAGCCCTGCGAAACATTCCTGCCGGCTTCATTGAACTGATCCTTGTAGTTGTTCACTTCTGTCACAACGACCAGCATGACAGACTGCATCGCCGTCCGCACGGAAGCACCGTTGCTGCGGATCGTAGTGCTGAAGCCGACCATCATCTGCACGACCGCGGTATTCATGCTCGTGGTATTTGCTTTCACGGTCGCGGCCATCGCAAGCATCAGCTCAGCCATCGCCACATTAACGATCGTCTGGTTCTGCCGGATGATCGTGCCTGCGGAATTGAGCATATAGATGACCGCCGTGCTCACGGTAGCTCCACTGTTGTAAAAAGCGTCTGTAAAGTTTTGGATACTGGTGTTTGCCAGCAGAACCAGTGCATTCGTAAAGTTCACAAATGCATACTGATCCATATTCTTCACCGTATCGGCAAGCGCCACCAGCTTCTCGACCTGTGTGATCGCGCCGGAGAGCTTGCTCATGTTGATACCCTCGATAGAGGCGGAGTAAGCCGCAAGACCATTGCCGAAGAGAACGAGCTGGTCGCCGAAGTCGGCAATGCTGTTGTCTCCGGTGAAGAAACTCACAAGCCCGCCGCAGTTCGGAATGGTATTGGAGAGTTCCACGAGCGCCTTACCGGCAGAAGCGGAATTGCTGACAGCACCGACATCCATTCCTTTAACAGCGAGAGAGTAGTCCTTCATGGCCTTACCAAACGGAACCAACTGCTCTCCAAACTTGTCCATGTCATTCTCACCGGCAAAGAAGCCGACTACACCGCCGCTGTTCGGCAGCGTTGTGGCCATCTCTGCAAGTGCCTTACCGGCAGTCGCCGCTTTGGAAACAAGGTCGGCGTCCATCCCGCTGATTGCGTTGCTGAACTCCGTCATGCTTTCTCCGAACGGAACGAGCTCATCAGCAAAATCCGAAAGAGAAGAACCACCAGTGAACCAGGACGCAATACCCTGCACAAGCTCAGCCTTCGTCAGCAGCAATATCGCGTCTGTCAATGCCTGCACACCGCTGAACATTGCCGGAGAGATACTGCTTGCGCCGTCGATAAACGGCTGAACATTTGTCATAAACGCTGCAAGGTCACTGCCGATCTGCGGGAACTGACTTGAAATACCACTCATGAATCCGCCGATAATGCCGCCGACAAACCCACCGATCGCCGTACCGATCTGCTCCAACAGCTTTCCGCCCTCGCCGATCAGCCAGGAAAGGCCGGGGATCTGTGCAAGGGCACCAACAGCAGCAAGAACGATCGCCAGCTCAGCGATAAGAGCACCCATGCCGAGAACACCTATCATAGCGCTTGGGATCAATGCGGCTACCGCACCCAATGCGACCATAATGCCGGACAGCAGACCGATGCCGGCGATGGTTTTCACCAATACGCTTGTATCAAGTCCTGCCAGAGCATCAATGATGCCGGAGAAGAATGCCGCGATCACATTGACTGCCGCCTGAATGAGTTCGGGCAGCCGCTCTGCAATGC
>ULJN01011568.1_pt1 | contig 12970 bp, 8 predicted proteins | sample 1950921 | NCBI WGS metagenome assembly ULJN01 (sample SAMEA4835476, study PRJEB28245) | human gut metagenome | biome: gut microbiome; material: fecal sample | place: Denmark | collected 2008
CGATTCAGAGCCTTGGCCGTCGCTGCCCGTGCCACCGGTGGTTCCTGAGCCGCCCGGGGTTGAGCCGCCAGGAGTGCCGGTGTTGTCGGTGCCGGTGAAGGCGCCATACTCTTCAATCTTGCACTTCTTTCTGAGCTCGGAGTTGCTCCAGGTTTTGGTGTTGCGTACAATCAGGTGAACGCCCTCAACGCTGGCAGCGGTTACTTTGTCGCGGGTGTCTTCCGCTTTTGAACTCATGCCGATGGAGAAGAGCCCGAGACCTGAGAGGCGGACGCTCTTGCCGTCGAGAATCAACTCCTGCAAGTGGTCGAGAGCATCCATCAGTACACCGTGGATGGTGCCTCGGCTGTATGGCGATCCGTGGTCGGCGATGTGAGAAACGAAGCCTTCGAAATCTACTTCGCGGTCGGTTACTGAGGTGGCATACCACTTTTTCTTACCTGCGTTTTCTCCACTCTGTGGTGTACGCTGAATCTTACGATACTTCAATGTTCCTTTCTGTTCCATGTTCTTTTAGTGTTTAATGTTCTTTTTTAGTGTTTATGTTTAGGGGGTGTGGGAAGCCGCCGCCATCTTTTGTCCGGAGCTTGATGAGGCTTTTCCTAATCACGATGCAAAGATACGCATTTTTTCTGTAACTGCCAAATTTCAGGTTGCAGATAAGGGCTGTTTTCAGCAAAGGGGATGGAGGGAGGAAGGGAGGGGGACCTGCGATGGAATCGCAGGGAACGGGGGCAGGCGGGGAGGCGAGGCGAGAGGGCGGCGGGGAGCGATTCTCGTTAATAAAGCAAAAAATATAGAGTAGGGGCTCGCTACTCTTAGAGTTATGAGGGATAAGTCATAGATTAGCGCAGAGAGAAACGCTATGGAGGGTGATTCTGGTGCTGCGTTTTGCTGACACTGACACTGACAGTTTTTGTTTCTGCTAGCTGCTCTAATAGGTAAAAGAATGTTAAGATAATATTTTATATTTATATATATATATAAATATAACTTTTCTTCTTACTCTTTTACTACCCTCGGAAAAAATAACTGTCAGTGTCAGTGTCAGAAAATGATAGAAAAAATGTGTTCATTTGTTTGGTCATTCAAAAAAATATATATACCTTTGCGCTACTTTTCGCTTTAAGCGGGAATTGTATTAACAACTAAATATTTTTAGATAAAGGATGAGGCCCTGCAGCTTTGTTTCCCGAGCCCAAGCTCAACAAACTTGAACCCCCGAACCGGAACCGCATCTTATACTTTACCCTAAAAACACAATTTAAACAAAAATTATATTTATGAGAGAAGTATTCGAAGGGGACCATAGCCTTAATTATGGAGCTGATGATGAACATTACATTGTTTATCCTAAGGTGAAAATTCTTTCTGAGTTGTATAAGAAAAAAAATACAACTGCGGAGAAGCAGAAAGAGAAGGTGGAGGATGAAAAGGGGGAAAAACAGGTTTCTGTCAGCACCTACCACGACATGATTGATGACGTTAGCCAGAAACTGAAGATTGGATTCGAACAGTATATAATGGCGAAGGAAGGAGAGATTAGCAAGCTGAAGAAGGAGCTAGCTAAAGAGAAGAGTATCTCCGATAGTCTGCTATCGAATAACCTGCAGCTGGTTCAGGATCTGGATGAGGCTAAGGAGGAAAATAAGGATCTGTCTCAGAGTCTTGATAAGGTTCAGGCGGGATACAGGCAGCTGTCGCATAGTCTTCGCGAGGTTCAATCGGAAAAGCAACAGCTGACTCAGAACCTGGATGAGGTTAAGGCGAAAAACAAGCAGCTGACTCATGACTCGGAAGCAACTCAAGCGGAAAACAGGCAGTTGGCTTATAAACTATATCAGGCTCAGGAGTCAAACAAGCAGCTAGCGCAGAATCTGAATCAGGCTCAGAAGTCAAAAAGCCAGCTGGCTCATGACTTGGATGAGGCTCAGACGGAAAACCAGCAGCTGGCTCATGACTTGGGTGAGGCTCAGACGAAAAATAAGGAGCTGGCTCGGGGGCAGGGAGAGGCTATGGCGGAATGCAGTATGCTGGAATATAAACTGGAAGAGGCTCAGGCGGAAAACCAGAAGCTCAGTAAGAAACTTGATGAAGCAAGGGATGAAATCAGCTGTAAGGATATCACCATTCGTCGCATGAGGAAAGATGCAGAACGTAAAGATACAGCCATGCAGGTCGATGTATCTGAGGTGAAAGAAGCTTTTGCCAGAGAAATGATTGACTCCGGTATCAGATTTGTTAAAGATATGAAGACTGCGATAGATGATTCGCAGACTTTTAAATGTATGGGGCTGTTAACCCGTATGACAGATGATTGCTTTGGCAAACATGAAGCTATACATAGCGAACTGAAGGATATGATTCAAGGCATTTTTGGCAGTCGTGAACAAGTTGCAAAGGAGCAGAATGAACCTAGGCCTAACAATGTTACGGTAGAAAAAGGCGGGGTGTACAATGCTGAGGTTCATCATCAGAATATTCATCCTAAGGTGGACAAGCGGGATTCTCTTCCTGAGGCGGACCTGCCGGATTCTCTGCCTGATGTAGATATGAAGGATTCTCTGTCTAGATACAAACGTAGAAGATTTAGATTAGAAGGAGATGATTATGAGTGGAGATAAGATTATTATATGCCCTGGGGCTTATTACAACGAGCATGTTGAACAGCAGAATATCTTTGGCGTGGTGAATGTATATCCTCCGAAAGATGGAGAGAGAGGCGGACAGACGGTTTCTTCTGTACAGCTGATTGACAGTTCGGAGGATGAGGACCTCGAGGCGGAAGATGTTGCTGAAGCTGACTTTGAAGCTGCTGCTGACTTTAAGGCGGATGCTGCTGCTGACTTCGAGGCGGATGCAGACTTTAAGGCGGATGCTGCTGCTGACTTTAAGAATGCTGCTGATTTTAAGGCTGCTGCTGGTGAAGATGAGCGAAAAGTAGAAAAGGATGCGGCTGCTGGCAACAGCCGGAAGGAAACTGGTTGGGGCAGAAAGAGCGAGTATCTCTTTGCCCTTGACGAAAACTTCTACATCAAGGACGAAGTTAAAACCCGCAAACAGGCTGAGCTCTTCCGCACATTCCTAAAGCAGAATGGGTTAGCAGAGCTGCCTACCAGTGCTAGTAGAAATTCGCCCCTGAACATCGCCATCTTCTCCTTCCTTAAACATTGGAAAGAATATGGGGTAATTCCCCGCAAGCGAATGGTAGGAGTGAACACCATCTTCAGGTTCCTGACCGATGACTGCCAAATCGGGATTGATACAATAGGCAAGACGTTTAATAATGTCTTCAACAAAAACCTCCCGAATGAGGATTCCGATATGGAGAAGCTGGTGGATGCATTTTTTGAAGAGAATATGTGTAGGATGAAAGATTGAAACCACTTGCGAAAGTTCAATGACAGAAAAAAAATGTGGGATTAATATTAATCCCATTTTTCCTATTAATCCCATAGGTGAAAAAGCCGTATCTTTGCCCCCGTAATCAGATGACAAGTCTGGTTGCGGGGCATTTTTTTGTCCGTAAATATGATTTATTAATTTTTAATTTTTAAGTTTATGAAAAAGATGAAAGTAGTCAAGCTTCTTGACGTTCAGAGTGGTGTAAGCCAGCAGACAGGTAATCCTTGGAAATCTCGCGAGGTAGTGGTGGAATCAATGGAGAATGCGGTTCATCCCGACCGGTATGTGGCGCGGCTCTTCGGCGATGCGGTAGACAAGTTTACGGCTAAGGAAGGCGATGTGCTGGGCATCGGGCTCCGCCACAGCGTGAGGGAGTATAACGGCAGATATTATGGCGAGACACATATCTCGGAATTTGAGCAAGTGCAGCCATTCTGATGTTAGTTAATAGTTGACAGTTAATAGTTTATAGAGTTTTGCCTATTAAAAAATAAAGAATTATGTATATTAAGATTCAGATTTCAGATGCTTTGTATCAGGCTCTCCTGACGCAGGGCAAACGCAAGAAGGGCTCTATCGCCCTGGTCAGCCCCAAGGAGGGTAATTTCAACGCATTCGCCAGCAATAGCGAAACGCGGAAACAACGCAAGTTTATACGGCTGGCACATGGAAGTGCCAGCGTGGGCGATGAGGATGTGAGAATGCATCTGCGTATCAGCCGCAGAGAAGCCGAGGTTATGCCGGCTCAGGTTATCTGCAAAGAGAGTGAGATTGCCGGTGAGTTTGTAACGAAAAATTGCTAGTCTATGAGTTTTGGAATATCCGAAAGTGTAAGGAGCAGGGCGGTACAGGTTTGTACGCCCCAGCTCTTTCATCAGGCAGCCCAGAGCGGTGTGGTGGTGAAGACTTGCGCCGAGATAGAAGACGCACTTGAGAGCCTGCGCAGAGGCGAGATGAGCAAGGATGATTATGTGGCGCTGAAGACGAAGTTGAAGGCTAAACTCCCGATTCTCACTCCGCATGCTACCTTCAAGAACGGCCGACGACTGAATGCGGATGCCATTCCCAGCGGGCTTTCTATCTACGACAAAGACCATATTCCCGACCCGAGAGGGTGGTGGAAGACGAAGAGCCAGGAGCTGAAGAAGAATAAGCCTGAGGTGCTGGAATGCATCCTTCTGGTTCATGTTACGCCTTCGCTCGAAGGGCTGAGGCTTGTCTTCGTTATCCCGGGGGGAATGAACCTGGCTGATGCGCAGAAATGGATGTCGGAGCAGCTGGAGGATAAGGATTATGATTCTTGCGTGAAGGACCTGGCACGGCCTTCGTTCATCGTGCCCGAAGACTATATCCTCTTTATTAATGAAGAGGAGCTGTTTAAGGATAGAGAGGCTGCAACCCCGAGCGAGAAGCTGAAAAAGGACGGAGAGCTGAAGGGGAACGGAGAACTGAAGGGGGACGGGGCTTGGAAAGCCCCGGAACGGGGGCTGCCTGACGGGAGACCGGAGGGAGCTGCTGAAGGAGACGGAGCTTGTGCTGAAGGCAAGCAGGCTGACGGCGGAGCTGCTGAAGGAGGCGGAGCTGGCGCTGACGGCAAGCAGGCTGACGGCAAGGGTGCTCCTGCCAGCTATCCCAAGGAATACCAGGGGGTGCCTTATCCGGTTATCATAGAGAAGCTGATAGAGCTGCTGGGAGGAGAGCCGCAACATGGCTCCAGAAACTCGTTTATCTTTACATTAAGCTGCTATCTCCGCTATCTCTGCGATGATAATGCGGAATGGATCAAGCAGGTGATTCCAACCTTTGGCGAAGACCGGAAGAGGGCGTTCATAACCGTGGAGAGTGCCTGCAACAGAAAGCAGAGCTACCGAATGCCCAGCATCGTGAGCAAGGCCGTAGAGCTGGTAAGGAATGAAGAGATGAATACGCTTTCTGCCAACTATGATGACAGCGATTTCGGCGATATCAACAATCCGGAATCTTACTTCTATCATATTCATCAGATGCCGGAAAAATTGCCCAAACTCATCAGACTCCTGATTTCGAAAACACCGGGGGGTTACCGTCCGGCCGTATCGCAGGCCATCTTCCCGCCACTGGCATCGCATCTCTGCGAAACCCGATTCCGCTATCTCGATAATGTAGAGCATGAGGCTACCATTTCTTCTATCTTGTGTGCCCCTACTGGAAGCGGAAAGGAAGCCATCACGCAACCTATCAACCACATCATGGCTGACATCAGAAAGCGGGATGCTGAACAGAGAGAAAGAGAGCGACTATGGAAAGATGAATGCAACCGCAAAGGCTCGAACAAAGACAAGAGAGAAAGACCGCAAGGACTTGTTATACAAGAGGTTAATATTGATATGACGAACCCTGCCTTTGTGCTCAGAATGAAGGAGGCTGAGAACCATTTCCTCTATTCAAAACTGAACGAGCTGAACCTCTTCGATGCGCTGAAGGGCAAGACCAACCAGCACTTCCGCATCATGGAGCTTGCCTTCGATCTGGGTAATTACGGACAGGACAGAGTGGGCACACAGAGCGTTACCGAAACCATCAAGGTGCGCTTCAACTGGAATGCCTGCTGCACCCCGAAAAAGTGTCGCGAATATTTCAAAAGGGTGGTAACGGATGGTCCTATCAGCCGTATCTCGTTCAGCACCATCGAGCGCCGTCCATGCGGTTCGGAGCTTCCGGTATACGGCACTTATGATGCAGCCTTCGATGAACAGCTGAAGCCCTATATCGACAATCTGGTGAAGGCTAGAGGACTGGTAGACTGCCCTGGAGCCCGCAAGCTGGCTCAGACGCTTCTGGATGAAAATGCCCAGTTTGCCCGTCTGTCGCAGGATGTGGTATTCGAGAATCTCTCGTTCAGAGCCAATGTCATCGCCTATCTGAAGGCATGCGTGCTGTATGTGGCAAACGGCATGAAATGGGAGAAATCCATCGCAGATTTCGTGCGCTGGAGCGAGCGTTATGACCTCTACTGTAAGTTGAAATTATTTGGACAGATGATTTATGATGCAGACAGAGAGCAGGACAGCGTGCCTAAGACAGCACCGAGGGGTCCGAAGAATATGCTTGAGATGCTGCCCGAACAGTTCTCGCTCAAGGATTATGCCAATCTGCGCAGGGAGCAGGGTTTCGACGACAACCGCAAGCGTACGATGGATGCTGTTTACCAGTGGGTATCGCGCGGATATGTGGTGAAGCTGCTTAAAGACGAAACTGCTGACACTGACACTGACAGTTTAATTTTCCGCAAGGTACATTACAACAGAAGTTATCTTCTCAATAAAGAATAAGCTTATGGAAATAATAGTAAAGCGAATAGCCAAGAAGAAGACCTATACGATAGGTCATCTTTATCTTCTGAAAGAGGAGGAGGTAGAGAGCCGCCAGAGTTTCAGCAGGCGTCTGGAAGACAAGCGTGAATTTCGCGATACCTTCGACCGCTCGTTGCTGGATAAGGAGCATTATTTCTGCGATACGCTGGAGCCTACCTGGCGCAATCTGCTGGGCATCACGTTGAGTGCTGGGGAAGTGGATGCCCGTTCGGGCAGGGTGAGCGGCAAGATAGCGCGCAAGGTTCGGGGCAAGACGGCGATACCCGAGGGCACTTATCCGCTGCTTGTTACCCCGTCGCCCAGGTTTAAGTGTTTTCTGCCTCTCGTTCAGGGAGTGCCCGGTTTCGAGGGCATCCGCATCCATGCAGGCAATTATCCTGACGACACGCAAGGCTGCATCCTGGTGGGCGAGAACAAGTTCAGGGGAATGGTAGTGAACTCCCGCATCTGGCTCAACCGCCTCATCAGCCGCATCGCCGAGGCCAGGGAGCAGGGGGAATCTGTATGGATTACGATTATCTGAAAATAAAAAGAGGGTGAGTCATCTGGTTATGACACACCCTCTTTTTGGCTTTTTATTTCTTTTTCTTCTTCTTTTTGATGCCGAAGAAATCGCGCCAGCCGTTGAAGTCTTTCTTCATGATGAGGCCGAGACCCTGCGTGTTCAGACTGTTGCGCGTAAAATAGCGGTCGTTGGTCTGATTGTACATGCGTATGGCGAGGTTGCCGTTAGGGAAAATGAGGTAGCGGAGGTCGAAATCACCGATGAAACTCTGCGTGGCATTCGGATTGTCGCGATAACCGAACTGGCCATTGAAGAGTAACCGGTTGTTGAGCAGCTTGCCACTCAGAATGCCCTCATATTCGGCATTGTTGAAACCTTCATCGCCCGTAGATATGTTGGCACCGAAATTCCAGTTGTTGCTCTTCACCACGTTGGAAAGTACGGTGTTCAGCTGCTGCGAGATGGTGCCGCTCAGCAGGCTCTGCATCGCCAGCGAAGTCTGACTCTGCTGTTCGCCATCCTCGCTCACCTGGTTGTTGTTGGTCTGGGCGTAGAACCGGCCGATGCCCAAGAGATAGAGCACCTGCTGGTTCATCTCTTCCTGCGAATTGATGATAGAGTAGATCATCTGCTTCGCATCGCTGTTAACCGTAGGCAGGTCCATCGAGAAATCTACCTTAGGCGATTGAGGCGTGCCGGTGATGTCCATCAGGCAGTCTACGCGGATGTTGTTGCCCGAGAACGAACGGCCTATGCGCAGGTCGCTCAGCGGCACTCCGTTTACGGTATATTTAGCCCGCAGGTTGAGTGGGGCGTTGTATGGGTTGCCACCGAAGGCGATGGTGCCGCCCGGCATAAACTCGAACTCCTTCTTGATGAGATTCTGGATGGTGAGCTTGTAGGTGCCGTGGTCTACCACATAGTTGCCAAACATGTCGAACGAGCCCTTGTTGAAGTAGTTGGCGCGAATTACGCCATCTCCGTTCAGGGTGATGTAATCGCCCGACTGCTCGTCCATGATCAGCTTGAGCGTGAGGTTCTGGTTGGTGTTTACGAGGAAGTTGATGCGCATATCCGATTCGAAATCGATGTCATCCTCTCTCTGTTTCGTGGTTGGAGCCCCGTTCAGGCTGTCCATGATATCCGGCACAATCTCGTGCCAGTGGATAAAGCTCTTGTCGCTGATGGCGTCCGGACTTGCCACATTATATACAAAGATGCTGCCCGGTTCGGGCTCGGCGTTGATATCGATGACGGTTTCGCCGCTCTTGCCGTGGATGCCTACCTCGCCCGTGGCATAGATGGTGCCATAGAAGGTGTTGTCGCCAAACTCGCGGGTATCGAAGCCCAGGAAGTTGTGCGCCTTGATATCGAGGTCGTAGCTCAGCCTGGTGAGGTGCTTGTGGTGGATGCCTCCGCTCAGGATGGCTATGTTGCGGTTGCGGTCGAAGATGGTATCATTCTCTATGAGGATATCATCTGGGATAGCGTGGGCACGGAGCGCATCGAAGGTATAATCGGTGTTGAGCTGCTTGAGGTGCACCTTGCCGTGAGCGGTAATATCGCCCACGAGATTGATGTTTTTCAAATCGCCCACCACATTGAGATGGCCATCGCCCCAGGCTTCTACCTGGTTCATGAAACTGCCGCAGAAATTCTCGAGGAATTTCATGCTGGTGCCCTGGGCATCGATACCCAGGTCGATATAGTTGCGCTTAGGCGAGACGTATCCGTTGATGAGCGTCTGATGCTCCGGACCATCATCGGCAACTGCATGAATATCAATCTGTTCAAGCTCCTTGTTGAAGTTGACACCAGCATGGAGCACACCGAGCTGTCCGTTTTCGAAGGTAAACTCCTTCACGTCTAGCTGGGCGTAGGCATCAGGGTCGTTGAAGAGGCTCTTGATGATAGCCTTGCCCGAAGCCTTGCCGGTGAAATCTACCGAATGGAAATTGACGAGGTTCAGCACGTATGCCACATCTACATCCTTCAGGTCGGCTACGATAGAATCGGTCTTCTCGGGTGTAGCAAGACCGGAAACGATGACGTGCTGCTGGTCGTGGCTCACGGCGAAATGGTCTACCAGCAGGCGGTTCTTGCTGTAGATGATGTCAGCAGGATGAACCTCCCACGGCGTGCCGTCGATTCTGATTTCAGACGGGTGTATGGTTACGTGGGCGGTAGAAACATGATCTTCGTTCTTGAAGAACTGCGCCCTCGTATCGATGATGCCCTGGATAGGGAGCTTAGCCGAATGGTTGTTGTAGAAGAGCTTGGCGAAGAGCTGGTTGTCGGCAGCGGCTGCCTTTACGTGGATGCCCGGTCCGTTATCTCCCCATTTGCCCTGCCTGATCTGCGCATCTATCTTGAGCGAATCGTTGATGGTATGCAGTCGCACTTTGGCTCCATGATAGTCTTTTGCGTCATAGCTGAAGTCAGGCACGCTGGCATAGATGTTGACGGTTTTCTCGGCATCGTTCATGAATCCATCGGCAAAGACTGGCTGCTCTATCTTCAGCGGAATGCCCAGCATGCGCTGCAGTATCTCGGTAGAGGTGATTTCTGCCTGGAAGGTGAAATGGTTCTTCGCACTCCTGTCTACCTTGCCGATGCCCGGAAGGGTAGGCAGTTTGCTGGCTACCAGGTTGGTGAAGCTCTTGGTGAGGGTAGCGTAATCGTACTCTCCGTTAACATGGATGCTGGCGAACGGGGCTTCGAGGTCGAAATAGCTGTCCTTGCCCTGGTTCTTGGCGCTTACGGTGATGTCATCGAGACTGTAGGTCTTGTCAGAAACCTTCAGTCCCAGGATGGTTGGCAACAGATGCTGTACATGGGCAGTAGCTGCATACTGTTTGCGCGGGATGGAGTAAGAGCCTTCTACCTGGATGTTGGCGTTAGGGTCGGCGATGGATGCGAGTCCCTCGAGCAATCCCCGGTTATAGCTGCCGTCTATCTGAATGTTGCGGTAGCTGTACTTGTTGAAATCGAAGCGCGGAATGCTGCCCTTGGCATAGAAATGCTGCTTGTTGCCGTGAGCCGAAAGCGATGCTGCCAGAATGCCGAACTGCCCGTTGTCGAGGATTCGGCCCAGGTTGATGCCCTGGGTGTTGATGCTAGCCTTGAGCTCGGAGCCAGCCTTTTCGGCCTTGATGGCTACTTCGCCCACGCCGGTCTTCAGCTGGCCGCGGGTGCCTACGTTCTTGCCAGCACCATATACTTCACCTATATAATATATGTCGCCCAGGCGCAGCACTTCTTTCGGAATGCTGATGCGTTTGCCCAGATTTCTGGAAACCTCTCCGATGCCATCGCCTGATATCTTGAGGGCTGAGATGTTTGCCTTCCAGCGCAGAAGGCGGTCCCAATCGCTCACACGGCCGTTGGCCCTGAGCAGCAGACTGCCGCTCTGAGTCTTGAATTCGAGGTTATGGATGCGGGCAGATGTACTGGTGCCCGAAAACTGGAGATGAAGCTGCAGGGCATCCTTGAACTTGCGGAGTTCAGGCACGAAGCAGGCTATATCGGCAAGCGTGATGACGGATGGCTTGATGCCGCCCTGAAACTGGAGTGTAGGCTTTACGATATGCTTGTTCTCGATGCGGTAGGTAGCGCGCAGGTCGTCAAACTGCAATTGCGAATGAGGGAGCTCAATGCTGAAGTCTCTGAGCTGGGCTTGCTGCTGGTCGGCATCGAGTTTGAATCTCAGATTCCTGAGTTGAAGTCCTGATTTATCTTTCAGCGCTATCTTCTTGACAGCCAAATGAATATCCTTGTCGGTGAGATGGCCCAGAATAATGTGGGCAGAGAGGTCGGTGATGCCTAGATGCTGCGGCGAAAAGACGCCCGGCTTAGGTGCAATATCCCGCTGGTTGTAGGCAACGGCACCATGACGGATAATCAGGCTTCCGATGTGCAGGTCGAGCGGAGTATGGCGGGTGGTATCTTTCGAAGCCAGCGAATCGAGCACGAACTGGATGTTCATCGGGCTCTTGGCATCCTGCTTGTAGATGTTGGCGTTGAGACCGAAGAGCTGGGCAGATGAAACCGAAATCTTGCCATCCTTCAAAGGCAGGAAATCGAGCTTTGCCGATACGCGCGAAGCACAGATCATGCTGTCGCCCTTCTGGTCGAGCATCATCACGTCATCTATGATAATGCGGTTGAAGAAGCCCAGATTCACCTTTCCGATACTTACCTGAGTGCCGAATTTCTGAGCCAGTGCACCGGCTACTTCAGAGCCGATGAAGGCCTGTACTGGTGGCACGTGCAACAGTACGACAAGCAAGAAATAGACAGCAGCCAGCGTCCATATAATGCTATTGATGATATGTTTTAAATGTTTCAGAGTTGCTTTCTCTAGTTTACAAAAATGTTACTAATTTGAATTTTGCGACAAAATTACTGAAAAATCGGCATAAAATCGAATAATTCACACAATTTTTCTTTTTTATATCACTTTTTTTCACTATTTTTGCAGCACGTTAGAAGTTTCAGCATAGAAGTAGATAAAATATATGTTTTATGGCAGATGGCCAGTATAGCGTCTTGATGAGGGCGCTGACGCATATATCTTGAAGTGATTAGTAAATTTATATTTAATATTTTTTAATGTAGTTATGGCAAATGTAATTAAGTTACGTAAAGGCTTGGACATTAACCTTACGGGTAAGGCTTCCAAGGATGTAACGCTCCAGGTGGCTCAGGCTGGCGAGTATGCGCTGGTTCCTGCGGCTTTCGTGGGTGTGACTCCTAAGGTAGTGGTACGCGAGGGCGATCATGTCAATGCCGGAGATGCCTTGTTTGTGAACAAGGCTTGCCCAGAGGTGAAGTTTGCCTCGCCAGTGAGCGGAGAAGTAACCGCCATTGAGAGAGGTGAGCGCCGAAAGGTGCTCTGCGTGAAGGTGAAGGCCGACGCAGTACAGACCTCTACGGATTTTGGTAAGAAAAACGTTGATGCGTTAGACGGTGAGGCTGTCAAGCAGGCGCTGCTTGAGGCTGGTCTCTTCGGATACATCAACCAGTTGCCTTATGCTGTGTCCACAACTCCCGACACCAAGCCTAAGGCAATTTTCGTTTCCGCCCTCCGCGACATGCCGCTCGCAGCCGACTTTGAGGTAGAACTCGAAGGCAACGAAGAGGCTTTCCAGACGGGTTTGACAGCCTTGAGCAAGATTGCGAAAACTTATCTTGGTGTTGGCGTTGACCAGCACAGCAATGCGCTCGGCGAGGCTAAGAACGTAGAACTCAATGTATTCGACGGTCCTTGCCCAGCAGGTAATGTAGGCGTACAGGTGAACAACATCGACCCGGTAAACAAGGGCGAGGTGGTTTGGACAGTAGATCCAGCATCGGTTATCTTCTTCGGAAGACTCTTCCTGACAGGTAAGGTTGATTTGCACAAGACTGTAGCTGTGGCTGGTAGTGAAATCAAGACTCCTGGCTATGCTGAAGTATTGGTAGGTACACCTTTAAGCAGTTTTGTAGCCAATCAGCTGAAAGCTACTGACCATGTGCGACTTATCAATGGTAATCCTCTTACTGGTGTAAAGACGACCACAGAAGATTTCGTAGGTGGTCATACATCAGAGATTACAGCCATCCCAGAGGGTGATGACAACGACGAGATGCTGGGTTGGATTCTTCCACGTACCGATCAGTTCTCTACATCGCGTTCATATCTCTCCTGGCTCTTCGGCAAGAAGAA
>ULJN01010440.1_pt1 | contig 12317 bp, 8 predicted proteins | sample 1950921 | NCBI WGS metagenome assembly ULJN01 (sample SAMEA4835476, study PRJEB28245) | human gut metagenome | biome: gut microbiome; material: fecal sample | place: Denmark | collected 2008
ATCATTTCAATGATATTATCACCAAGAAAATAAAAATATGGAGATTTGCTAATTCTCATCTTGATGATGATAAATCCATCCTTCCCTTATTTATGCTTCTGGTAATAAGCAATGCCACGCTTTACATTTTCCTTCACGGCTTTGCTGGAGAAGGTGGCACCCGTAACGCCATCTACTTGGACTGTAGCAGCCTTGCTGGCTTTCATGCCATTCCATTTGTTGAGCAAACCCTGTTTTACCTTATTGAAGAAGTTGGGAGTCTCTTTGTTGGCAAGCGGTTTGATCTCAACAATCTTTCCTCCCTTGATATAGATGGAAAGAGGTGTGTTGCCACGAAATCCCTTAACGTCTTTGCCCAAAGTGGTGGTATTGATGATGTAAGTACCATCAGCTTCCTTGGTCATTACCTCAGAATGTGAGCTTTTGGTTGTTGCAATCATGCTGCTAACCATTCCTAAACTTAATATTGCTGCTAAAATCAATGTTCTTTTCTTCATAATTGTATTTTTATATCCTTGATAATATTGTGCAAAATTACAAAATAATTCAGTAACAGACAAAGCCGCTTTCAAAAATCATCATTTTTAGGTATTCCCTAGTTCGGTATTCCGTAGGTAATCTTCTTGGTATCCCACTTATCTTTTGGCTGCTCCGGCTCGTCAGGATAACCGATGATGATACCATTTAGTGGAATCAGATTGCCTGGCAAATTCAATGTTCTGGAAATGCCATTCACTTTCTTTTGGATAGGATAGATGGTTGTCCAGCAGGCTCCCAATCCCATGGCATGAGCTGCCAGGAGAATATTCTCGGAAACGGCCGACAAATCCTGTACCCAGAGTTCCTTGCCCTGTCCCTCTGCCATACGGGTGGTATCAGCGCAGACAAAGATGAAGAGAGGTGTCTTCTTGATATCCTCTGCATGATACTTATTGGATTCGGCATATTTCTCGATATCCTGCTTGTCCTTCAGAACCACGAAATGCCATGGTTGCATATCGTTCGCAGTAGGTGCAGCCATACCGGCACGGAGCAAGGCTTCTATCTTGACATCCTCCACTGGCTGCTGCTTGAACTTTCTTACGCTTGTACGGGTCATGATGTTCTCCATCACAGCCTTTGCGCTTACATTTTCCTTCACTGCTTCCTGGATGCTTCCAGGAAGAGTAGTCTGTGCTTTTGCCGAAGCAAAGCCCATAGCCGCCAAGGCGACTATGAGCATTTTATTAAGTTTGTGCATACAATTTGAAAAATACATTATAATAATTTATTGTTTAAGAATTGTTATAGCCTTGAGCAAGTCGCCATTTCCGAAGGTCATGAATGGACTTGCTACACCTGTAGTTGCATCTATCTTGTAAATGGTTGGGGGCACGGAAGAGGTGCTCTCTGCACGAGTTACACTCTTGGCGCCATGATTCCAGCTACCGCCAGAACCGCTTCCTGAACCACCACTCATGCTTGTTGGAGCAGCCACTGGCAAATAGTAGGCATCAGCATAACCGTCGCCCCAGCCAAATGATACGGTAGAGGCATCAGGCAGTCCGGTTACCCATGTCAGGGTCTTGGCATCCATATCCACTACAGCCATCTTGCCAGAGGCATCCATGTTGCCATACTTGTTCTTGTCGAGATAGAATTCCAGCAGGAACTTGCTGCCACTGATGTGGAATGCCTTGCGGAAACGGTAACCATCTGATGCGGCAAAGATATTGAACTGATAGTTCTTGTCAAACTCTGTCTCACCCTTCTTGATGCGCAGGGCACCCACCTTGCTGTCTGTAGCGCTGGAACCTGAGAATACATAGATGTTGCCATTATCATCGGCACCGCTCTGGGTGTAACGCACAGAACGCATGGCTCCCACTGATGTGCCGATGCGATCGTCGTAAATCATCTTCTTGATATTCAGACTATAGTCGCAGATGGCAACAGCGGCTGAATCACGGTTGCTGTAATTCACAACCATTGCCACCTGATTATTGCCCATATCCACGATATTGGAGATGTTAGGGTTTACTTCGTCAATGGCATACTGGGTAAGACCTAGCGCAATGTTGTTGCCTGCACCATTCTTATCTACAACCATAGCGTATGGCTGACTGATCTGTGCAGCGTAGGAATAAGTGCCAAATGTACCAGTGTTACCGAAAGCGGAAACCAGGGCTGGTGACCCCACTTCTGTCATCTTGCCATTCTCTACCTGATAGCTGCGGAGACCTGCCTTCAGACTGCCGATACCCTCAGCAGAAGCACCACGGGCATAGATATAGCCCGTAAAAATGCCGCTGGCCTTATTGTAAGTTACCTGAGTAAAACTGTCATAGCATTTCACGGCATCTGATGCGCCATACACCGTCTCACCATTCCTGGCAGTAGAAAGGTCATTGTAAACCTTCATATAAACACCTCCCGTAAGATCGGTTGAAGGGTCGCCGGAAGTTACGATAAAGTTAACCTCTTTTGGGTCGATGCCAGAGGCACCATCGTCATTCCCGATGTTGTCATCATCTGAGCATGATGTGAATGTCATGCAGGATGCAAGCGCCATGAGCGCTGCTGAAAAGAATAATTTTTTCATGTTTTTTAATTTCTATTTATGTATGAATGATATTGAATTTATCTGTTTAATTTTCCGAGTGTTCTGATTTCCGTTACGCCCTTGATACTGATGCCCTTGGTTGCCACACCCGTCTCTGGATTCACCTGATAGATGGCTGCATCCTGACCAAACTGGGTGATAGGGAGATAGAGAATTCCGTCGGCATACATCGGAACGCCTCCGGTCTCTGTACCCGATGTGATGAGATTCTTCGTTGGGATTCCGCTGAGCCAGGTAAACTTCTTGCTCTCCATGTCAACGATGGCAAACTGATGGCCGGCTGTCATGGTGTTGATATTCTTCTCGTTGTAGATTTCGAGCAGGAACTTGCTGTCTGTTATGTACCATACACGTCGGAACTTGTAGCCATCGGCAAGAGTCTGAATGTCGAAATAATAATCTTTATCAAATTCCTCTGCTCCCTTGTTGATGCGCAGAGCACCAGCCTTGCGGGTGGTTGCGGTATTGAATGCATTGGAGAAGACATACACCGTACCGTCGTTGGTCTTGAATACTTCGTGGAGAACCTGAGAGCGATACTGACCGGCAGCATAGCTGATTCGGTCGTCACGATAAACCTTCAGTACGTTCAGATCCTTATCCATCTTTGCCACCCATACGCTATCTGGATATTTCACATCGCCAATGCTGGAGCCATCACCGGTTCCCGTCTGGTGGAATGCAGACTGAACCATCGCTGTAAGGAAAGTTCCGTCGCCATTGTCGATGATGCTGGAGAAGGTGACCTGCTGACCATTGCCAGTGATGTCTTCCGTCCAGATGGTTTGGGTATGATTGAGTTTCACCCCATCATTCGTGATGTTCCAGAAGGCGAAGGTTGCTCCGTCGTTTCGCTTGCCGTCGGCAGAAACCTGACCTCCAACACTGGTCAGCAACTGGTTGTTAAAGAAGCCGTAGTTGGAGAAGCGGGTGTCGATGCGGAACTCACCCAGCTTGGAGAACTGTGAATCATCCGATGTCCAGCGCAATCCATATCCCAGACCGGCAAACTGCTGCTGATAAACCATGCCGATGGCATCGTGGTTATTGAACACCCAGGTATATTCTGTCTGTGGCAATTCCATGATGTTGTTTCTGATGTCAAGATTGCCTGCTGTCAGACTGTTGGTCTGCATGATGTATTCTGTACCATTGTCGGTCTTTACGGCAATGAAGTAAGAACCCTTTCCGTTCTTTACTGCTTCATCAGAACTCGAAGAGGAACCGTCTCCGTTTTCATTTTCCGAGCCACTGTCTGCACCCGAAATATCATCGCTGCTGCTACAGCTTGTAAGCCCGGGTGTGATTCCGAAAAGGCACAAGAATAGCCCTGTCACTGCCATTCTTGACAGTGATAAATAAGTCTTTTTCATTCTTTTAAACGTATGTTACTGATTAATTATAATGTATTCAGAATCAATATTTTCCTAAGATAATACCCTTACTATTGCTTGTAAAACACATAGCGGAACTTGATGCTGAAACTGCGCCCCGGCTTTTGCAAGCTATAGTTGTCGTAGAGTAGGGCATTGGTGAAGTTGTTCGCCTCTATCGATACGTTGTATCTGCCGCCTTGTATCGCATACACCAGGTTGGCATCATGGCTCCATTGCTCTGGCACATAGAGTTTAGCACCCTCGCTTGCCCATGAGCGGAAGAACCGGTGTATGTATCTCATGTTCCAGCCTATGGTAAGTCGGTTTGCCTTGCCCAACACATGCTTGAAAGTATAGCTTGCATCAGCACCACCAAAGGTATAAGGCAAGTTAGGCACACGGTCGCCATAGGTTACCGATTCTGCCCCGATACTGTTGAGTCGCTCTCTGTCGCGGGTGTTCTGCATGGAGAAGTTTCCACCGATACTTGCCACATCCTTGTAATAGTAGTGCAAGCCCAGGTCCATTCCCATTCCCAGCACCTTGCCGTGGTTGGTGCTCACGGCTACTCCCTTCTGTCCGATGGTTCGGATGATGTAATCCGCTACGTGGCGATAGTTGAAGCCTACATCTGCACTCAGGGTATGTGCATCATTGAAAGTATGCTGATAGCCCAGATTCAGATTCACGTTGTCGCTCTTTTCTGGGCGAAGGGTGGCATTGCCATCCTCATAATCGCCATCACCAAAGAGCTCACGGTCGGTAGGCAGACGATAGGTTCGCTCATACGACAGCTTTATCTGTAAGTCTTTGTTATGCAGAAAGTAAGTTCCAGCTGCACCATATCCCAAGGCATCGGTAGAACGTTCCTGCTCCTGATAGTCGGCACGCCCGGATGAAGCGATGTTCACAGGTCCTCTAACATGTGAGTCGTAGTACTTCAGGAAGGCCACCATGTTCCAATGCTGGTTGGGGATAAACTTGTACGACAGTCCCAGGGTGTTTTTGGCATTGATGCGGCGCATGAAGGTGGCTGCTGAACTCTGAACGCTATTGGATGCCGCATTGGTGGTGCGGCGGCGATAATGGGTATAAGTATCGTTGAGCGTAAAGAAATGCTGATCGCCAAGATGATAGGTCAGGTTGGCAACAGTAGCCAGGGTGTAACCCTTGAATTCGGCAAGTGTTGGAACTCCCTCGCCCTGATAGGCGTTCACCTTATACTCACCCGTCCAGCTATAGGTACGGCTGAGCGTATCCACATTATTGGTCTTCACCATGTCGTAGCGTGCCGACAATCGGAAGTTCAAACCTGGGATAGCAAGATTTCGCTTCTCATAGAGCATAGAGGGAGTCCATCCTTGCGCTGTGCGATATTTGCCGCCAAACACGATTTTCATCAGATTGGCGTTCTGTATCTGTGCATATTCATGGCTATAGTTCAAGCCGAAGACGAGCTTGTCGGCCCATGTCTTATCTACCACCCCCAGCTGGAAGATGACTGCCTCGTTGTGGTATCTGTCGTGAAACCGGCGGAACCACGCCTCTTTGTTGCTCACCGCATTGGTCTCAAGATTAGTCCATTGCGTCTTTACCTTATAATCGTTGTCTGAATAGTTCTGATAGGCGTTCAAGCGGAGCATAAGTCCCGAACTGCCCGTCCATCCTAGAGAGAGATTACTGCGATGGGTATTGAAAGAACCATAGCTATAGCTGGCATCAACGTATGTATGCGGAGAGTGGTCGGTCACGATATTGATGGCACCTCCCAGGGCATCTCCACCGAAATCTACGGGTACGACACCCTTATATACCTCGATGCGGTTGGCAAAGCTCGCAGGTATATTGTTGATGCTGAAACTGGATGATGCACCATCCATCGGCACACCATCGATAAAGAGTTTCACGTGCTTGCCCGTAAAGCCATTCAGGTTGATGCTTGCGCCAGAGCCAAGACCTCCGTCCTCACGCACTTTCACGCCCGATACGCGGTCGAGAACATGCGCCAGGTCGAGGTTGGTGTTGCGCAGGCGACGTGTATCTACCGCCATGACATTGAATGCCGACGAGTTGACACGCTTTACCTGGTTGCCACGAACCACTACTTCGCCCAGATGCTGGGTTTGTTTAAACTTGTCACCATGCAGATTCTTTCTATAGTTATCCTGCTGATGATGCTTACTGAAATCATTTTTGAGGGAGTCTGAATCGTGCTGTGCCCATGCTGTCATCGTCATGATGAGCATGCATAGAGCCAATACGCCCCTACGTATATAGTTGCTTCTTATCATATCAAAAGTTATTTCCGTTTTGCTGGAAAATAATTTGTGGTACCATAAGGAGTAATTATACGTCGGGCCTAGCACATTCTTCAGGGATATAAATATAAGAAGGTATTTTCACCTTATTATATAATATGTAAGGAATGATATGGGCAATGACTGTTTCTCGCTTATCCGTTGCTTTTATTCCATGCTTTCCGGCTGAGGCTGGAATATATGCCATTCCTGCCTCGGTCTTGTCTGCGGGTGCAAAGGTACTGACTTTTCTGGAAATATACAATACCTAGAAATAATGATTTTGACTTTCCCATGTTTATACCAAATAAAAACCGGCCGTCAGAATGCATCGTTTATCATGCGTTCTAATGACCGGTTTGTTTTTATTTCTTTTTCTTTAAAATAGAGATTTGGCTGTATTTAATGAGTGATCCCGTAGGACAGACAAAGCGACAGTATGGTCGCATGATTACCGTTGAGAGTGCTACGAAGGTTATGGCAATGGCAATGACAATCCATGATGCTGATTGGAATACAAAGGCAGAGAAGGGTTCATAATCAATCCAGTCGAACCATATACCCGTCCACAAACACAGCATGAGTATGGTCCAGAGAATCTGGCGGAACATATCCAGTCGTCTGGCTGTCGTTGGTTTCATTCTGACTTTATATCCAACGCATTTTCCTGCAAGTTCCTGCAAAGAACCGAAGGGACACACATGCGTACAATAGTATGATTTCTTGCCGAAGAGAGGATATACGAATGCCGTGATTAGCATGATGACCGGCACTATCAATGCCACTACGTTCATGCCATTTGACATATAGCTGATGATTGATGTATAGTTCAGAAAAGAACCGCACCAGAATCCAAGCACTATGACATTCAGGATTTGCTGAGCTATCCTATATCGTCTGTTCTTAATGAAAAGCGGTACGATGGCTGCCATGAGCACAACTATCAGTCCGGCTATAGCCTTGGCAGAGAAATCAAACTCTGACCATACTGATGTCTTTACAGGATTCTTTGCTGCATACTGAAGTCCACGCTGTACGTTTCCGATGATAGCCTTTGATGAGAACGTCGCACCAGACACGGCGTCCACCTTCATCTTTTGTGCATCTTCTATAGTCTGCCCATTCCATTTAGTAAGAAGGGCAGAAGCCTCAGTAAAGAAATCGGGAGACTCTGAGTTGGCAAGTGCTCTGATACTCTTTACCCTGCCATCCTGCAAGGTAATCTCCAATGGCACGATGCCTCCGTAGCCTACAATGTCTTTTCCAAGTTCTGTAGTATTCAATCGTACAGAACCATCTTCAAGCACAGCCATTGGCTCTGTCTTTGGCGCTACTGTCTGTTGCTGATTCACATAGCGTCCAGCCACCTTACCATCTCTACGGATACTGACGACCACTACCATCAGCACACATATCAGCAAACAAAGCAGTTGTTGTAGCTTTCCTGAATAATTACCCATCATTTTTTTCATCGGATTATCTTCTGTTATTCTTATTATTAATTTATATACCCAACAAGTATGACACTAAAATGGAGTTAATTCGACACGAAGAGAGTCATGGTTTCTACCAAAACCATCATTTGGACTTCTAAAATTCGAGATGGTTTATTGTATTAACGGTATTTAACAAGTTTACCTTATTAATTATCCCGGCAAGAGAATAGCTGTATGCCATCTCCTGCCGGGATTTCCTGAAAACTTACAGTCTTGTATCTATCAATGCATGTTCATTTGCTTTTGGCACTAATTCTTAACTGTAAGATTCTGGGTCTTTACCTCTTTACTGTTTCCTCCCACCATAATCTGGAAGTCGCCAGGTTCAATCACATGCTTTAATTCTGCGTTATAGAATTTGAGCATTTCAGGAGTGATGTCGAAGCAGATTTCCCTGCTTTCTCCTGCAGCCAGATGGATGCGCTGGAAACCTTTCAGTTCCTTGACAGGGCGAGAGATGCTGGCTACCATATCACGGATATAGAGCTGAACTACCTCGTCGGCATCACGGCTGCCCGTATTCTTTACGTTGATGGTGGCGGTAATCTTCCAGTCATCCGTATTGACTTCATGGCTGCTCAGCTTCAAATCGCCATACTCGAAAGTGGTGTAGCTCAATCCATAGCCGAATGGATAGAGAGGACCATTGCTTACATCCAGACAATTGCTGGCAAACTTGGCAAATTTCTCATTATCGTCTGGTACAGGGCGACCGGTGTTCTGATGGTTGTAGTAGAGAGGCTCCTGTCCGGTTGTCTTTGGCATGGAAGTGGTGAGCTTACCTGATGGAACCTTGTCGCCGAAGATGACATCGCAAAGTGCATCTCCCACTTCAGAACCACCAAACCATACGTTCATGATGGCAGGAATGTGTTCATTCTCCCATGACAAAACCGTAGGGCGACCGGCAAAGTTGAGCAATACGACAGGTTTTCCCGTCTTTGCGAGTTCTGCCAGAAGTTCTTGCTGCACATCAGGCATTTCCAGATTAGTACGGCTTGCGCATTCACCGCTCATGTCAGCAGTTTCGCCCATGGCGCATACTATCACATCTGCTTCCTTTGCTATCTGCAGTGCCTCGTTCTTCATCTTTACCTCATCTCCCCAGGCGATAGACTTGCCCTGTTCGCCGTTCTTCTGAAGTTCCCTATCGCGCCAGATATTGCTGCCCTGTGCATATAACAAGGTGGCTTTGCCATCGAGCGCTTTCTCCATGGCTTCCTTGATAGTAGTATATTTCTCTGGAGCCTGAGCTACACTCCATGTGCCGGCAATATTGTTGCGGGTATCTGCAAGAGGACCAATCAGCGCTATCTTTCCCTGTTTCTTCAGAGGAAGAAGATTTCCTTCATTTTTCAGAAGCACGAAGGTCTCGGCTGCTACGTCGCGAGCTATCTGTCGGTTTTCGGCAGAGTAGATGTCGGTCTTGTTTCGCTTGGTATTGCAGTAGCGGTAAGGATTGCTGAACAATCCCAGTTTGTATTTTGCCTCGAGGATGCGGCGGCAGGCAGTGTTGATGTCTTCCTCCGTCACCTTGCCCTCTGCCACGCTTTGTGCCAGATGCTTGACGAAGGCATTGGAGCACATATCCATATCCGTACCAGCCAGGAGTGCCTGTTCTGATGCCTCTTTCAGATCCTTGGCAGTGCCGTGGTTCAGAATCTCGGCGATAGATGCATAATCGGTTACCACGAATCCCTTGAATCCCCATTGTTTTCTCAAGACATCGGTCATCATCCAGTGGTTGGCGGTGGCAGGGGTATAATCTATCAGGTTGAACGAAGACATTACGCTGCCTACGCCAGCCTTTACCACGGCTTCGTAAGGAGGCAGGTATTGGTTCATCATGCGTATGCGACTCATATCCACTGTGTTGTATTCCTTTCCGCTCTCCACGGCTCCGTAGAGGGCAAAGTGCTTGAGGCACGCCATGATTCTATCGGCTCTCAATATCTCCTCTGTGCGCATGTCGGCGCCCTGGTAACCCTGTGTGAGTGCGGCACCCATCACGCCGCTCAGGTAAGGATCCTCTCCGTTACCCTCGCTGATTCGTCCCCATCGGGCATCGAGTGCAATATCTACCATAGGCGAGTAAGTCCAGTTGATTCCTGCAGCACTGGCTTCCTTTGCCGATACTTCGCCTACCTTCTTCATCGCTTCTGTATCCCAGGAGCAGGAGAGGGCGAGGGGGATAGGGAATATGGTCTCGTAGCCGTGGATTACGTCCATGCCCACCAGCAGCGGAATGCCCAGACGGCTGTTCTTGATGGCGATGTCCTGGAGAGCCTTGATTTTGTCGAGTCCCTTGATGTTGAATACGCCGCCCATGTTGCCTTTTGCAATGTCGCCACCCACCTGGGTGTCCAGGGCTCCACCGGTAGTGATATCGCCAGCTACCATCAGGTTGAGCTGACCGATTTTCTCCTGCAGAGTCATCTTTGCCATCAGCTGGTCGATATACTCCTTCATCGGCAGGATTTTACCTTTTTGAGTTGTTGTAGCAACTTTCTTCTTGCTGGCGGGTGTATGGGCGATGGCAGGAACCATCAGCGAGCCAGCCAGCAGAAATGATAGTGATATGAATGCTGTTCTCATGTTTATAATGTTAGTATGGTTATTATGCAACTTATATCATTGCTAGTATTGTTTTGCAAAAGTAATAAAAAAACTTGAGCCCACATAGCATAAAGGGTGAAAATGTGGATTGTTTTTTCTGTTAAAGAAGAAAAAGGGGTTGATAATGATGTCGTTATGAATTGGCGTGCCAGATGAAAAAGTGGATGTAAAACAGCAGAAAAAAAGGCAAAATATCATCCTAAAATTTTGGAGTTATCTAAAAAATGATTATATTTGCATCGGCATTCTGCAAAGGAAGTCAAAAAGTTGAAAATGATTTTAAAAAAATCAAACCTTTATACAATTTCTTAAAGCGTAACAAATAATGAAGAATAGATGGTTCTTACTGATATGCTTGTTGCTGTTGACGCATATAGCCAATGCTGCAAAGTATAATTTAGATTCTCTTTATCAATGTCTGGATGAAGCCATTCAGCAGTCACCTCGTTATGTGGCAGTGCGTGAGGGACGTATAGCCAAACTTGCAAGTCAACTGAATGCTTGCAAGAATGATGGAGCAAGGTACCAAATGAGTTTTGCTCTTTTTCAGGAGTATCAGGCTTATAAAAACGATTCAGCCGTGAGTTATCTGAATCGTTGCATTGCCTTGGCTGAGCGTATGGGCGATCAGGCAAAAAAGGGCAATGCTATATCGCTGCTTGCTTTTCAGAGTTCTACTATAGGTGATTATGTGGAATCGTATAGTCTGCTGAACAAGATGGATACTACTAAGCTTGATGCAGAAGGGTATCGCAACTATCTTTGGGCTGGTCAGCATCTTTATGGAGAGCTGGCTTTTTATAGCAATGTGCCGTCATTGAAAGAGCATTATGCACAAAAGGCTCAGGTGATGAAGAAACAGATAGCCAGGATTTTTTCGCATACAGACGATAGATACCTGCAGATGATGGAGGAAGACTGTCGTAGTGCTAACGACCTGAAGGGTGCTTTGTATTATAGCAATTTGCGTATGAAGCAGGTAAAGCCTGGAACGCATGAATATGCTATCGTGGCTTACTATAGGGCGGTGATCTGCAAGCAGCTCAATAAGGATGAGGATGCCATCTATTACCTCCTTGTCTCGGCTCTTTGTGATGTCCGTACGGCGGTGATGGATCAGGGCTCAATGTGGGAACTTGCCAATCTTCTGAATCAAAAACAAAAGGAGTTTGCCCATACCTATACTTACATCAAGTTTGCATGGAATGCAGCCCGCATTTTCAATACCGCTCTTCGAAGTCGCCAAATCATGCCGTTGCTCTCTGCCGTTGAGGGTACATATCAGAAGGAAATTACGCAGAGTAACCGGCAGCTTAAACTGATGATAGCAGTATCTGTAGTACTTTTAGTATTAGTATGTACCCTGCTTCTGTATGTAAACAAGCAGCGCCGTCGTCTTGCCTTGGCTCATAAGGAATTGGAAAAGGCGAATAAGAATCTGGAACAAACCAATAGGGAATTGCAGCAAACCAACAGAAACTTAGAGCAGGCTTATGGCTGCTTGAACGAGAGTAATAAGATGAAAGAGGTTTATATTGGTCGATTCTTGCGTTTATGTGCTATCTATGTCGATAAGATAGAAACCATGCGCAAGCGCGTGGTGAAGTTGGTCAAGCAGCGTGAGTTGACCAAATTGATAGATATGATGCAAGCCGATCATGAATATATCGGCGAGTTATACAATTACTTTGATGCTGCGTTTCTGAAACTCTTCCCTGATTTTGTAGAGGAATTCAATGCTCTTTTGAAGCCTGAGGAGCGTATCGTCTTGGAGGATGACGGTAAACTTTCTACCACCATTCGCATCTTTGCTCTTATTCGCCTGGGTATCGAAGATAGTTCTAAAATCGCCGAATTTCTGCATTATTCGGTAAATACCATTTATAATTATCGTGCCAAGGTAAAGAATGGAGCCATCTGTGAAAGAGAT
>ULJN01017509.1_pt1 | contig 12191 bp, 10 predicted proteins | sample 1950921 | NCBI WGS metagenome assembly ULJN01 (sample SAMEA4835476, study PRJEB28245) | human gut metagenome | biome: gut microbiome; material: fecal sample | place: Denmark | collected 2008
TGGACACCTCGTCGCCTCCGTTCCTGGGTCGTGGGATTTCAATTCCATAAAGGTACGATTAGAACCACAAGATTGATAATACACCAACAAAAGCTATCATATTTCAATTCCATAAAGGTGCGATTAGAACAATATCCACTCCGTGAGTTTTACCCGAATGCCGAAATTTCAATTCCATAAAGGTGCGATTAGAACACGGCTGGCTGCAACATCGTATAACCTTTAAACTTTTATTTCAATTCCATAAAGGTGCGATTAGAACTTCCTTTCCATCCTTGCCCTTTGCCATCTTAGGCTATTTCAATTCCATAAAGGTGCGATTAGAACACGTGGCAAATGTACCTATAAGGGTAAGACCTAATTTCAATTCCATAAAGGTGCGATTAGAACCTCCACAACGTAAGGAGATGTCTCAATTAAAGAAATTTCAATTCCATAAAGGTGCGATTAGAACGCTTTTCTGATTACAGAAGATAAATAAATTAAGCCTAATTTCAATTCCATAAAGGTGCGATTAGAACTACAAATCTAATACACATGATTCAACAATACAATTATTTCAATTCCATAAAGGTGCGATTAGAACAGTATATCTCTATCGGCAATATAAAGATGGAGTAATTTCAATTCCATAAAGGTGCGATTAGAACTTACAATATTGTACACTTGTTTTAACTTATCTGTATTTCAATTCCATAAAGGTGCGATTAGAACTCTTTCTCCTCTCAGCAAACCGAAATCAAAAAATCAGATTTCAATTCCATAAAGGTGCGATTAGAACTTTTCGCACGAAGATTAGGGATCTTCTGCAAACCGAATTTCAATTCCATAAAGGTGCGATTAGAACCGGCAACGCTGATATATGTGTGTACAAACTAAAAATTTCAATTCCATAAAGGTGCGATTAGAACTGCGTGTCAATCTCAACAAATTCCGTGATGCTGCTCTATTTCAATTCCATAAAGGTGCGATTAGAACCCGTTAAGTCTTGGGCGTAGATGTCCTAAGAATCTATGGGTTTGTGGGTGCAAAGATACAAAAAAATATTCAGAAAAATGTCGATGCCTAAAGATATTTTTTCTGCGGCCTTACGACAACCTGCCTATTTATGGAGGTTTCAATAAGTCAAAGAACACTTTTGGAGGTTTTTCCGAACCTAGAAACGGCAAAATAGAACCACATCGACAACTCTTTATAAGAAATTATCGGTAGTCATTCTTTCTTTTCCAAGAATCTGTTTGTTCATATTATACCCCATTTTATTGGTGAAAACAATGACACTATCCTCGGATTCATCAATGATAGCTTTCATCTTCATTTGCAATTCCCGAAGTTTAGCTTCAGATAATTCTCCCTCCAAAACTGAGTTCTGAATCCAACACAAATACTGGCGGCAAAGCTTCAACATTTTGCCAACTCGCTTCTCGCCGACATCATAAACAATAATCACATACATATCACCAATACATTTTAAAAGGTTTATATTCTTCTATTCCCAAAATATCTTTCAGTAGCTTATAGCATTCAAGTTTTATAAGATGCTTATAGCTTACATTACGTCCTAAAGAACGATGACGGAATGTCTCATCATAACGTTCTTCCATGGCCTTTACAAAAATCTTCTTTCCCTTTTCGTTCAAAAGACATTTGTTGAGTTTCTTATCAAAATGACTGGTGCTTAAAGCATGCTTATTGAGTACCTTGAAGATGACTCTATCCACGATAATAGGTTTGAAGATCTCGGATATATCCAGACATAACGAAAAACGTCTTTCTCCAGGAGTATGCAGAAAGCTTATCGTGGGATTGAGCTGAGTTTGATGAACAGCTCGGAGAGTTTCGGTATAGCACATCATGTTGCCAAAAGAAATGAGAGCATTTACCTCGTTCTCCGGCGGTTGCTTAGTTCTTGCCCCCATGTTGAAATCATCGAGAATAATATCGAATGCAGCATAATAAGCTTGTCGAATATTTCCCTCAATTCCCATTATCTCATCTACAGCCTTTGCATCTGGCAAAGTATTACTCAATCTCTTAATGGTATCGATAATATCCTGCAAGTCTTTTCCTCTACGATTATAATAGTTGAGGTTCATAACCATATTCCAAGCTGCTCCCTGAATGAATTTACACGCCAATTCTACCCTTTTCTTCTTGTTTTGGTACGCAGATGTTTGTGCCAACAATGCCTTGCCAGAAAGAAGACTTTCCCTTGGCATAAAGCTTCCGGTATAGTTCTCATAATAGTCGAAGAAGTGGACAGGAATACCTTTCTGTCCCAAAAAGTTGAACAAAGCACTATTTGCCCGCAGACTTCCAAAGGCATACAGTTCCGCAACATCCTCAATAGGAATATATCGAGGTTGCTGCTTGATTTCTTCATTATCTTCATTCACGACAACAGGCGTGAACTTCAGCGTATTGTCCCTTCTCTCCATAATGCCTGGATTGAACAGATAAAAACTTCTTTTCATTCTTCTTCCTCCAACTCGTTTATATAACAAAAATCGAAATAACTACAATTCTTACAGATGCCTTTCTTGACTTTAGACGGGCAAACATCTTGAGAGATTATCTTAATAATGTCTTTAGATATAACCTGAATGTCATCTCTATCGACATCTGTCAAGATTACTTCTTTTGTCTTTCTCAAAAGAGGATATTCCAAGATGCCCTTCACGCCATCTATTCCATGTTGCTCGAAAACATACATATAATATTTGAGCTGCCACTCATGAGCTTTATCCACCTTATTAGATTTCTTTATCTCATGGATGACCTTGTTCTTGGCATCATAGTAATCCACTTTGATACCATCAATCTCCACTTCCTCATACTTTGATGTACGTTGCGGATAACTGGATTCATGCACCAACTTTCCTTCATAGACCAAGTCTGACTCTTGTTCCATATTGATGCCATTGGCAAATAACCATAATTCCCTATGGCATACGAAATAATAGTTTATAAATGTGCCTGAAATTCTCATATAAAAACTCACAAAAAATTAGTATCAGTAAACTTATTCGAATTAATGCCTTCATCGAAGGAATAAAGATCTTCCCAACTGTTAAGATAAAAAAATCCATATTTTTCGTAACCAAACGTATGAATTATATCATAATCTTTACCATAAGGATAGATACAAAATGAGAACTGACTCATTAAGCTGAGTATTTGTTTCATCTTGATTTTGTTTTTTATAAAGTCTTCATCAGGTGCAGTTACTAACACCTCAAAGAAATCCCATACCTTACGTCCGTCAACATTATCATTGTCTAAAAGCCCAAACTCATTAGCTATAGCAACCGCATTTCCCAACATAGAAGAAGGTATCTGTAACGGAACAAAAACTGTTACGTTTTTTTGATCAACAAGGCAAATAGACCGATTAATTTCAGGAAAGTTTAAAGTCTTAATTGCTTCATAAAAATCATGGATATTCTGAATATAAGCAGATTTATTCTGCTGCTTTATCTTACTCATGATCATATCATACAACTTATCAAAATTCTTACTCGCAAGTATTTCTTTATATACTGTTGAGCCATCACTCGTTTTTGTCATAATTTCATATCGTTCATCCTTACCATAAAGTGATTTTTCAGAATCGCAATCAAACAAATAGAGTTTGCAATTGTCCTTATTGCAATTACGATTGATTCGGCCTGCCAGTTGTTCTTCACTGTCAATTAGCGACTTGTCTTTGAATCCGAGATCCATGTCTATGTCCACTCCGGCTTCTACAACTTGTGTGGTGATAAGCAGCAACTTGCTATTTCTATAACATTTTGATTTCAGAGCAGATATTATCATTCTACGTCTTGGTTCAAGAATTGTCCCAGATAGAATAACTATATTGTCAAAAAAGCTATTTGCTTCTTTTGCGAGAGAATAAAAAGTATTAGCTGTTCTTTTGGTGATAAACTCAACTATTGTAAAGACCCCATTCGTATTATCGTTGTTTTCGATAGAATACTGATTCGATTTTTCTTCTACAACATTAAAAAGTTCATTCAAATATGCTTCCTTTGTATCATCATTTGGTTTTTCCTTTTCAAGAAGAGAGTAATCAAAAGATACCCTGTCGCAAAAATTGGGATTTCTAAAATATTTGTCTCTGTCTGGTACTAAATAGGTAAATGGGTCTTGCCTATTATTAGACATCAATAATTTTCCAATTTTTGGAAGTGTGGCAGACATTAGGATAAACTTCATATTGAAATATTGTGCATACCATGAAATAAGACAAATAATCTTATTCCACATTCTCGGTGGATACGATTGAAGCTCATCTATAATAACTACAGAATTGGCTAACCGATGAATAAGATAATTGCTTTCCTTTACATTTGTCTTTAGGACATTAAAAAATTTGATATGGGACATTAATGTTATGGGATAGTCCATAAACATCTGATCCAGATAATTAAGATACTGATCTTCATTCTCATATTTTCCATCCGAACTTTTTACTGGAGCTTTTGAATGAATCTCTGCTATTTCATCGTCTTCAAGACCAAGGGTTTCCTTAAGCGATTCATATGTTTGTGTAATCAGTGTTGTGAAAGGGAAAACATAGAAAATGTTCTTAATGGAAGAATCTGCATCCAGCAATTCTCCTAAAGCCAACATGGACACATTGGTCTTTCCTGCCCCAGTCGGTGCATCTATGTAGAAAAGCCTTTCTCCAAGATGATGGCGTATATTTGTTACGACATCATACGCCAAATCGCACCTTAGGTTGTTAAGACTCTCGTTGCATCTCTGGTTGACATCATGCTTCGGTACTATACCTTTGTCCACATAATCAAATACTTTGTGATTGTAGACTTTGCTGTTATGAACATTATAAATAATCTTGTCTCTAAGCACACTATTAATGAATCCTTTACCAGCATGAATGCCTTTCCAATTATTCATAAAGTGAGCGGTAGCAAGATAGTCTGATGCCGTCAACAAAGAGTAACAAAGTCTTACAAGTGAATAAACAGGATAATTGTGGTCTGCAAGTTTCGACAAGTCATTAAAATAATCAAATGCATCGTCTATTCCGGACAAGAAATTATTAAACTTTTCCAACTTGTCCTCTGACATATTTATATTTAGAAATGATATGTATGGACTTAGATCACTGGATTTAATATTTGTCCAAAAGTCCATATTCTCACACTCTCCCAATTCGCTACTATGGTGCTTTGCAATAGAGTAGCTCATAAACAAGGCGACATTACAAAGAAAAATCTCGTCATTCTCTGTAATGTTCTTATCTAACAGGTTGAAAACAGAAATGGCAAGATATAGGTAGGCACTTATAAGTGAATGGTTTGAGCCAAAATTATGAAGAACAATCTTCAGTTTTTGATTGTTCTTCATCTTGTTCTTTTGAAACTGGTCATTCAACTTCCCTAAATCATGGTAAGCTATTGCGTCCCAAAATAATTGATAAACCATTTGGTGGAGTCTAGCATCACAAGGCCCAATTGTAGATTTTTCGATAAGACCTTTTATAATGCCATCCAAACCATTTGATGCAGCAATACTTTTTGCATATTTCATCGTGAGTACGCAGTGATCAACCAATTTCTCACGAACGGTTTTGTTATCATTGGATACATGTGAATAGTAAATATCCGCATTTTTGATCAAGTTGCCAAAAAAGGCCTTATCGTATAATCTACCAATCATATCATTTATATTATTTATATCATTTGTATTATCTGTGAATCACCTATATCAAAGAATGCAGCAGAGCCATCAACCGTCAATTCTTTACTGAATAAAATATTTGAATATACAAAATCTGCATAATCATATTGAAAGAGTTCTTCGTTGAATCCTACTGGCAACTTCTCAAAATATATGAACGTAGGTTTTTCATCACGCTTTGCGAACAAAGACAATGATGATTTTACAATATATTTACTTACCGCTTCATTCTTACGAAAAAGAGATGATATCTTAAAATCCCTGTTGAAATGGAAAGCTTTAAATTCAGAGTATTCTGTTGGATTGACCCACCAGACACCAAATTCGTTCTTACCCATATAAGGAATATATTCGGCTCTATAAGACATTATGTTCTCATAAATCCGCTTTTCCGTTTCATCATTTGTATTTAAAAGCAGGTAACACCTATAAGAAGGCTTGATAAGAGTCTGCTCTTTGACTATCAGATTACCTCCAGCTTCATTACTTGCAAACCCAGTACCATTATTATAAGTGACAACCTCTTTTGTATAGTTACCATTGTCACTTGCCAATGGTTGTACGGCCACTTTCAAATCTCGGAATTTACAGTAATATTCTGGCAAGACACCTTCTTTTTCATGCCCCTTTAGACCAACGATGGCACCAAGTATCCCCAATAATGCCGGTTTGTGCAGCATATTGTAAGTCAGATAGATGCCATCGTTGATATCAGGCTTCTTGAAGAAACCCATCTCTGCCTTCAAATCAAACGATATTAGCTTTTGATTTGAATTCATATTAAATATCGTATTGTTTAACTTCTTCGGTCAGATTCTTCAAAATGCAGGTTTGCTTATTATAGTAAACCTCCACACTCTCAACGGAGGATTTGATATCTTCGAGTTTGTTTGTTAATGCCTTAAAATCGTACACACATTTCCCATTCTCTTTCTCTTCCTCCAAGTTAATAAGTGTTGCAAAGCTGGGAAGAACCAACTTTGAACCTTCCTTGAGTTCTACCCAGACAAGCATCTCGTTCTCACATCCTGCTTTGGACGCAGAATCATACCATGTTACTCCACAGCGCATACCTACTTTCAGCTTGTCTATATCTGCGGAACTTAACTTTGCACCTTCACCTACAATTTCAGAGATATCATCCAGATTGCCTGGATTAATAGAGAAATGATGAAGGTAATGACCTTCTTCAAGTCTTGACTGTCGGCCTATCGTAGTCATACTTTTTTCGGTGTCGGTATCTTCATCCTTTTTACTTGCCTTATTACTAAAAGGCGATGTAATCTGTTCAGTATAGATATAATTGTCTTTCCAAATATTCATGCCATGATTTATTTGTACCGGTCCATGAACAGAAACGTTGGTACAACCTGCAAATGTTGCACCAAACAACTTGACATCAAGACATGACAAGAGGTTCTTGGCAACATCTTTTTTCTTAATTTTCGTCTTATCCTTAGGTATAGCTCCAAACAGATTCTCGTATCTTTCATCCAAAGACCTTGGATTTAGATTATCGTTAAGGGTCTTCATGTAGAAAACATCAACATTTTCATAAGCATCCTTCAAATATTTTTTGATAGAATACTTGAAAGCTTTGTCTGTTGCATACACGATTCCGTCAGGAAGTGTGCGAGGCTGTCCTGAGAAATCTGCATTGTAATTTGAATTGATGGCTTTCACAATTGCGCAACCATACACTTTTTTTTTGAACTCTGCCATATTATACGTATTTATTCATTAATTGTATTATCATTTTTCTCATATATCACGCAAGGGCTGAAACAACCAGCGAGAAAGAACTTAAGCAATGGTTTCATTTTTACTTCATTGCCGTTTGCAAGTATCTCTGATGCAAGTCTTTCAAAATTTCCTTTACGTTGGTAGTTTACTCTTATATCATGCTTGTAAATAGCTATAGACTGAGCAATTTCATCCTGTAGCTGAGACGAAGTGCTTTTTTGCAAATAAGGCTCAAGCATGGCATAAGTCTTGTTCTTTGCTTCGCTACGGTCTATAATGTATGATACAAGTTGACCAGCAGCAAAGGCAAGTTCTTCAGAACTATTGAGGGTTGCCTTACCAGAGGCAACATCTCTTATTTTTTCTCTTAACTCTGTTACATTTTTGTCCATATTTTTACTGTCTAAATGGTTAAACATTCCTTGAAGGCTAAACCATAAATTTATCTTTCTTTTTATATCATTATTCCATTCACATCGATTCTTTATTATCTCTGATTTGATGTTCGTTAGAATAGAATTAAACATTATGTCCTCAAACATGTTCTGGGTTATCGCCTTTAAATCAGATTTATATATATAAGCGTATACAGCTTGCCTATATTTGAGGATTAAATCAACCATCAGGCTACCTCCTTGTACAAACTCGGGCTTAGGAAGATCTCCAAAATAATAACAAGTGTAATTATCATCCTTGATTTTGACCAAGGTATTATTAAATATAATCTTTACCACAATTCTTTCAAAATCAAATATCGTCCTGATATTGATATCGGAATCCTTGTTGAACACTTTGTCTTTAAAAAATCCTGAAATTGTTACATTAGACACAGCTACAGGTTGACTAAGTTCATATCTAAACATTGGAACGAAATCAAAATCATTTAAGACCATCCCAGACTTTGTATTTGAATAATTCAGAAGATAATAATCTGAAAGATATTTTTTATTCGTACTTGCAAAGAGGCTTTCTAACAACTGTCTGTACGATAATGGTTCCTTTTTATCGTTGAATATTTTCACGATAGCCGTATTTATTTCACGTTGGTCCACCACGATAGGGAGTGGATTAGGAAGACATTTAGATTTGCGTCTAAGCAACTTGTTCAAATAGAACAAAGCCATAGCATCGTTGATAGAAAACCTTTGGCTTATTCCATCCTTAAGATAACATGTTTGGTGTTTCAAAAAAGGCTTCTTATTATTGTATGCCGTAAGAAATCCAACTACTCCATATTTCTTGTCAGATAGAACCTCCCCGTTAAAAATTTCCTGCTCAATATATTCTTTATGTTTTTTTTCAATTTCTTCTACAGGAACACTTCTGAGATACAGATGAACATAATCCTTTTCTGATAGTTGCTCATATACTTCTAGACTTTTCAAACAAGAAATGATTTCCTTGAAAGATGAGAAGAAACCTTCAATCTCCGCTTTATATTTATATGTTTGGCTATCGTCAGCCTCTAACATGTTTAGATTATAGACACGGATACAGTTGTCACAATAATCATTTATTCGGTCACTTACAACCTCAAAACGTTTATTCCGTATTAGTTGATTATTTTCTTTTATTTCATCCTTGGTTGGTTTGTCTTTCTTTTTAAATATTTTAATACCGTGAGATTGTCTATCTTTATCACTGAAATTAAAGTTGTAAGCTATTGCGAAAGGAGAACAAGAATGGATTTTCTGTTCCTTATCGAATTTCTTAACTTTATTCATCGTAATATATGTGGTTGCCTCTTGATATCTTATACAATCCTTCCATAGTCGGATATCTTTATTTTTTCCATCGAAATAATCATAATCAATACCCTTCTTAAGGTCTTTGTTAATCCAAACACCATTACTGTCAATATCAATAAAGACATGAAGTCCCTTATCAGGCTGACTTTTCCATTCCATAATGTCAGGAATGTCAGACATAAGGTCATTCATAAAATTGATTAATTCTCTTATCATATTGTTTCTTTCTTTATTTCAATAAATCCAAATCCCTGTGAACATTGTTCTCCGACTCCTCCTTCATAAGCTATCTTCATCAACTCTAAAGGTGCTTTCAGACGGAAGGAACAAAGATATCCACGTACTCTTGATTCGTATGGAGTATTGGCTTTTATTGTTATCAACTTTGACTTGATCTTTTTATCAATCAATTCAAATGAAAACTCCTTGTCTTCCATATCAAATGGCTGACCATGAATGCTCTCATATCTCGCCATCAATCCCTTTAATACTCCTTTAGCGAACATAGGATTGTCAGGAGATAGATATTGAGTCTTGTTGTCTTCATGAAGCTTAACACAAATAGGAGACAGAGCTACGAAAGTCATTTCTTCAGATAATTGTGGCATAGGTATAGCCTCTACTCCAACAACATCAAAAGCAACTTGATATTTCTTATTGCCAATGCTAAAGCTTTGATGAGCAAATATACCTTGAATGAATTCTAAGGTGCTTTTCTCCGGTATAAAGCTAATGTACCATACCGCTTTTTCGCCAATGATATTCAAGCACCCCGCTTCAGGCAAAGGTTTTACTTTCTCAAAGATGAAGGGTGAATAACAAAACAACTTAAACCTCTTTCTTTCATGTAATAGATAGCCATTTTCATGAAGCCATGACGAATATTGCGTATCAGCTTGCGCCAATATGCGATAAATGACTGCCGACTGCTCATACTGATAATTAAAGGGCAGCAAGTCACCATATTTTCTGTCTATCTTCAAGGTTATTTTAAATTTCATAAATATTTGTTTTATGCACACAAAGTTAATAAAAAAACTTATACGTTGTTATTTTCTTTAAGAATTATTATACTAATGTTTCATCTATGGGTACTGATAAGTTACCTTAAAACCTATTCGAAACTTTTAGCTAATAAATTCAATCTACGTTATTTTTAAAATATTCAAGTTTATCTTTTACAACGTTTGCAATTTCCTTCGCCTCCCGATAGCACCCATCAATTTCTTCATAGGTGTATGCATTCCGAGCCTCAGCGATGCTTTCGGTTGCAACCTCTTCGAACATATAGAAGACGATTTGTTCATTATTATTCTGCTTCATATCTAACACTATTAAAAATTCGTATTTCCTTGTTCGAGTATCACCCAAACACCGGCATTATCCTTACCTTCGTGCCTTATGACACCCGCTTTTTGCATTACCGCCAAATCTCTTTTTACCACCCTTGATGTCTCCGACATGGTTACCGACAAAGTTTCCGACATTTATTGTTGGTAACAAACTCCCCACAAAACGATAACATATTGGTTTTCAATCATTTTTCTTTCCGACATATTACCGACATGTCTCCGACATTTTTCTCCGACATATACATCGGCATTACCGCCACTATTACCGCCACATTACCGCCAAAACAATATTTGCACCGACATTTTACACCGACATTTTACACCGACATTTACACCGACAAAACAGCATCAACCTTCAGCGTTCACAGACCAGCAGCTAATTTGATTACTTTCGCAAAATTATCCCAAAAGGGATAAGAACAGAAGAAAAGGGGATTACACAATTATATATAGGAATTCTTTGGGAAAATAGTGGGCATAACGTTATTGAATATCAACAACTTAAGCGTTTCATTGTGCAAGTTGAGGCATTTTCATTGTGCAAGTTGTGGCTATTTCATTGTGCAAGTTGAGGATTTCTCATAAAAAAATGGTGTTCCATTCCTCAAAATGAAACACCATTAATCTAATCATATCTGATAATCGAATTTCGCAATTAGTTGCTATAAGCACTCTCACCATGCTCGTAGATGTCGAGACCTTCCTCCTCTACTCGCTTGTCAACACGTACACCTACAGTCTTATCTACTACCTTGAAGATAATATAGGTAACTACGATGCTGTAGATGATGCTTACCACGGTGGCTACCACCTGAATCCAAAGCTGATGCCAGTCGCCATAGAGAGCACCCTGCACACCCTCGGCTCCAGTTACGTATCTTGTAGCGAAGACACCGGTGAGGACAGATCCCAGAATACCACCCATGCCATGAACACCAAAGGCATCGAGGGCATCATCATACTTGAACTTCTCCTTCACTACGGCTACCATGAAGAAGCAGACGATGGTGGAAATGATACCAATGCAGAAGGCACCTAAAATATCCGTACTACCGGCCGCAGGAGTGATGGCTACCAATCCGGCTACGGCACCGGTACAAGCACCCACCGTGGTTGGCTTCTTGTTGACAATCCAGTCGATGAGCATCCAGGTGGTGGCTGCTGCAGCTGTTGCGATATGAGTTACCAGGAAGGCATTGGCTGCCAGACCATCAGCAGCCAAACCGCTACCAGCATTGAATCCGAACCATCCCAGCCAGAGGAACGACATTCCCATAAACACGAAAGTGATGTTGTGAGGTGTGATAGGATGACCCGCACGGTAATCATCACGCTTGCCGACACAGAGCGCCATGACCAAAGCAGCTACACCGGCATTGATATGTACCACGGTACCACCCGCAAAGTCGATGGCTCCCATCTGCTGCAGGAAACCGCCGCCCCATACCCAGTGGGCCATAGGAAGATAGGCGATGATGACCCAGAGAACGGTGAAAAGCACATAACCGCTGAACTTGACACGCTCGGCGAATGCACCGAGAATCAAGGCTGGAGTGATGAGGGCAAACATGCACTGGAACATCACGAAAGTGAGCTCTGGAATACCCGTTGGCATGATGGCATCCAAGCCGATGCCGTG
>ULJN01018183.1_pt1 | contig 12146 bp, 7 predicted proteins | sample 1950921 | NCBI WGS metagenome assembly ULJN01 (sample SAMEA4835476, study PRJEB28245) | human gut metagenome | biome: gut microbiome; material: fecal sample | place: Denmark | collected 2008
TGATCCTGGATGGCTCCGGAAACAATCTCGGCGGCAGAAGCGGTAAACTCGTTGGTGAGCACAACCACCTTGCCCTTGCGCCATCTGCCGTTAGCCTGCGCCTTATATTCCTGGCGAGGCGCAGCACGACCGCTGGTATAAACGATGAGATCGCCCTTCTGCAGGAACTCGTTGGCTATCTGAGCCGCAGCCTGGAGATAGCCTCCACCATTATCCTCAAGGTCGAAGATAAGGTCCTTCATTCCCTTCTTTTTCAGCGAATCCATCGCTATTGTTACCTCTTTATGACTGGTAAGACCGAAACTTCCCAATCGGATGTATCCGATGCCCGGACGAATCATATAAGCCGCATCCATCGTAGTTACCGGAATCTTATCGCGCTTTACCTTAAAGATGAGCTTATCCTTGATGCCACGGCGCACGATGGTAAGGTTCACCGTGGTTCCCTTAGGACCACGAAGGCGCTTCATGATTTCCTCCTTGCTCATCTTGACACCCGAAATGGCAGTATCGTTTACAGCCACAATGCGGTCGCCGGCAATGATTCCCACCTTCTCGGAAGGTCCGTTCGTAACCGGTTGGATAACGAGGAGCGTATCATCTACCATGTTAAACTGCACGCCAATGCCATCAAAACTGCCGTTCAGCGGCTCGTTCATCGCCTTGGTTTCCTTGGCTGTGGCGTAAGAAGAATGAGGGTCGAGCTTTTCGAGCATGCCTCGGATGGCGTCCTCTACGAGTTTATTCTCATCCACACTATCCACATAGAGATTGGTAATGGCGATTTCCGCTCTTCCCAACTTCTCTATCGGGCTATTCTTGCCCATCTTGATGCGCAGCTGGGCACTGGCAGAAGTTACTGCCAGAAATGCCATGAGCGCAATAAATAGATATTTCTTCATTTCTTAAAACTTAAAGTTATGAAAGAGAGAAATCCTTCAAGAGTTAACAGGTTAACAGTTAACAGCGCTTTTTTCAATGGTTACCCCCCGAAAGCACTTGAATTCTTCACTCTTCGTTCTTCACTCTTCACTTCATTTAATCCAGTGGCTCAGAGTCTTCCTCCGGAATATCCTCTTCTATTACCAGGTTTTCGATGATGAAGTTCTGTCGCTCCATCGTATTCTTACCCATATAATATTCCAGCAGTTTCTGAACCTGGTCGGTTTTATGCAGCGTAACCTGCTCCAATCGCATGTCAGGACCGATGAAATGGGCGAATTCATCAGGCGAAATCTCTCCCAATCCTTTGAATCGGGTGATTTCAGGGTCAGGGCCCAAATCGCGAATCGCCTGCTGGCGCTCCTCATCGCTGTAACAGTAATGCGTGATGAAATCGCTCTTTTTCTCCTTGCTTCCCAGTTTCGCATCCGCATCAGCCACCGCCTGCTTGTTCTTGATCTTGGTTCTCTTGTTGCGCACTCGGAACAATGGGGTCTGAAGCACGTAGACATGGCCCTTCTTGATGAGATCTGGGAAGAACTGAAGGAAGAAGGTGATGATGAGCAGGCGGATGTGCATTCCGTCGACATCCGCATCGGTTGCCACAATCACCTTGTTGTAACGCAATGAATCCAAGCCGTCCTCTATATCGAGAGCTGCCTGAAGCAGATTGAACTCCTCGTTCTCATAAACCACCTTCTTGGTAAGACCGAAACTGTTGAGCGGTTTACCACGCAGAGAGAACACCGCCTGGGTATTCACATCGCGGCTCTTGGTGATGCTTCCGCTGGCAGAATCGCCCTCGGTGATGAAGATGGAACTCTCCTCCTTGCGCTCGTTCTTGGCGTCGCTGAAATGGATGCGGCAGTCGCGGAGCTTGCGGTTGTGGAGATTCGCCTTCTTGGCACGCTCACGGGCTAATTTGGTAACGCCCGCCATCGCCTTGCGCTCACGCTCACTCTCCTTGATTTTGTTCTCCAGAATCTCAGCCACATCCTTGTGGATATGGAGATAGTTATCTACTTCCTTCTTCAGGAAATCGCCCACATACTTATTGATGGTTTCGCCACCATTCGGCGTCATCGTAGTACTTCCGAGCTTAATCTTGGTCTGACTCTCGAAGACCGGTTCTTCTACGTTGATGGCAATGGCAGCCACCAGTCCGTTTCGGATGTCTGCATACTCATACTTGCCGTAGAACTCCTTGATAGTCTTGGCAATATGTTCCTTGAAGGCACTCTGATGCGTACCTCCCTGGGTGGTGTGCTGACCGTTGACGAAGGAATAATACTCCTCGCCATACTGGTTGGTATGGGTGAAGGCAATCTCGATGTCCTCGCCCTTCATGTGGACGATGTCGTAGAGACCTTCGTTGGTCATATTATCGCTCAGCAAATCCTGCAGACCATGGCGGCTCAAGATGCGGCGGCCATTGTGCATGATGGTGAGTCCGGTGTTCAGATAAGTATAGTTGCGGAGCATCGTTTCCACGAAATCATCGTGGAAGGAATAGTTCTTGAAGAGTGTATTATCCGGCTCGAAGAAGATAAAGGTACCGTTCTCGTCCTCAGTATCTTCCATCGTGTCGCTCTTCAGAATACCTTTCTCAAACTTCAGATGGCGCACCTTTCCGTCGCGGTACGACTTTACTTCGAAGTGGGAACTGAGGGCATTGACCGCCTTCACACCCACACCGTTCAGACCGACGCTCTTCTTGAACGCCTTGCTGTCGTACTTACCGCCGGTATTCAGCACACTTACAGCCTCAACGAGCTTGCCCTGAGGAATACCACGGCCATAGTCGCGCACGCTGACACGCAGATTGTCCTCGATATCGATTTCCAGACGAGCGCCTGCACCCATCTTGAATTCATCGATAGAGTTGTCTACCACCTCCTTCAAGAGCACATAAATACCATCTTCCGGCAGATTTCCATCTCCCAGACGGCCTATGTACATACCCGGACGGGTACGCACATGCTCCATATCGCTCAAGTGGCGGATGTTATCATCGGTATATTCTACCGGCTGCTGCTCCTGAGGGGCATTGGTAAGCTCATCAGCGGCATTCAATTCGCTGTTACCTAAGTTTTTATCTTCAGACATGATTTCCTCCTTAGTTATTCTTATTTATTTTCTTATAACATAGCAAATGATGTTGCAATATTCTGTTTATCAGGTAATTGCCAACACAACAATTACTATTTACCTGATACTCTTAATATAGCAGTTGCGGCGTTTGTGAAGGACTGGATCCAAGACGCCCCATTGTCCCTGCACGGCAGCATTATCTTCCATTTCCACCTGTGTTTCTCCCCACTCGATTCCATACTTCTGATAGATAGGAATCAGGTCGGCAAAGAGCAACGCATTGGCACCCTTAGCACGGTATTCCGGCTGGATACCGATGAGCAGAAGGTCGACAATCTTGGTTTTATGGAATTTGATGGCGCGCAGCAGATGCCACCAGCCAAAAGGAAGCAGCCTGCCCCTATGACACTTCTGCAGAGCTCTGGAAAGGGAAGGCATCGTAATACCGATACCTATCATCTTATGATCCTCGGTAGTCCAGTCTTCTATGGCTGTTACAAAGTTCAGGTCGAGCAAAGACAGATACATCTTGATGTACTGGTCTATCTGCTTCTGTGAAAGTTCGGAATAACCATAGAGATGCTTGTATGTATCATTGATGAGGTCGAAAATCTTCTGTCCGTATCCGCCCTGATAAACATCCTTACGGGTAAGTTTGCGGACATGGAGATTGTATCTTTTCTCTATCATCGCCGCTATCTTGGAATATTTCTCCGGGATGGTATCTGGCACCATCAGTTTATACTCTACATACTTATTATCTACGGTAAAACCCTCCAGAGCCTCAATGTGCTCCGGATAATATGAATAATTATAAATGGTAGGCATGGTGCCTAGCTGGTCAAAGCCCCAGGTAAGCATGCCTTCTGGATCCATATCGGTAAAACCCAGCGGACCTACAATATCTTCCATTCCCTTCTCCTTACCGTATTTCTCTACAGCATCGAGAAGAGCCTTGGAAACCTCGCGGTCGTCAATGAAATCAATCCAGCCGAAACGGACCGACTTCCTGCCCCATTTATTGTTTGCCTTATGATTGATAATGGCAGCGACGCGACCTGCCAGCTTGCCGTCCTTATAGGCAAGAAAATACTCTGCCTCGCAGAACTCGAACGCTGCGTTCTTGTCCTTGCTCAGAGTATTCATGTCGTCGCTGAAAAGATTAGGCACATCATATTCGTTGCCTTCGTAGAGATCGTAATGGAAGTCGATGAACGTCTTCAAGTCCTTCTTTGTTTCGACCTTTTTAATTTCTATTAATGACATGATTTTCAAACTAGTTTGCAATATTATAAATGCAAAAGTAGCAATATTTTGGCAAATTACCAAATATTGCTACTTTTTTTGCAGTTTTTTAGGGGTTAATTTTTAATTACAGCTCCCAAACTAGCCTATATCACCCATTTAGTGGTGGTTTTGGCGGAATATCTTTACCTGATAATTTTAAGCACTGGCGGAAAACTAACACTCTCCAAGGAATCACAATAAGAAAAAGCTCGATCATCTATTCTCTCCAACACTGGCGAGAAGTGCGAAGTGTCGGATGAAGCGAAAGATGGTTCATCCAATGAGTAGTGAAATTATGAGGGTGGAGTCGATTACAGAAGACAATATGGAGTCAAATTGCTCCATGACCCGAAAATATTCCTCCAAAAGGAGTGAATTTCTCAGATTTAATTTGTATCTTTGCCATGTCATATCAGAGTTTTGCTTGTCTTCTTTTCGCAACACTAAGGTAAGTGAAAATTCTGACATGGCAAAATCCAGAGTAACTTTTTGTTGCTCAGGCGCTTAAAATATTTAATTGATAATAGTGTTGCGGAATTAATGGAATAACCAGAAATGAAATTGAAAAGACATCTACTGACAGCTGCCCTGACACTCTTTTGCCTATCGGCAGCTAACGCCCAACTGCTAAGAACAACAGTGGAGCAAGGGGAAATTGAAGGTGTGGAACATGAAGGATTCGCCCTATACAAGGGAATCCCATACGCTGAAGCACCAGTGGGCAACCTCAGATGGAAAGCCCCAGTTAGCAAGAAGCCTTGGAAGGGAGTATTCAAAGCAGATAAATGGGGAGACCGTCCACCACAGCCCATTGACCCTAACCAAAATGGTGGAGAGCTGGGCATGAGCGAGGACTGCCTATACCTCAGTGTGGAAACGCCAGCCAAGAGTAAGAATGACAAACTCCCTGTATTTGTGATGATTCATGGAGGAGCCTTTCTTACTGGCTCCTACAGTGGAACTCAGGAAAGCTTTGTCAAGGAAGGCATCATCTATTGCAGCATAGAATACCGCTTAGGAGCCTTGGGATTCATGGCACATCCAAAGCTGAGTAAGGAATCAGGCAAGAACATATCTGGTAACTATGGCATCCTTGATCAAGTGATGGCCTTAAAATGGATTCACGACAATATCGCTGCCTTCGGTGGAGACCCAGACAAGATTACCATTGCTGGAGAATCTGCCGGTGGTATCTCGGTAAGTATACTATGCGCCTCTCCCCTTGCCAAGGGACTCTTCCGAGGAGCCATCAGCGAAAGTGGTAGCTCCTTCTGGCCTGTGGGTGAAAGCAGAAATGGTAACACAGCCATGCTCACTACCAAAGCGGCAGAAGCAGGTGGACTTCTCCTTCAAAAGAAACTCAAAGCTAAGAACTTGAAGCAGCTAAGAAAAGTTCCGGCTATGGACATCGTGAAGAATACCGCCTTTGAGTCTTTTTGGCCGAACGTTGACGGCTACTCCATCACCGATGACCAGTATAAGCTCTATGAAAAGGGAAGCTACAATGATGTAAATGTCATCATAGGAACCAACAGCGACGAAGGAAGTATGTTTAGCCGCCCTGTCAGTGTAAGTGACTATGAGAAAAGAATCCATGAGATATATGGAAGTTGGGCAGACCAGGTTCTCAGTCTCTATCCTGCCAAGACAGAGGAAGAAACCTACTTCGCTCAATCCGACATTTTCCGTGATGGCTCCTTTGCATGGGGAACGTATGCCTGGGCTAACCTGCAGAGCAAGACCGGCAAGGGCAAGGTGTATATGTATTACTTTGACCAAGACTCTGAGAACACCATCGTGAAAAGCCGCAAGGGAGGAGCGAGCCATGTGGCAGAGATGCCATTCATCTATGGCTATAAGTTTGGCTCTGGAAAGATGACCGAGACGGAGCAGCACATGGAACAAATCATGTCACGCTACTGGATCAACTTTACCAAGACTGGCAATCCAAATGGGGATAGCCTTCCTTTCTGGACTACCTACCAGGAAGGTAAACCAACGGTGATGATTATGAAGGAAGGACTGCATTTGGGTCCTGTTCAAAATCAAAAGCAAATGGACTTCTTCGAGAAGTTCTTCAAGGAAAAAAGAAAATAATACGTCAAGTTCCAAGTGGCATTCCTCCCACTTGGAACTTTTTCATTAAAGAGATAAAACGCCACATTGTTCACCATAAAATGGCGCATAGATACGAATGCTCGCATAATGCGGATGTTTGCTTCAACAGCAGTCGATGACTTCAAAACTCCACTAAGCATGGCAACTCCTTGCTCTGTGAAAGCATAAGGCAATTTTCTTACACCGCCCCAACTTGAAGTCGCAAATTGCGACTTCAAGTTATCAAATTCATTTGGTGGCAATTGAAACATAAAGTCTTCAGGGAAACGCTCTATATTACGTTTTACCTGCTCATTCAACCTTCTTGTTTCTACTCCATACAGCTCAGCCAAGTCATGGTCAAGCATCACTTGTTGTCCTCTGATAACTCGTATCAGAGACTCCACTTTATTTTCTACAGACAATTGCTGTCCTTCCACCTGTTCCAATTCCTTTTCCTTTGCCATTTCCTTTGGTCTTGAATATTTTGGTAAAGATACAACTATTATTGGATACAAGCAAGGATTTTCTAGAATGTTTTTGTTTGAGGTGTCAAATTGGAACCTCAAACGATACAATAGGATGGTTTCAAAGTCGCAATTTGCGACCTTGAAGAAGTTTGGAAGTCGCAAATTGCGACTTCCAAACACAAATGTTACCTAACAGCTATCTTCAAATCATTGCCCTTTATTTTGGCGATGACGATGCTTTCATTCGGTTTAGCAAAGTGAAGAACACCTTGCACCGCCTTGGCACTTCCGAGATTCACGCCATTTACAGAATAGAAGGTTACCACCTCTCCATCATTCAGGCCAGAGATTGTAATGTCGCTATCCGTCGTTACCATTACCCCTCTTGTTTTCACAAGATTGATGTTATTGGTATCATCACCGCCCTCGGCATTGAGCCAATAAAGGGTAGCCGCAGCTTTCTCTGATGCCATATAGCCATCTGCCGTGGCATAAACAGAGATATCCAGCTTGCCTTCTAACTGCACATTGCCATCAGTATTGTATTTATCAGTAACCACATCAGCATCCTTGATGGTATAATGGTATTCTGCGCCAGATGTTGAACTTTCGAAAATCAACTGCCCATTCTCGTAAGATATTACTGGAGTAGAACATGCTGTGACAGGTTCGTTCTCACCTTCTATTGCTTTGTAAATTCCAAAGTCTTTCCATATCCATTTTTTCTTATAAGTCTCAAGACTCGCTTGTGGAACATATAAAGCACATTCGCTTTTAGAAAATCCTTCAAAAGGGTTCCTCCTACCGTAATCTGGTGGTGTTGTTGCCTTACATATAATTGTTTTTAAATTACTACAACCATTAAACATTTCACCATCTATGAATTTCAATGTCGAAGGAAACGTAATTGTTTTGAGTTGAGTACAACCAGAAAAACAACCATATTCACTTATGTTCTCTAGTCCCTCTGGCAAATCTACTTCTTCCAAATTAGAACATGAAAAAAATGCCCTACTTAAAGTTTTCACAGAAGAAGGCACTTTAATTTTTTTTATTTTATCACAAGAGGAAAAACAACCCTTTGGAATATATGTCAAGCTATTTGGCAAGATAACATCTTGCAAACTTCCACACAGACTAAAGCAACTTTCACCTAACTCTACCACAGATTCCGGCAAATCAATTTTCTCTAAACTAGAAGATTCAAAGCAGCTTTCGCCTAATGACGTAACAGAATTTGGGATATCAATTGTCTTAACTCCCGATTTATAAAAACACTTATCGCCTAATGTTGTAACAGAATTAGGAATTGCAACTTTAGTGACAGAACTTCCAAAACATTCTGTTCCTAAAGTTGTTACGGGATAATCCTTACCCTCGAAGGTAACACTTGCAGGAACTACAACTTCACCCGAATAATCATTAGCCAACAATGTTGCTTCATCCTTATTTGTATCAACAAGGAACTTAAAGCCATCAACGGTAACATAATCGGAGGCAAATGTAGCACTGCTACACAATGCCAACAAAAAGACTACAACAAGTCTTAAGATTGATAATGGTTTCATACTTATAAGTTTTTAAATTTATAATAATATTTAGAGTTTATTCAAATGCAGAATGTATTCCACAATTCCCAATTTATCCAACAACTCCTTATAATCCTTGTTCGTCAGGGAATAATAGTACACTATTCTCATTTCATATCTTGTCATTTGAGATAACAAGAAATCTACATAGTATTCCTTCTTTTTCTTCTCTGGTTGACGTTTAACTAGGAATTTCAAGATTTGCTTCAAATGTCGGAAATAATGTTCCATGAACATCCCGTTTATCCATGTAAAACGAATAAGACTTATCTTGATTTCTTTATCTCCATCTCCTCTAAATGTCTGTTGCTTATTAAAGAAATCATTGGTTATCTGATAAGTTTGATTGATAAGACAGCATCTAAATTTCTTATCCATTTGATATATTGCCGCTTTGTCGTCGTTTAGTTCATTATGAATACTTTCCAATTGCTTATCAATTGAAATATCAGTCGTTTTATCATCAAGGATGCCACAATAAGAATCATGTACAAACAAATTATCTCTTATCCACTGAACTTCTCGAGCAGCAACCTTGAAGCATGCCTCTCCTTGATATATTTTATTCACTTTGTCATGGGAAACATTGTCCCACTCAGGACAAGACATACTAAAAGCATCAACTATCTTTCTACGTTGATCCAGTAAATTGAAGAAAGTTGTCTCAAATCGTTCATGCTTAAAAGAACGGTCTTGATGATTCAATGTAATATACAAAAATACTGCGTTGACAAAAGTAGCTATAGCTGTTACCATACCAATATAGTGCTCCCATTTCCAAGACAAATTAGATGCGCCAATCCACCCTACAGAAACAACAATAATCGTTGCCCCCGAGAAAATCAAAGCCATATATATGTAAGATAGTCTTGGCATAACTTTTTCCATTTTGCCACCGAACCCCTTAATTGGCGATATAACAAGCTTTAGTTGACGGCAAAATAAAAGAAAACGTGGGATTCTACCTGTTACCCGTCCCACGAATCGAGGCCTTCGCATTGCCCAGTGTTGTTGAACGAGCAACGTCGAAGCCCACGCCGATATGTGTACACTATCCCCTATACGGATATAGGACGCACTATAACTATACAATGCGCCATACCAGTAAAGGGATGTGGCTAATACACATCCCGAGGGCATCTACCGTTGCAATGCTCAAGACAACACCTGAAAGTTGCGAAGTTTCGATTCGTCAAGAACAAAGCGTCAAGTAAACGCCTTTATATTATGTCGTGATACCTTTATCCCACTTACCTTTTCTCCCATCTTAGCACTAGAAAGACGCTTAAAGCGGCTCCAAATGCCTCGACACGGCGTGAGCGAGTGTGGTATCGGTTGCAAAGATAATGAAAAAAATGATTACTCACGTATTTTTAGTTGATTATTTTTCATAGTTAGGATAAAAACTGATGTTTGAGCGCATTAAGAAACTTTATTGCGCCCATACACCTTTTTAAAACATCCAAAAAGAACTTGGGAATCTCCTTATCCTATGATTTCTCCGTTATCATCAGCACATGGCTTTCATCGCTCAGTGTGGTGGCGAAGATATAGGTTTCGCCACCATCCTTCAGTTTCAATCGCTTGCGCAATTCTGCTACGGAAAGGGGGAAGTTACGGGTGGCAATGTTTGCCTTGGTAATGCTTGAGAGATGACGCTTCAACTCCTTCTTATTAAAGGAAGAGATGACAATGATACGAAAACTCCTACCTGGGAAATCCTCGATAGGCTCCATGCTCACGAAGAGATGGCTGTTCTTGGAAAGCATTCTGGCTCCATATCGCTCAGATAAGACGCTGAAACAGCCGGCTTTCATCAGAGAGGCATTCGGCTCGTAAAGATACTGCATCTCTTCAAGCGTGGATGGGGCTATCTTCACCTGAGAAGACTCCATATCCAACTCATCGCAGACGAAGGACTGGGCATCATTGACACAATAAATGCGGAGATTGCCCATATTTCGAGCAGACAGCACTAAAAGAAGCTCCTTGCACTCATTATTCACGGAGATAATATGAACCTCTTGTACGCAGTTTAATTCGCTTACCGCACGGTGCCAGTCAAGCATCGGAGAGAGTTTGATGATGACGTAATCTGCCTTCGAAAGCATTTCTTCCTGCAAAAGGGTTACATCGGGCGTGCAATCCTTCAAGGATACTACCTTGTTGCCCGCATCGTCTCTACGGGCAGGATCTATGAAGATTAGCTTAAGACCAAGGTTGGTCTTAAATAATGACTGAGACTGGTCTTCAGTTATGCCTAAAGAATCTGATGCAGCAGCCTCTTTCTTTGAAGCAAAAGAATGCAGAACCTCTATTCCGTCTCCATTCTTCACGATGGCATTCTTCAAACCCAATCGCCCAAAGTTTTCCTTTGCTGCTTCACAGAGATGAGCCTGACGCTCCACATACATCGACTTCACGCCCAATCGGGAAGCGATGTAAGAGAAGTCTACTCCGAAGCCGCCGGTCAGGTCAACAAACCCGGTTTCTTCAGAAAAATCTCCTTCATGAGGTCCTTCTTTTGTTTCATTAACATTCTCTTTTGATTCTGTTAATATCTGTTTCTTTTTGCAAGTAGCTTCATTTTTGGCGAATTCTGAATCAACTGCCCCTTTGCCCGCAAATTCGCAAATTTCAGAAAGATGAAGATTTGAGGCGTTTTCGCTCTCCTTCTCCTTTTCTTCTCCGTTTTCGGATGATGAAGGAGACAAACCGAGCAGTCGGGCAGCGAGTTCAGCCTTATAAAGTGCCGTTTGCTCTGACGAACATTGCTCCATCGAAATATGAGGGGGATAGATGATGCCATCGATGCTTGCCCAACGGGGCAGTTTTACACGAGCCATCTTTCGCCCGCGAATCTGGTCGAGAGCGAAAGGCATATCTACCTCGGGATACTTGCTGCCGAGGAAAGCCAACTGGCGAACATCATCGTCCTGATGCTGGCGGATAAAATCGAGCGTTGCTTGGTTCATTATTTCTGTTGAGTGATTCGTCATTACATTACTTATTCTTAATAACCGCAAATTTACGATATTCTGATGAGATTACAAAATATTTCTCAGAATATCTGATAATTTATGTCGGGATGCACCAAAAACAGGATGCTCTCGGCAATAATCTACCCCTTTTCCTGGCTATATGATTCTAACAGCAGGCATAAATAAATACATAACTATCGGAGATAGAACAACTGACTAGGAAAAACAGAAGGCTGGCAGAAGAAAAACAGCATACTGGCAAAAGGCAAACAGCCGACTAGCGCAACAGAGGCTAGTCGGCTGTTCCTGTATAACAGTTTGCCAGACATCCTTTCTCTTATTTCAAGAGAAGCATGGTTGGCAGGAATATCGCAATCAGCTCTTCACTCTTCACCTTTCCAACATAAAGAACTGAAACACAACACATTACATAGGTGAAGAGATTTTCAGCACTCTTCACCCACTCTTCACCACTCTTCACCTTTTACGATTTTAGGAAAGGTATAAACGCAGAGCCGCTTAGCTGTCAACAGCCTAAAAAGGTGAAGGGCGGGTGAAGAGTAAAAAAACACTCTTCACCCGCCCAACTTCCTATCCTTCAACTACTTACACCAAAAAGGTGAAGAGTGAAGAGTTGTTGGGAAAATTCTCTCGCATCCATAAAGATGCAGAGAGAAAATTCCGGTGTC
>ULJN01003718.1_pt1 | contig 12108 bp, 9 predicted proteins | sample 1950921 | NCBI WGS metagenome assembly ULJN01 (sample SAMEA4835476, study PRJEB28245) | human gut metagenome | biome: gut microbiome; material: fecal sample | place: Denmark | collected 2008
ATCTTCAATTTTCATTTTACCTAAATTTTATTTAGTTTATGTACTAATTTATTGTTCTAAACCTTTCTGCTGGTTTCAAAAACCGAAGGCAAAGATACAAATTATATTTGAATCAGCAAAATATAGTAGCGGTTTTTATGATTTTTAGTAGATGAAATCGTCTGTTTGCTATATCGGGTTTGCAAAATTCGTGTTTTGCGCTTCCTTCTGCCTGATTTGTTAAACAAAATGGAGAGAAATGAAATATATTCTTAACAAATTACTTTTTTTTTGGATTTTTCGATAATAAATAGTACCTTTGTGCGCAGTTAAAACGTTATTACATATAAATGAGATAAAATGGCGAAAGATAAGATTGCTTTTGTGTGCAGCAATTGCGGACAGGAAAGTGCCAAATGGATGGGCAAATGTCCTAGCTGCGGACAATGGAATACATTTAAGGAAATTCGTATTGCTGCCGATTCCGGATCGCAGGCTGCGAAGAATGCCGGAATGACCATGCGTCATGGTGGAGTTGCCACGATGTTTGGTGGGCAGCACAGCGAGCATGACGCTGCGCCGATGAAGCTTCGCGATATTTCTGCGATTGATGAACCGCGCATCGATATGAGGGACGAGGAGCTGAACCGTGTGCTGGGTGGCGGAATGGTTCCTGGCAGCATCACGCTCCTGGGCGGTGAACCGGGAATCGGTAAGAGTACGCTCACCTTGCAGACTATTCTGAACATGACTGACCGCCGCATCCTGTATGTGAGCGGAGAGGAAAGTGCCCATCAGATTAAACTCCGTGCCGACCGGTTGGCTAAAGGACAGGCGATGCTCAGAGAGGGTTCATCTGCGGACACTCTGGAAACGGCTTCTCTTTCATCAGAAGGAGCTTTTGATCATATTACGGTTCTCTGCGAAACGCAGTTGGAGAAAATCTTTAGTCATATTCAGGAAGTAGCTCCACAGCTTATAGTTATAGATTCTATCCAAACTATTGCTACGGAAGAAGTAGACAGTTCGCCGGGTTCTGTCTCCCAAGTTCGCGAGTGTGCAGCCTCCCTGCTCCGATTTGCCAAGACGAGTGGCATTCCGGTTATTCTGATAGGACATATTAATAAGGAGGGAACGCTTGCCGGACCAAAGATTCTGGAGCACATCGTAGATACGGTGATTCAGTTTGAGGGCGACCAGCATTATATGTACCGCATCTTGAGAAGCATCAAAAACCGATTTGGAAGTACTTCTGAGTTGGGAATCTACGAGATGATGCAAGGCGGACTCCGACAGGTGAGCAATCCTTCAGAGTTGCTTCTTACCGAAGATCATGACGGGCTTTCGGGTGTTGCCATCAGCGCAGCCATCGAGGGTGTCCGTCCGTTCCTGGTAGAGACGCAGGCTTTGGTTTCAACAGCAGCTTATGGAACTCCGCAGCGTTCGGCAACGGGTTTTGACCAGCGCCGTTTGAACATGCTTCTGGCGGTTCTAGAGAAACGTGTGGGGTTCAAACTGATGCAGAAGGATGTGTTCCTGAATATTGCCGGTGGATTGAGAGTAACCGATCCTGCCATGGACTTGAGTGTGTTGGCAGCCGTATTGAGCAGCAATGTTGACACGCCTATCGAGCAAGGTTGGTGTATGGCAGGCGAGGTAGGTCTGAGCGGTGAAGTCCGTCCGGTGAGCCGCATCGAGCAGCGTATTGCTGAGGCTGAGAAACTGGGATTCCAGCATATCATCATCCCGAAATACAACAATCATGGTTTCGACCATAAAAAATATAAGATAGAAATTCATCCCGTAAGGAAGGTGGAAGAAGCATTCCGCTGTTTGTTCGGGTGAAGTAAAAAGTAATCATACAGTTCAAAATTCAAAATTCAAAGTAAAATGAAGGATTCAGTAATCATTGTGAGTGGCGGCATGGATAGCATCACGCTGCTCTACGATAAGAAAGACGAGATTGCACTCGGCATTAGTTTTAACTATGGAAGTAATCATAACGAGCGTGAAATTCCCTTCGCCAAGATGCATTGTGAGCGTTTGGGAATCAAGCATATTACGATAGATTTGGGTTTCATGCATCAGTATTTCAAGAGTTCTCTTCTTGAAGGTGCCGATGCGATTCCTGAAGGTCATTATGCTGCTGATAATATGAAGAGTACGGTGGTTCCTTTCCGTAATGGAATCATGCTGAGCATTGCCATCGGCATTGCTGAGAGTAATAATCTGAAGAAAGTTTTCATCGCTAACCATGGTGGCGATCATACGATTTACCCAGACTGCCGTCCGGAGTTTATCAAGGCGATTGATGAGGCTGCTGAAGCAGGAACGTTCGTTGATGTGCGCGTGGTGGCTCCTTATACGAATATTACCAAAGGGCAGATTGCGGAGATAGGTAAGAAGTTGGGCATTGACTATGCTGAAACCTGGAGCTGCTATAAAGGCGGAGAGAAGCATTGTGGCAAATGCGGAACCTGCGTTGAGCGCAAGGAGGCTTTGGCCGAGGCGGGTATTGAGGATACTACCGAGTATGAAGAATAAGGATGACGACGAACCAGGCGTTCTTCGTTCCCTATATATAATAAGGTGTAATCAGAATAAATATAATAAAAGAAAAATGAAAACAGCGATTTTATCTGCGGCGTTGATGCTTGCATCAACTGTTGCAATGGCTCAGAAGAGCAACTTCCAGTTGAAGGTGGATTTGAAGAATTTCAATTCCGATTCTGTACTTGTTTACAAGGGCAGAAATGTTAAGATGGATACGGTTTTGGTGAAGAATGGCAAGTTTACCTATTCTGCAAACCTTGATAAGGCAGCCGGATACGTTTTCCTCTCACCTGAAGCTTATCGTGGTGCAGGTCAGTTTATGTTCAACTTGCCTTGTGTTCCTGGCGAGAAGGCTGAAGTTAAGGGCGATGCAAAGACCCGCTTCGATATTTCGGGTTCTAAGTTCTATCAGCAGTATCATGAAGTAGATGTTCTGCTGGAGAATGCTAATAAGGAGTTGAGAGATTACGAAGCTTCCCTGAACCAGAGAATCAAGAATGGTGAGACCCAGCAGACCATCATGGCAGAGTATGAGCAGAAGGCTCCTGCCCTGCAAAAGGCAAAGGACGATAAGATTTTCGATTTTGTAAAACAGCATCCTGATTATGAGGCTTGTGCTACTATCATAGAGCAGTTTGATGATGTCAGCAAGATGGAGAAACTGCTGGGCTTGCTCTCTGAGAATGTGAAGAACGGCAGAATGAAGGCTTTCTACCAGCCAATGATTGATATGGCTAAGAAGCGTGCTGAGGCTGAGGAGAAGGCTAAGAAGGTGCAGGCTGCCGGTGTTGAGGCTCCTGACTTCACGCTGAAGGATATTAAAGGAAATGATTTCAAGCTTTCCAGCCTTCGCGGTAAGATTGTAGTTCTCGACTTTTGGGGTTCATGGTGCGGATGGTGCATCAAGGGAATGCCTAAGATGAAGGAGTATTACGAAAAGTACAAGGGTAAGTTTGAAATTCTTGGTGTAGATTGTAATGATACAGAGGCTAAGTGGAAGGCTGCTGTTGAGAAGCACCAGTTGCCATGGATTCATGTTTACAATCCGAAGGACAGCAAGGTTCTCAGCGATTACGCTGTTCAGGGCTTCCCTACAAAGATTGTGATTGATGCTAATGGTAAGATTATCAAGACTATTGTTGGTGAGGATCCTGCTTTCTACACTTTGCTTGATGAAGTGTTGGGCAAGTAATGTTAACATAAAACAATGTCGCCCTGTAAGTGCAAAATTACATTTGCTCTTACAGGGCGATTTTTTGTTTTGTATTTTTTATTTCTTTTTCTTCTTCAATTCCAGTTTCGGAATCTTGATTTTCTGTCCGGCTTTTACGGTGTTTTTACCATTCAGGGCTTCTACGTAGCATTCCATGCCGGAACCTAAATAGCGGGTGCTGATCTGTTCGAGGGTCTGACCGGCGCCAACCGTAACAGTCTGGGCAACTCCTATGATTCGGTAAGCTCCCGTGCGTACGCGAGCATCCTTATCATACTGGGATGATGCTATTTTCGAAGTAGCCTTTTCTTCGTCTTTATCTTTAGCCTTTTCTTTTGCTTCTGCCTTAGCCTTTGCTTCAGTCTGCTTAGCTTTTTCAGCGCTAGCACTTTCCTTAGCCGATTTTTCAGCCAGTTTTACTGCTTCTGCAGTTTTAGCCATACGGATGCTGTCTTCCATCGCTTTCTGGCGGAGTTTCTGTTCCTGAGAGAGTGGGGCGGCAGCTGGTTTGGTTGGGACTTTCTTGGCTGGAGCCTGATGATACTGGTTTAGCTGCATGGCTAGATGATCGCGCTGGGCAGTCATCTGACCATAGTTGAAGGCAAACCATCCCATTCCGCCAATCAAAGCTACTACGATGAGACAGACTGCAACGACCAGATAGCGAGGAATAACAATATGATGAGAATTGGAAGATTCTTCTTCCTCCTCCTCTTCTTCAGATTCATCAGAAGCAGGTACTGCTGGTTCAGCAACTGCTTTCAGGGCTTGCTGTTGCTGGGCTAATTCAAGCTTCTCTTGCTCAAGTTTTTCCTGCTCAAGTCTCTCCTGCTCCAGCCTTTCTTGCTCAAGTCTTTCTTGCTCAAGTCTTTCCTGCTCCAGTCTTTCCTGTTCAAGTTTCTCCTGCTCCAGTCTTTCCTGTTCCAGTCTTTCCTGCTCTTGCTTTTCTTTTTCAAGCTTTTCTTTCTGTATTCTTTCCTGCTCCAGTTGGGCTTGTTTTAATTTTTCCAGTTTAGCTTGTTCAATAGCAATTTGCTTTGCCAGTTCGTCTTCGTCTTCTTTTTCCTTTTCCTTTTCAGATCCGATTACGACAACCTCCGGATTTGGAGTTGCAGTTTTTTCTTCGTCCAGAAAATCGATTACTTGTGCAGGAGCATCTTCTGTCTGTTCTTCTCCAAACTTCTCATCTATTTCATCGAAATCTACGCCGTCATTTACCACCACCGTTTCAAATTGGGCGAATGGCTTGTTCACGATTTCTTTCAGAATGTTGTCTGGCGTGAAGGTGAGTTTGTCTCTGCCTTCAATGGTGAAGCGCTCGCCCGTGTTCACATTGATGCTTTCACGGTCTTTCGTGGCCTGTACCTTAAAGGTACCCAGCCATTTTATCTTCACCTGCTTGTCGGCATCGAGTCCCTGGTTGCACACATCAAACATCTTCCGGATGAAGAGTTCTGCTTCCACCTGGCTCAGACCGCTCTTATCTGCAAGCAGTTTTCCGAGTGTATTTAAACTGAATTTGCTCATTGCTCATCCCCTCCATTCTTTAGTTTTTCCTTGACCGAAGCAACCGGTCGGAAACCCAACACCAACTTAGGCGGCACCAGCTGGCGCTTCTTGGTAGTAGGATTAACCACCACTCGCTCCATGCGCTTCTTCACTTCGAAGGTGCCAAAATTGGGGATAGAGACAGCTTCTCCATCCTCAAACTCGGCAATCATAGCGTCTATCGCCTTGCGCACCAACTTCTGGGTGTCTTCCTGCGAATAGCCGGTTTGCTGAGCCAGTTCAGCGATGTATTCCTTATTGTTCATATTTATTTAATATGTAGTCAAAATTTCTAAAACTCCAGGCTATGGGGGAGAGAATGATTATTTCACCACCTTGCCATAGAGGTCAAATTCCTCGCTTGCAGTAATTTCTACCTGATAGAAACAACCCACGCGCAGACGCTTCTCATCGGCACGGATCAGAACCTCAGGGTCTACTTCCGGAGAGCAGAACTCTGTTCGTCCGATGTAGTAATCGCCTTCCTTGCGGTCGATGATAACGGTCATGGTTTTGCCCACCTTATCTGCCTCAATCTCAGAGCTGATGTCTTGCTGCAGAATCATCAGTTCGTCCAGCCGGCGCTGCTTTACCTCGGCAGGCACGTTGTCTTCGTAGTGGGTGGCGCTGTAGGTTCCTTCTTCCTCAGAGTAGGCAAAGGCGCCCATGCGCTCAAATCTCTGTTCGCGTACGAAGTCGAGGAGCTCGTGGAAATCCTCATCTGTCTCGCCTGGGAAACCAACCATCAGCGTAGTGCGGATGTGAATGCCTGGCACGCGTTCGCGGATGGCCTTCAGCAGATTGATGGTTTCCTGCTTCGTTACGTGGCGGTGCATGCTGGTGAGCATGTGGTCGCTGATGTGCTGGAGGGCAATGTCGAGATATTTGCATACGTTTGGCTTCTCGCGCATCACGTCCAGAAGATCCATAGGGAACTGGTTTGGATAAGCGTAATGCAGGCGAATCCATTTCACGCCCGGAATATCAGCCATCTCGCTGATGAGTTCGGTAATATGATGCTTGCCGTCAATATCTACGCCGTAGTAGGTGAGTTCCTGAGCGATAATCTGAAACTCCTTTACGCCTTCTGCCACCAGTTCGCGCACCTCCTGCAGAATCTCTTCCTTCGGACGGGAAACGTGCTTGCCGGTGATGATAGGAATGGCGCAGTAGGCACAGTGGCGGTTGCAGCCCTCAGCTATCTTGATGTAGGCATAATGGCGCGGAGTGGTGAGATGACGTTGGCCGTTGCAGGATGAAACTTCCGCCTTGCCGAGTTCCTGCAGGAGCTGTTTGTAGTTGAATTTGCCGTAGAACTTATCCACTTCGGGCATTTCTTCTTCCAGTTCCTTCTGGTAGCGCTGCGAGAGGCAGCCCATTACGTAGAGCTTTCTGAGTCGGCCTTCTTCCTTAGCCTGGATAAACTCCAGGATGGTGTCGATGCTTTCCTGCTTTGCATCCTCGATGAATCCGCACGTATTGATGACGGCTATCTCGCCCTGAGGGCGCTTTGAATCGTGAACGCAATGGTAGCCGTTTGCCTCAAACTGCTTCATCAGCAACTCGCTGTCTACGAGATTCTTCGAGCAGCCCAGGGTAATAATATCTATCTGATTTTTCTTCATTTTCTAATTTTTAAAGAGCGAGTCTACGAATTCTGTCTTGTTGAAGAGCTGCAGATCTTCCATACCTTCGCCCAGTCCGATGTATTTTACAGGCACCTTGAGCTGGTCGCTGATACCGATGACAACGCCGCCCTTAGCGGTTCCGTCGAGCTTGGTGATGGCGAGCGAGGAGATGTTGGTAACGGCAGAGAACTGCTTAGCCTGCTCGAATGCATTCTGTCCGGTACTTCCGTCGAGCACGAGCATTACCTCGTCTGGTGCTTCAGGCATTACCTTCTTCATCACTTCCTTTATTTTCTTGAGCTCATTCATCAGGTTCACCTTGTTGTGCAGTCGGCCTGCCGTATCGATGAGCACCACGTCGGCGCCGTTTGCCTTGGCGCTCTGCAGGGTGTCGAAAGCCACGCTTGCCGGGTCGCTTCCCATCTGCTGTTTCACTACAGGCACGCCCACGCGCTCGCCCCAGATGCAAATCTGCTCTACGGCAGCGGCACGGAAGGTGTCGGCAGCTCCCAGAACAACCTTCTTGCCAGCCTTCTTAAACTGGTAAGCCAGCTTGCCGATGGTGGTTGTCTTGCCCACGCCGTTTACGCCTACTACGAGGATAACGTAAGGCTTATGGTCGGCAGGAAGTTCCCAGTCTGCCAGGTCATCGCTGTGATTCTCAGAGAGGAGAATGGCGATTTCCTCGCGCAGAATGCGGTTGAGCTCGCTGGTTGAAACATATTTATCGCGGGCCACACGTTCTTCGATGCGGCGGATAATCTTGACCGTGGTTTCTACACCTACGTCTGAAGTGATGAGTACCTCTTCGAGATCGTCGAGCACATCATCATCGACGGTAGACTTTCCGGCAACGGCGCGCGCCAGTTTGCCAAACACACTCTCCTTGGTTTTTTCAAGTCCCTTATCGAGAGTTTCCTTCTTTTTGTTGCTGAATAATCCGAATAATCCCATAATCTTGTTTTTTATCTTCTGCAAAGATAATGCAAACGAGCGCAATGAAAACTTGCTTTCAAATTGCCGAGTGCAGCTTATCTTCTGCAAAGATACTCATTTTTTTTTATTTTATGGCTTTTTCACTTGCTTTTTCGCCCTTTTCAAGAAAAAAAGTAAAGATTTAGAGGGTTTTATGTCATGACAGAAGGGTTTTCGCCGATATTGTGGGTTAATAAGGTTTAATAAATAATGTTGTCTGCTACAAAAAACAAATCGCCCTGCAAAGGGACAGAAGTGGTTTGGCTTCTGGACCCTTGCAGGGCGTTCTGTTTATTTCTTCATCATTTCCTTTACGGCTCTTTCGAGCTGGGTATCATGGCCATTGATGAAATCTTCCGGACTGTTGTAAACCTCGATGTCTGGGTTCAGCTGGGTGTTCTCGCCGAACACGCCACGCATGTCGCGGCAGCCTACCTGAGGAATACCGAATACAAGCGTGTTGTCCATCAGCGTTTCCCACCATACGGCTGTCATGGTTCCTGCTACAGGAGCACCGATCAGCTTGCCGATTCCGAGTTCCTTGTAAACCCATGGGAAACCGTGACCGTTGCTGTAATCGTTCTCGCAGATCATGACGCAAGATGGCTTCACCCATTTGTTGAACGGATCGCGGCCAACTACCTTGCCGTGAGGTACAAACTCCTGATACTGCTTGCCGTTGAGCAGGGTGCAGAGATCATCGTGCAACCAGCCACCGCCATTATGGCGTTCGTCTACGATTACAGCGTCTCTGTTTCGGTTCTTGTCGCTCAGCAATTCGCTGTAAACGGTGCGGAAACTCTCCGAATTCATCGCCTTAACGTGAACATAAGCGATGCGTCCGCCCGAAATGCTGTCAACGAAAGCACGGTTGCGGTCTACCCATCGCTTGTAGAGCAGGTTGTTGAGTTTGCCCTGAGAGATAGCCTTCACTGTAACCTCCATCTTCTTGCCCTTGGCGTTTCTGATGCCGAGGCGTACATTCTTGCCAACCTTTCCGTCGAGCAATGGGAAGTAGTCCATTCCGGCTTTAATCTCCTCGCCGTCGATACTCTCGATGATGCTGCCGGCTGTAACGCCTGTATTCTTCACATCGAAAGGACCACGCTTGATAATCTCCTGAATCTTCAGACCGTCGCCCTGATACTGAGGGTCGAAGAATACTCCCAGGTTGGCGGTGGTAAGCGCGCTGTTCGAAGCGTAGTAGCGGGCTCCTGTATGCGAAGCGTTCAGCTCGCCAAGCATTTCGCTCAACATCTCCTGGAAGTCGAAATTGTTGTTGATGTAAGGCAGGAACTTCTCGTAGGTCTTGCGGTAACCTTCCCAGTCAACACCATGAATCTTAGGGTCGTAGAACTTGTCTTTCACCTGTCGCCATATGTGGTCGAAGAGATACTGGCGCTCCTCGGCTGGCTTATAGTTGAAGTTAGCCTCAAAGCTGATGTCCTTGGTGCTGAATCCGCTCAGATCCACCTTCTTGATACTGCTTCCGTTGCAGATGAAGAGGTTCTTCACATCCTTGTCGGTCTGCAGGTTGCCCTGGCCTACGCCCTTCATCACGAGCTTGGTAGAGCCGTCCTTCAAGTCGTGCTGCCAGAGGTCGTAATCATCCTCGAAGGCTGCCTGGTAGTAGAGCTTGTCGCCGTCTTTAGAGAGCACAGCATCGCCCATGTGCGAAGAGTTTGCGGTGAGGCGTACGATTCTGTCGCGGCAGTTTTCGATGTCCAGCTCCAGTGGCTTCACTTTTTCCACCTCTATCTTTCCGGTCTTCTTCTGCTTTTCGTCAGCCTTCTTTTTAGCTTCTTCCTTCTTTTCGTCTTCCTTCTTCTCCTTTTCGTCCTTGTTGGCGTCAGCCAGTTCTATCTCTTCCTTGCTCATGTTGAAGCGGTTGTAGGCGTCCAGGTCGAAGAACATGATGTAGGCATCGTCTTCTGCTCCCCAGCTTCCATGACTGCGGTAACCGGCTCTGTCGCTCTGGAAGAGCATTGCCTTGCCGTCGAGCACCCATTTGCCGTTGCTGTCGCTGTAGCCGGAATTGGTCAGGTTGTGAACCTCTTTGCCGTCAGCCTTTACCAGCGCAATATCCTGGTTGTTCCAGCCACCGTTGCCGATATAGGTTGAAAGGAGCCATTTGCTGTCTGGCGACCATTCGAAAGCGATGTCTCCATCGCTGTAAGAGTAGACGTATTTGCCATCGAGCACGGTACGGATTTCCTTCGATTTCAGATTGACGATGCGGAGTGCAGCACGGTCTTCGAAGAAAGCCACTTCCTTGCCGTCAGGAGAGTATTGAGGATATTGCGATGTAATGCCTGTTTTCACCAGCTGCTCTTCCTCGATGTCGGTAGCGTAGGTGAAGTTCTTCTCTTTCTCGTTCTTGATCTTAGACTGGTAAATCTGCCATACGCCATTGCGCTCGGCTGCATAGACCAGGGCTCTGCCGTCTGGCGAGAAGCTCAGGTCGCGCTCCTGCTGCGGTGTGTCGGTAATGCGCTTGGTAGTGGTGTATTCTACAGAAGTTACGTATACGTCGCCATGCATCACGAAAGCCACTTCCTTGGCGTCTGGCGAAACGGAAATCTCCGTAGCTCCCCAGCTTTTAATCTGACGTACGAGGCTTGGAGCGTCATTATCTGTTGTAATGGAGATGTTCACCTTCTGAGGCTCTCCACCTTCTTTCACGGTGTAGATTTCGCCATCATATCCGTAGCAGAGCAGGTCGGCGCTGGATGCGGTGAGGAATCTTACCGGATTGCCTTTGTGGTGGGTAATCTGCTTGTCGCTTGAACTGTTGAGGCTGCGGCGGTAGATATTGAATGTGCCGTCCTGCTCGCTCAGATAGAAGAATGATTTCTCGTCTGATGTCCATACTGGCGAGCGGTCTTCGCCGGCAAAGGTAGTCTGCTTGGTAAACTTTCTGTTGCTCTTCAGCCAGATGTCGCGAGCGATAGGTGATTTCTGGTGTTTGCGCCAAGGGTCTTCGTATCCCTTTTTGTCGTGGTAGAGAATGTCGCCGTTCTTGGCGATGCTGATATTCTCCATGGTGAGGGTAGAGAAGAGTTCCGGTCTTCCGCCCTTGGTGCTTACCTTATATACTTGTGGAAATGTGTTGTCGCCGAAGATGATGCTCTGGGCTGTAGGCTGCAGACTGGCAGAGTAGAGCACATGGTCGTTGTCTGCAAAGGCGATAGGTGTTTCGCTGCCGCTGTTGGTGGTGAGTCGGGTAGGAGCACCGCCTTTTGCATCGATTACGAAGATGTCGAGACTTCCTTCGCGGTTAGACTGGAAGGCAATTTTCTTGCTGTCAGGGCTCCATACAGGATGCGAATCGAAGGCTGCATGGGTTGTGAGCTGTCGTGCTTCACCGCCGTTGACAGAAACACTGTAGAGGTCGCCTTTATAAGCGAAGGCGATGGTAGTGCCATCGGGCGAGATGGCTGGGTAGCGCATCCAGAGCGGATGTTCTTCTGCGCTGGCAGAGAGTGCTGCTGAGAGCAGGGCTACTGAAAAGATTAACTTTTTCATTTGCGTATGTTTTATGTTTGAATATGCGTTATAAAAATCTCTTCTCTTTCGGGGTCAGAATGCTGTTTCTTGCTCCTAACGGATGCAAAGGTAGTTATTTTTTGCGATATTTAAGCATAAAAAAAGAAAAAAGTGAGAAAAAGTTTGGTGTATTCAAAAAATATATGTACCTTTGCAGCCGCAAATAAGAAAAGTGGCTGATTGCGTTATTGGTTAGCTGGTTTGCGTTTTGAAAAGTGTTGGTTCCGTAGCTCAGTTGGATTAGAGCAACAGCCTTCTAAGCTGTGGGTCTTGGGTTCGAACCCCAACGGAATCACTATAATAGGCAAAATGAAACTTATTTGTACAAAAATAGCGTGAGAGAACAATGGCAGTAAGTTACTTATTCATAGGTACTTATCTCTGTTGTTCTTTTTTGATTTTAAATATATTTTATCACTTATTCCTCTTTTTATGTACTCTTTTTGTAAATAGCTGTTAGTCAATATGTTATGAATTTGATGTATTGAGAAATCATCCATATGTGTTACAAATGTGTTATCAAAAAGCGCTAATGTGTTACAAGAATAGAGTAGTTGAAATCCTTAATGACCTTAATGACCATGACCTTAATGACCGGAAAATGGCCCTAAACATTTATTTGTTTTTCTGATGAAATTCCTTCCTTGTCTTAGCCATTGCTTCCGT
>ULJN01005766.1_pt1 | contig 11932 bp, 6 predicted proteins | sample 1950921 | NCBI WGS metagenome assembly ULJN01 (sample SAMEA4835476, study PRJEB28245) | human gut metagenome | biome: gut microbiome; material: fecal sample | place: Denmark | collected 2008
GGTTACTTTTCCGCGTGGTTATTATTCACCGAGTTCGCCACAGTTGACAAAAGGATATTATGATAATATTTGGACAGGTTTGCATCAATGTTATCAGTTTTTGAGTGTGGTGGATTTTACACCTGACATAGAACCGGATGATTTACAGTATTATAAAGCAGAAGCTACCTTGTTGATTGCTTATTATCATTGGTTGTCTTTCCGAGCCTATGGTCCTTCGGTAATTATGAGAGAGAACATAGATCCGCTTACCCCTATTGAAGAACTTCCCGAGCGTTCGAGTGTAGATGAAGTAGTTCAATTTATTGATGAAAAGATTACTGAGGCGGAAACAATAGGGCTAGCTGAGAAACATGATGGAGATGATTACGGGCGTTTTACGAAGTATGTGGCAGAAGCTTTACGTGCGAAAGTACATTTGTATGCTGCTTCTCCTTTGTTTAATGGCAACTCTGATTTCTTTGCAGGCTTTAAAAGTCCGTTGGATGGCCGTTTTCTAATATCTCAGACGGTTGACATAGAAAAGTGGAAAACTGCAGAGACGGTGACACGTAAGGCAATTGCTGATTTGGAGAATGCCGGTTATCGTTTATATAATGAAGTAGGACATGATGATGCTGGTACTCCTTCGGCTAATAAACCGGGGCCCGTGAATAAAGCTCAACGTGCTGTACGTTATACTTTTATGGATAATGTAGGTGGCACAAATCCAGAAGTGATCATGGTTGATACTCGTAAAGAAGGGACGTATGCTCTTCAGAATCAGTCTACTCCAAAACAAAAGGCATCTAATGGATATAAAAATTCATGGGGTATTTTGGCTCCGACATTACAGACTGTTGAGATGTTCTACACAAAAAATGGTTTACCTATTGATGAGGATAAAGAATTCGATTATTCCGGGAGATATAAAATTGTGAATATGCCGGTAAATTATGATGGAAATAATTATTTTGCTCAATCAAATGGAAGAACTTTGAATTTACATTTAAACCGAGAGCCGCGTTTCTTTGCGTGGATTGCATTTCATAATGGAAATTATGAGATCATGAAATATAATGGAAAAGTAGTTAATACGAATAATGCAAAAAAGGCTATAGTAGTGAAATTCAGAAAAAATGATGCTAATGGCTGGGAAGATGGACAAACAGGTAATTACACAGGTACCGGATATCTGAATAAGAAGTTCGTTCATCCTGCATTTCAGAATGGTCCGGTTCATTACCCCTATCCGGTGATTCGTATGGCAGAAATGTATTTGAATTTAGCTGAGATTTTAATAGAACTGGATGCTTTGGAGAATACGACGGGACGCTTGGAAGAAGCTAAAGGTTTAATTGATAAAATTCGTGTTCGTGCAGGTATTCCTACTATTGATGAGGCATGGAAAAAGGCGAATCATCCGGAGAAAGCGAATACTGCTGAGGGACTTAGAGAGATAGTACGCAGAGAACGGCAGATAGAATTTTATTTGGAGAACCAACGTTTCTGGGATTTACGCCGTTGGAAAGATGCAGGCATTTTGGGTGAGAAAGTATGGGGTATGAATATTGAAGGAGATACAGATGAGACATTCTTTGTGCCAACTGAATTACAGAATATTCGTACTTTTAAACAGGCACAATATTTGATGCCTATTCCTATGACAGAAACCAATAAGGTTCCTCATATTGTCCAAAATCCAGGATATTAATCATAATTATTGTTTGAAGGAGGCTTATATTGATACTTCTTGGGTTCGTATAAGCCTCTTTTATTTATGTTTGTCTAGTTCTAGAAAGCATTACACCTTAAAAAGAGATTACTGAAAGTATGAACTTGCTAAAGTATATATGTCTTCCCGGATTGTTAGCTTCCGGCGACATTCAGACCGTCTCGGCGGTAGAAAGTAAAACTGATAAAAATCCGAATATATTGGTGATCTTGATTGATGATGCGGGTTATAATGACTTCGGATTTATGGGATCAAAAGAGATGCAAACTCCTAATATTGATGCTTTAACCAGTGAGGGAGTCGTATTTACCGATGCTCATGTGGCTGCGACAGTAAGCAGTCCCTCAAGAGCTTGTCTTATCACAGGGCGTTATGGACATCGGTTCGGCTATGAATGTAACTTATCGGACCGTACTAATGGCCTTCCTTTGGAAGAAGAAACGATTGCGGAAGTATTTAAAACGAATGGATATCGTACTGCTGCTATTGGTAAGTGGCATTTGGGAAGTAGGGATGAACAACATCCTAATAATCGTGGATTTGATTTGTTTTACGGTATGAAAGCGGGGGGACGTGATTATTTTTATAATGAAAAAAAGAGTGACCGTCCCGGTGATGAACGTAACCTGTTATTGAATGACAGGCAAGTGAAATTTGAGAAGTATTTGACTGATGCTTTCAGTGAAAAAGCGGTTGAGTTTATAAATGAAAGTTCTCAGCCTTTCATGATGTATTTGGCTTATAATGCGGTGCATACTCCAATGCAAGCAACCGATGAAGATATGGCTAAGTTTGAAGGGCATCCGAGACAAAAACTAGCTGCAATGACCTATGCACTCGACAGGGGCGTAGGCACTGTAATTCGTGGACTGAAAGATAGTGGGAAATTTGATAATACATTGATTTTTTTCTTAAGTGATAACGGAGGAGCCACTACCAATCAGTCTTCAAATTATCCTTTGAAGGGTTTCAAAGGAAATAAATTTGAAGGTGGACATCGTGTGCCTTATTTTGTAGTATGGAAGAATGGAATTCCTGCTGGCAAGCCTTATGATGGTTTGGTTTCTTCTTTGGATATTTTTGCGACAGCTATTGATGCGGCCAGTATATCGAAAACACGTAATAGATTGGACGGTGTATCATTACTACCTTACCTGAAAGGTAAAAAAGGGGAACCCCATAAAGTGTTATACTGGCGTAAAATGGATACACGTGCTATTCGTTCGGGAGATTATAAATTAATCATCACTCATGGGGTTGATTCTGTATTGTATAATATTCGAAGAGATCCTGAAGAGATGAATAATTTGATAAACAAAGAGCCGGATTTGTATCGTAAACTGGCGAAAAAATTGGCTAAATGGGAGAAAAATGAGTGTATTGAACCCTCATGGCTGGAAGAAGGCTGGCGAAAAATAACCAATAGGTATCATCAGCAGTTGATGCATAATGAGATTAAAACAGCTCAGGATTTATATAAGAAAAAATAGATAACTTATTAAGTATCCATAAAAAAAGAGACGGATGAGACATTTATATTTTCCGATATTGGCTGGTGGGTGTATGTTTGTATCAGCCTTACATGCACAGAACGAACGTCCCAATATTGTATTTATCATGGCTGACGATTTGGGTTGGAATGATCTTGGCATAACCGGAAGTGATTATTATGAGACGCCTAATATTGATAAACTGGCTTCTGAAGGGGTTTTCTTTGATAATGCTTATGCAGCGGCAGCCAATTCGGCACCGAGCCGTGCCTGTTTTATGACAGGTCTCTATACTCCGAGACACGGAGTATATACTGTGAGTCCTTCAGCGAGAGGAGATAAAACCAAGCGTAAATTGATTCCTATTACAAATACGGAGGACGTGCGGACAGACTTTGTTACTTTGGGAGAGGCATTAAAACAGCAGGGATATGTGTGCGGGCATATCGGGAAATGGCATTTGGGTAGTGATCTTGATGGCAGTAAAACCGGTCCCCTATCACAGGGATTTGATTATAATATAGCCGGCGACAGGGCTGGTTCACCTTACTCTTATTTTTACCCTTATTGTAGAAAGCAAAAGTGCCATTTGGGATTGGATGAGGGGAGTGAGGGAGAGTACCTGACAGATCGTTTGACAAGTGAAGCTATTAAATTTGTAGAACAGACAAAAGACAAGCCTTTTTTCCTCTATATGGCGCATCATGCGGTTCATACGCCTTTAAAGGCTCCCCAGACTTTGGTCGATAAATATCAGAAAAAGACTAAGGGGAAGTATCAGACGAATGCAATTTATGCGGCTATGGTAGAAAATCTGGATTGGAATGTAGGCAGGTTATGTCATGCTATTGACTCATTAGGACTTTCGAAAAATACGCTTATTGTCTTTTATTCTGATAATGGAGGTGCTGCGGCAGCAACCAATAATTTCCGGCTTAGAGGAGCCAAAGGAATGCCTTATGAAGGAGGAATCAGAGTTCCGCTTATAATGAAATACCCTCGTAAGATAAAAGCGGGAACAGTAGTTTCAGAACCTGTAACAGGAGTTGATTTCTATCCTACTTTAGTAGCATTGACTGGTGGAATACCGGATAACGGGCTTGATGGCGAGAATATTTTTGATCGGATGAAGAAAGGTACATCGAAAGTTCAAAGAGCGCTTTTCTGGCATTTTCCTGCTTATTTGGAAGGCTATCAGGGGCTTGGTAGAGATTTTAGAGCAACTCCATATTCCATCATCCGTTCGGGAGACTGGAAACTGATTTATTATTATGAAGATAAGTCAATGGAGCTTTTTAATTTGAAAAATGATAGAATGGAAAGGAATAATTTAGTTAATTTGCAACAGACTCTCGCAAAAGAACTGTATACCAGACTGATGAAATGGCTTATAGATACCCGTGCAGATATTCCGACAGAACTGAATCCTGCATATATAAAAGCGAAAAAACAATAACCCAATAACAATTATATTATGAAGAACTTTGATTTATGGATGAGTATCAGCGGCTCTTTGTTGATCGCAGCGCCGATTCAGGCACAGAAGAAAGCAAAAGAAAAACAACCTAACGTAATCTTTATTATTGCTGATGATTTAGGCTATGGAGATATGAGTTGTTATGGTGCCCATCGCGTTCAGACTCCTCATGTAGATGCATTAGCCAGTAGTGGTATTCGTTTTACGGATGCGCATGCGGTAGCTTCAACGAGTACACCGTCACGTTATTCTTTATTCACCGGACATTATGCCTGGCGTAGAAATGATACGGGAATTGCCCGTGGTGATGCAGGTATGGTTATCCGGCCGGAGCAAACTACGATTGCAGATATGTTTAAGTCTGCCGGATATACGACCGGAGCTATCGGGAAGTGGCATTTAGGCTTGGGGGATAAAACGGGTACGCAGGATTGGAACAAGAAAGTTAGTCCGGGGCCGGAAGATTTGGGATTTGACTACTCTTGCCTAATGGCTGCTACCGGTGACCGCGTGCCTTGTGTATGGATGGAAAATCAACAGGTGCTTAATTATGATCCATCGGCTCCTATTGAAGTAAGTTATACAAAGCCTTTTCCCGGCGAACCTACCGGAAAGAATAATCCGGAGTTATTGACAAATTTGAAACCGTCTCCGAATCATGGTCATAATCAGGCTATCGTTAATGGAATTTCCCGTATCGGATATATGAAGGGAGGAGGTAAAGCACTTTGGAAGGATGAAGACATTGCTGATACGATAATTGCGAAAACGGTAGGTTTTATCGAAAGAAATAGTGATAAACCTTTCTTCCTGTATGTAGGAACCAATGATGTACATGTCCCTCGTTTTCCGCATCCTCGTTTTGTAGGCAAAAGCGGAATGGGGTATCGGGGAGATGCCATTCTTCAGTTTGATTATACGGTAGGTAAGATTCTGGAGGCATTAGAGAAACAGGGATTGCGGGAAAATACTTTAATTGTATTGAGTAGTGATAATGGTCCGGTGGTGGATGATGGCTATCAGGATCAGGCGGTAGAACTGTTGGGCGACCATCGTCCTTGGGGAAACCTGCGTGGAGGTAAATATAGTAATTTTGAAGCAGGTACTCGCGTTCCGTTTATTGTCAGCTGGCCTGATAAGGTGAAAAAAGGTAAAACTTCGGATGCTTTGGTGTCTCAGATTGATTTATTTGCTTCAATGGCTGAATTGGTGGGACAAGAGATGCAGTCGGGTGCCGGAGTAGACAGTCAGAATCAGTTGAAAGCCTTTTTGGGAACTGATCGTAAGGGACGTGATTATGTGATCGAAGCTTCTGGTTCTTTGTCTGTTTCAGACGGAGCCTGGAAATATATTACTCCGAATAAAGGGGCAGCTTTTATGAAACTGACAAGGACTGAGACTGGTAATGCTCCGGTAGATCAACTATACAATCTGAAAAAGGACAGAGGTGAGAAAGAAAATCTGGCTGAAAAATATCCGGAGAAGGTGAAAGCTATGAAAGCCATATTGGAACGGGAAAAAGCGAATACTAAGTAAGATAGGATATTCGGATGTTTAGGGATATGGCAAGGTGTAGGTAGAGAACCGAATTTTAATCATTGAATGTAATTATGTTTTTATTAAATCTTTTAGTAGCAGCCTCGGGAACGGTAGCAGGTTATCAGGAACGTCCTAATATTATTGTTTTTCTGGTAGATGATATGGGACTTATGGATACTTCCGTTCCTTTTCTGACAGACGGGAGCGGAAATCGGGTGAGGCATTCTTTAAATAATTGGTATCATACTCCCAACATGGAGAGGATGGCCGAACAAGGGATTTGCTTTTCTACTTTTTATGCGCAAAGTGTGAGTTCCCCTTCCAGAGCCTCATTGTTGACGGGGCAAAACGCAACAAGACATCGCACTACGAACTGGATTAATGCGGAAAGTAATAACCGTACTCCTTTCGGCCCTCCTGATTGGAATTGGAAAGGGCTGACGAAGGATATTCCGACCATGCCGAAAGTTCTGCAACAGGCTGGATATAAGACGATTCATATAGGAAAAGCTCACTTCGGCTGTATGGATAGCGAGGGTGAAAATCCGTTGAATCTTGGTTTTGATGTCAACATTGCGGGGTCGGGAATAGGACATCCCGGCAGTTATTATGGTGAGTGGGGATACGGTCATATTAAAGGTTCGAAAGCCAGAGCAGTACCCGATCTGGAGAAATATCATGGTACGGATACTTTCCTGAGCGAAGCCCTGACGATAGAGGCTAACCGTGAGATAGCTAAAGCTGTGGAAGAAAAGCGTCCTTTTTATTTGAATATGGCTCATTATGCTGTCCATGCACCTTTCCAGGCCGACAAACGTTTTCTGTCCCGTTATACAGACCCAAATAAGAAGGAACAGGCCAAGGCCTTTGCTACATTGATAGAAGGCATGGATAAGTCTTTGGGGGACATCATGGACCAACTTGAAAAATTGGGAATTGCGGAAAACACTTTGATTTTCTTTTTGGGAGATAACGGTGGAGACGCACCTTTAGGAGAAGAACGGGGATATGGTTCTTCCGCGCCATTGAGAGGAAAAAAGGGTACGGAGTTTGAAGGTGGTATGCGTGTGCCTTTTATTGTGAGTTGGGCAAAGCCCCGGAAAGGTAATAAATTTCAGAAGCGGTTACCTATTGAAGCCGGAGGTATGCAAAGCCAATTGGGAACGATCATGGATATTTATCCGACAGTTTTATCGGTAGCCGGATGTAAACTGCCTGCCGATTATGTAATAGACGGATTCGATCTAAAGAAGCAGCTAAGTGGAAAAGTCAATAGAAAACGTCTTGAAACGTTCCTTATGCACTTCCCTCACGCTCATCGCGGCAATTACTTCACAGTATATCGCGAGGGAGATTGGAAGCTGATTTACTATTATTCGCCGGAGACTCCGAAGCAACCGAAAGCGGTACTTTATAATCTGAAAGAGGATCAGGAAGAGAAAAAAGAACTTTCTTCTGTATTTCCTGATAAATGTAGGGAGATGATTCGTAATATGTCGTCTCGGTTGGAAAAAGAAGGCGCTCTTTATCCTATTGATAAACAAGGAAATGAGCTGAAACCTTTTGTTTATTTTTAAGATTCTCTTTTGTTTACCTCTAATTTTAAGTAAGTGAAAAATAATGAGTTATCGAAAGTTGTTGTTTACTATATTGTTTCTATTGGCTATTGATTCATATGCTTCGGTAGTAACTGTTTCTACTCATGTGCATGATATGGAATTTCGAGACTTGGCAAGAAAATGGGATGAAGCAATACCGCTAGGAAATGCGACTATTGGTTCTTTAATCTGGCAAAAAGGAGAACGTTTGCGTATGTCCATAGATCGCAGTGATTTGTGGGACTTGCGGCATTCTAAAGAATTAGAAGGAGAAGGCTTCTCTTTTCATTGGTTGTACGAACAGCTTCAAAAAGGAGATTATACACCGGTACAGAGGCGGTTTGATGATCCATATAACGCTTATCCCGGCCCTTCAAAAATTCCGGGTGCGGGTTTGGAGTTTCCAATAGAACATTTTGGAGAGGTTGAAAAAGTGCATTTATATCAACGACAAGCTGTATGTGAAGTTGTATGGAAATCAGGAGTATCCTTACGCTGTTTTGTCCATGCCCAAAAACCTGTGGGTTGGTTTATATTTGAAGGGGTAGAAGCTGATTTTGAGCCATTATTAATTCCTCCTTCTTATAATGAAGAAGTAAGACATACCGCTGAAGATCATAGTCAACATAGTCTGTTCCGACTCGGATATGAACAAGGAAAAGTTGAACGGACATTATCCGATAAATTTGTTTATAATCAACCTGGTTGGGGGGATTTTTCTTATTCGGTTGCAGTAAAATGGAAGCGGTTTGGAGAAAAAATAATAGGTGTATGGAGTGTTACCTCTTCTCTTGTAAAAGAAGAAGCATCACAAATTGTGGATGAGGCTATGAATGCCGGAATAGAGGCTTATTATCAGACTCACCAAAATTGGTGGAATATATTTTATAGCCGTTCGTCTCTCACATTGCCGGACAAGGTGATAGAAAAGCAATATTACAATGAAATTTATAAAATGGGGAGTATCTCTAGAAAAGACTCGTATCCGATATCTTTACAGTCTGTGTGGACAGCTGACAATGGGCAATTACCTCCTTGGAAAGGTGATTATCATCACGATTTGAATACACAATTGAGTTACTGGCCTTTTTATACTGGCAATTATTTGGAAGAAAGTTACGGATATTTACATACTTTGTGGAATCAACTGAAGGAAAATAAGAGATATACGAAAACCTATTTTGGAACTGAGGGGTTGAATGTTCCGGGAGTTTGTACTTTACTGGGACAACCGATGGGAGGATGGTGTCAATATTCATTAGGCCCAACTGTTTCCGCATGGCTTTCCCAGCATTTTTATTTATACTGGAAATATTCACAGGACCGTCAATTTTTAATAGACAGGTGTTATCCCTATTTGAAAGAAGTTGCTACTTATTTGGAGCAGTTTACTATAGTGAAAGATGGGATAAGAAGTTTACCTTTAAGTTCATCTCCGGAATTTAAAGATAATAGTATGGATGCTTGGTTTAGAGAGATGACGAATTTTGACCGTGCATTGGTTCGTTTTGCTTTTCGTGCAGCAGCTGAATTGGCTAGGGAATTAGGGCGGAAAGATGAAGCTGATCATTGGGAGAAACTGGAGGAAGAATTACCTGATTTTATTTTTGATGCTCAAGGGGGATTGTCTATTGCTGTAGGGCATCCATACGAACATTCTCATAGACATTTTTCTCATTTATTAGCAATTCATCCGTTAGGATTGCTTGATAAATCTTATGGAAAAAGCGATTCTCAAATTATTGATGCTAGTTTGAATACATTAGATAAATACGGACCTGGCGGTTGGACCGGGTATTCGTATAGTTGGTTGGCAAATTTAAAGGCACGGGCTTTTGATGGCAACGGAGCTGCTAAGGCCTTACGTATATTTGCGGAGTGTTTTTGTTTAAGAAATGGTTTTCATGCAAATGGAGATCAAAGTAGAAGTGGTAAGTCCGGATTTACTTATCGTCCATTTACATTAGAAGGGAATATGGCTTTTGCCTCCGGAGTTCAGGAGATGTTATTACAAAGTCACAGTGGAGTTATCCGTGTTTTTCCTGCTATTCCGTCCGATTGGAAAGATGTTTCGTTTGATAAGCTACGTGCCATAGGAGCCTTTGTTGTAAGTGCCAGTTTAGAAAACGGAGATGTTTCTTTGGTTAAAGTTGTTTCTGAGAAAGGAGGCTTGTTGCGTTTGGTCAATCCTTTTAAAGGAAAATTCAGGATTGCTGGGAAAAAGAAGAAGATTACTGAAAAGAATGGAGTTCTTGAGTTAAAAACACGGGCGGGTGAAGAAATAACGTTAGAAAGAATTGGTTTGTGAAGGCTTTAATTTGAGGAATGCATGAAAAGAAGCTATAATATTAAAAGAACATCATTTGTATGTGTTGCTCTTTTGTTAGTAGCTTTGCCGGGTGTGGCAGAGAAGAAAAGAGAAGCAAGAGGCATATCTCAATGTTGTCGGAGATTATTTTAATGACTACAAAGAGGAAAAAATAGTAAATGAGAAATATCCGGAGGTCTTGCAGAGACTGAAAAACAACTTGAAAACATTTAAATAACTACATAAATAAATATGAAAAACTTGAATTTGACTTTTTATGCGTTCGCAGGTATTTCTTCGATGCCTGTTACCCTGTTGGCCGGACAGTTTCAACCGGAGAAGAAATCTATAGATAAACAACACCCCAATATAGTACTTATTGTTGCTGACGATCTGGGTTACGGAGATTTGAGTTGCTATGGGGCTGATGCAATACAAACTCCCGGTATCGACCGTATTGCTAATGAGGGTATTCGTTTTACTCAAGGATTTTGTACGGCGGCTACTTCTACCCCCAGTCGTTATTCGGTAATGACAGGCAGGTATCCCTGGACAAATCCGGATGCAAAGATATTGCCGGGGAATGCAAAGTTGATTATTGATACAGAGGCAATTACTTTGCCTAAGGTAATGAAACAGGCCGGATACATAACCGGTTCCGTAGGAAAATGGCATATCGGACTAGGGGATGGTAATGTGGACTGGAATAAAAGAGTATATCCGGGAGCCTCTGAGATTGGATATGATTATTCGTTTATTCAGGCAGCTACGAATGATCGGGTGCCTTGCGTTTTTTTAGAGAATAATAAAGTGATAGGGCTTGAGGCGGAAGACCCGCTTTATGTTGACTATCGGAAAAATTTTCCTGGAGAGCCTACGGGGAAAGATAATCCGGAATTATTAAGAATGCATCCCAGTGTCGGGCATGCCGGTTCGATAGTGAATGGAGTGCCCCGTATTGGTTTCCAAAAAGGGGGAAAGGCAGCACAATGGCGGGATGAGGATATGGCACAGTTATTTCTTCAAAAAGCGAAGCAATTTGTCGTAGATAATAAAGAGCGTCCTTTTTTTCTTTATTATGGCCTGCATCAGCCGCATGTGCCTAGAGTACCTAATGAACGTTTTATTGGCAAGTCGGGTATGGGGCCTCGCGGAGATGTTATTCTCGAAGCTGATTGGTGTGTTGATGAGTTTTTGAAAGAACTGGACCGGTTGGGACTGGCAGAAAATACGATTGTAATATTGACGAGCGATAACGGTCCTGTGTTGGATGATGGATATAAGGACCAAGCAGTAGAGTTGGTTGGTAAGCACCGTCCGGCAGGCCCTCTTCGCGGTTGGAAGACGACGATGTATGACGGAGGAGTACGTGTGCCGTTTATGTTGCGCTGGCCCGCTATGGTAAAACCAGGAGTATCCGACGCTTTTGTTTGTCAGATGGATCTGTTGGCTTCATTTGCCGGACTGTTGGGACAAACTTATCCGGATAAACTTGATAGTCGGAACACCTTGAAGGCTTTTCTGGGTAAAAGTAAAAAGGGTCGGGAAGAATTGGTAATTGAAGGTATGTTCAATTATGCCTATCGAAAAGGAGATTGGGCGTTAATACCTCCTTATCGTAAACAGACGGAATATCAACTTTATAATTTAAAAGAAGATATCGGGCAGAAGCATAACTTGGCTGATAAATATCCGAAAAAGGTAAAAGAGCTTACTGATGAGTTTGAAGCGCTGAAGCTGAGTACGGGTAAAAAAACTAGATTTTAATCGTTGAATATAAGTATGCTTTGATAAAAGATAAATAAG
>ULJN01009254.1_pt1 | contig 11656 bp, 7 predicted proteins | sample 1950921 | NCBI WGS metagenome assembly ULJN01 (sample SAMEA4835476, study PRJEB28245) | human gut metagenome | biome: gut microbiome; material: fecal sample | place: Denmark | collected 2008
ATTATGAATGCATCTATCTACAAGGATGAATATGCCGAACGAGGCTATCGTCCGGAACTCTTGAGCCGAAGTACAGAGGATAGCGCTACCGTAACGAGCGTATTGGTTCCATGGACAGCCTGCGGTATGACGCAGAGTACGGTTCTTGGTATCCCGACACTTGTCTATCTCCCCTTCTGCTTCTTCAACATCATCAGTCCTTTGATGAGTTGTCTGGTTGCCATCCTTGGCTTCGTACCCAATCCACAACCCAAGGAAAACAAAGCATCTGCAGCAGAAGAGTCTGATATCCATTAATATGAATAGGAGATTCTTGTGCAAATTACACTTATAATCATGTGCTTTATGATGTGTGTACGCAAACAGGTTGCATAAAACGTGCAAACGTTTGCATAAAGAAATATAACCTTTTTGAAATATTTTCTTGTTTACTATAGAAATTCCTCTTAAATTTGCAACCGAAAAAAGATATCAACTAGCAAACGCAAATATAAAAGTTAAGATGAAGCTAACATTCATTAAATCAGCTATGTTGCTGCTGCTGATTCTTTCAATGGCAACGACGCGAGCGCAGGAGGTCGCTCTGAAGACCAACTTACTGGGATGGGCTTCTACATCTGCCAACGCCGGCATCGAAATCGGCACGGGCAAGAAAACAACCTTCCAACTCTTCGGCACCCTGAACCCCTGGAAGTTCTCGGGCGACAAGAAGATGAGATTCTGGAATGTTATGCCAGAATACAGATGGTACACCTGCCAGAAGTTTGGAGGCCATTTCTTCGGAATCCATGCCCTAGGCGGTGAATACAACATTAAAAACATTGACATGCCCTTCGGCATCCTGCCGAAAACTCTGGAGGGCAGGCACTATGAAGGCTGGTATGTAGGTGGAGGCCTCACCTACGGCTATCAGTGGTTACTCAATAAGCACCTCAATTTCGAAGGGTCTATCGGTTTGGGATATGCCTACAGTCCTTACAAGCTTTACGGACGATGCGAAAAATGTCTCGACAAAGACCACCGCAACTATGTGGGCCCTACAAAAGCCGCACTATCTCTCATATACGTGTTCTAAGAATTTAACTTAACTGTTGTTTTAACTGACAATATAAACACGTAATAACTAGACAGAATACAAAAAATTTTAGGGAAATCATAATATGGATAAAATGAAGCTTTATGCGGTCATTTCGCCCCTCTGCATACTCTTTTCTCAGGGCATCATGCCTGCTCAGGCTCAACAGCTGGCAGGGGGTAAGATTCAGGTAGACAGCGTCTTGGCACGCAAGAACGGCAACCGGATGGACGTTGCCTTCCGTATGAATCTGAACGATTTGAAGATGAAATCAGAGCAGCAGATTGTTTTCACACCGGTAATGGAAGGAACTGATACTATCGCTCTCAACCCTATCATCATCCAGGGTAGAAACCAGGCTGTAAGATACCGCCGACTTGCCGAAAGCAAGAAGAATCCGCAGGCACAGGTTCTTACCCGCAAGAACAAGACCAGTCAGCAGGTTTACTTCGCCCAGTCTCTTCCTTATCAGAAATGGATGAAGAAGTTCAAACTCTCGGTGAAAGAAGATCTCTGCGGATGCGGCAACCTGATAGAACAGGACAATACGCCGATTGCGGATATCGACCGTACACCGAAGATTACGAAGGATTTCTTCGTGCAGCCAAAGGCGGAAGCCAAGAAGGTGAGAGCCGAAAAGGGTGAAGCTTATCTCAGCTTTGTGGTTAACAAGAGTAATATCCTTGCCAACTTCCGTGAGAATGCTACTGAGCTGAAGAAGATTACTTCCACCATCGACCTGGTGAAGAACGACAAGAACGTTGAAATCACAGATATTGATATCCATGGTTTTGCTTCGCCTGATGGTTCGTATGCCAACAACAAGCGCCTTGCCAACGAGCGTGCAGCTGCCCTCCGCAAATATGTGAGCAGCCTCTACACCTTAAACAGCAAGCTCTTTACCTATCAGGCTACACCGGAAGACTGGGAAGGATTCAAGAAGAAGATCCAGGCTAGTCATCTGGCTGATAAGGAAGCGATACTCGAGATAGCTAACTCCTCGCTGGCTCCTGATGATAAGGACCTGAAGATCAGAAAGCTCCATCCGGCAAGTTACCGCTACATCCTGGATCATATCTATCCTCGTCTCCGTCATAGCGACTATACGGTAACCTACACGGTTCGTCCGTTCAGCCTCGAAGAAGCAAAGGAGATATTGAAGACCAAGCCTCAGCAGCTTTCTCTGCAGGAGATGTTCCTGGTGGCACAGACTTACGAGCCGGGTTCGCCAGAGTTTAACGAGGTATTCGACATTGCTGTCCGTCTCTTCCCTGATGATGAGGCTGCGAATCTCAATGCCGCCTGCACCGATTTGCAGAAAGGTGATCTTACTTCTGCCGAAAAGCATCTTGCCAAGGCAGGCAACTCGAAAGAGGCAGAGCGTGTAAGAGATGTCTTCAAGCAGATAAAGGAATTGGAATAACAGAAAATTAGAGAATAACGATTATAAACAAGCTTAACTTTCAAAAATTATGAAGATTAAACATTATTTTGGCTTGGCTGTCATCGCAGCTATGACAGCAAGCTGTTCAAGCAATGAGGATCTGGGAACCGCAGGTCCAGGTATTGGTACTAATGAAGCAGGTGTTGGTTATGCAACTTTCACCATCAACTTGCCTACAACAAGCGGTACACGTGCTGCTGGCGACCCTGAATTCAAACCAGGTGATGACAATGAGTACAAGGTAAATGATGCTACACTCGTTATCTTTGAGAAGGGAACAGAAACTTCTGAAAACAACTTCAAATTTGTTGAAGCTGTACCACTCGGAAATTTGGAGCCTTGGAAGAAAGACAATGAAAGTACCAATGGTATTACAACAGAAGCAACTATCACAGCTGAACTTAATAGCGCAAAAGTAGATGAGAAAGGTGGTCAATACTATGCATTGGTCATTCTTAACAATAAGGTAGGAACAGAGAACAAGGTTACAATTCCTACTGCAACAACAGAGACATATGGAACTTGGAATGTTGCAGATAAAGTAAATGCGAAAAACCTTGTAAATAATACGAATGGTTTCTATATGGCTAATGCTCCTGAATTTACTACAAAAGATGTTGAGCCAACAACCCTCGTGCCAATAAAGGGTATCTATAGAACAAAGGAAGAGGCACAGAGTAAACCTGGTACAACGGTTCATGTAGAACGCGGTTTGGCAAAGGTTACTGTAGGTTCCAGTACAACTGTAGGTTCCAAAGATTATTTTGCAGCAGCTGGTGACGATGCAACCGGAACAAACTATAGCAGCGACAAGGTACAAATCACAAAATGGGCATTAGATGTTACTAACAATAGTTCATTCCCTGTACATGTAACTTCTGGTTTGAATGATAAAACAACAGGTTACCCAGATATTTGGAAGAATGAAGCAGCTACAGCAGGTACAGCTCCAGCAACAAATCGCTTCGTAAGTCAGCTTCCTGCTAAAGATGCTTTCAAGCGTGTATATTGGGGTATCGACCCTAACTACAGCAAAAACTTGACAGACAAAGATGCATGTGGACAGGAATTCACATTAGTAAAGGCTGATGGTTCAGATGCAAATTGGAAGAGTTCAAAAGACCCATTGTATTGCTTGGAGAACACCTTCGACATCGACCATATGAAGCAGGGCCAGACCACTCGTGTTGTATTCGAGGCCAAATATTCTCCTAAGGACTTCGAAGACAATGAAACATTCTATAAGATAGGTAAAAATACAACTATCCTGAAAGAAGCAGACTTAAAGACTGTAGTTAATAATGCAGCAACTTCAGTTCTCCCAGGTTGTGTTGTTGACTACGATGCAAATCTCAAGAAGAAAGGCTCTCATGTGATTACTTTGGAAGATATCAAGGAAAATGCTTCGAGTACAACTCATCTCGATGGTACTACTTCTTATGGCACAGGTTCAAAGACTGGTGCTGATATCGTTACCGAAATCAATGATAAACTCGGCTTGAAAGCTGGTGTTGGTATCAATACCTATCTTAATGGTGTTACATACTATATTGCCCGTATCAAGCACTTCGGTGACGACTTGACACCTTGGAAAGCTGGTGATGCTACATATGGAGATAACCTGAAATGGCTCGGCCGTTACGGTGTGCTCCGCAACAACTGGTACGACCTCACTATCAACAGCATCAGCGGTCCTGGTTATCCAGACGTTCCAGAGGTTAAGCCAACCGATCCAGACGATGAGAATACCAAGTACATCAACGTCAGCGTGAAGATCCTCGACTGGGCTAAGCGTTCACAGGGCGTAGATTTGTAATCCATTTCACATTATTATATATAGCTCAGCCGCTCCAGCGCTAAGGAGCGGCTGGCTATATCGGAAGAATAAGAATCAATTTATACACTTTACTTTTTCATAAAACAGATAAGCATCATGGCAAACAAGAAGTTTAACAGTTGGATCAAGAATATATGCATGGGATGGGGATTCATCATGGCGGGCAGTATGCTCAGCAGCTGCAACGACTTGATGCACGACGACCTGCCTCCTTGTGACATGGGTGTTGACTTGCAGTTCAAGTACGACTACAACGTGCAGCGTGCCGACATGTTCAATGATCATGTGGGCGGACTCAGCGTATTCGTATACGACGAGCAGGGCAACTTCATTGCTCGCCATGATGCCTATAACGATGCGACATCACAGCCGCTCAAGGACCCTAACTATGCCATGCGAATCAATCTGGAACCGGGCAAATACCGCTTCGCCACCTTCGCCTTCCAAAAGAAATACGAAGATGCACTCGCGCAGCCAGGTGCCAAATTCCAGATAGCTCTGCCACAGCAGGGTGACAACATCACCTCCCTCCATGCACGGCTCGACCGCGAACAGGGCAAGGTGAACAACCAGAGCCAACCCCTCGATACACTCTGGCAAGGACTCAGCAACGAACTGGTTGAAGTAAAAGACCTGCAGGTTACACGCCATACCATCGGTCTGGTTCGTGATACCAAGCAGCTCACCATCAGCCTGCATCAGACCGACGAGCCTGCCAACATCAATGCCGATGACTTCAGTTATCAGATAACCAATGCCAACGGCGATATCAGTTACGACAACTCTCTCCTCCCCGACGAGGAGTTGACATATACCCCATACTACACCTGGACCACTGAGTTTAAGGATACCGAGGGCAATGTAAAAGAGCGCACCGCTCATGCCGCCCTCATGTTCTCCCGACTCATCTGGCATCCGGCAGCAGAAAACGACAAGAACGCCATCCTCACCATCACGAACAAGACTACAGGCGAAGAGGTGGCACGCATCGATCTTGCTGACTATCTGGCTCAATGCCGTGGTGCTTTCGAAGCCCGCCATTATTCAGCACAGGAATTCCTGGACCGAGAGTACGACTATAAGCTCGACTTCTTCCTCCAGGGCAACCAGTGGAGATATGCGGAGATCAGAATCTCCATCCTGGATTGGTTCAAGCGCATCCAGCGTGTCGATTTCTAACCGTTTCAAGTGTCAGAGCCCCTTCCGGGCATTTAGCTCATAAGAGTATTTGACTTTAAAAATTAGAAACAATGAAAATACGAGATTTCATTTTAAGTTTAGTTAGTTGGTTTATATTGTTGGTTACAGTAAGTTGCTCTGACGAACTTGGAGGCGAGCGCGCTCCCATTTCGTCAGAAAGCAACTTACATGTACTCGTGCCAACCGTGCTCAGCAGCCGCGGCACCCGTACCGACGATGCTTCTGGCCTTCCTACCTATAATGCTACGGTAGATGAATGCCAGATCAACGACCTGACCCTCTATGCTTTCCCTGTAGAAAATGATGGCAAGCTCCTGGTAGAGACGCTCCCTGCCCCACTGGCTACGATGATGGTAGAGCAGCATGTAGCTAACTATCAGCTCAATATCGAGCCGGGCACTTACCATATCTATGTGGTTGCCAACATGAACAAGGTGTTGAGTGGTCAAACTATCAAAACAGAAGATGATCTCAAAAAAATAGTACTGGGTTATGGCGTTGGAACAGAACCGGGAATGCCGGTTTCTACAAACATCCCGATGATTTATGAGCCAGAGAAGGATGCCGCAGGCAATCTCGCTGAAACCGTGATTGCAGCAGCGGGTGATAAATATACAGAGGTGGCAGCTAACCTGAAGTTTACATGCGTAAAGGTTAAGCTGAATCTTATCTTCGATTCAAGTATCGCAGAATTCGGAGGCAAGACCTTTAGCATCAACAGTATTTTAGCCAAGAAGCTCTCTCCTTTTACCCATCTCTATTGGGGCGGTAAATTTGAGACTCCAACTTGGGCAAATAATGAAGATAAAGTAGCATACAAGGAGGGTATTCCAAGTACTCCGTATGAGGCATCATCTGGAGCTGCCGTATACTATGCCGATTGGACAGACAACAGATCTGCGTCAGCAACAAATAACAATGATGATATCGTAGGAACTGGAACAGTGAAAGATGCTCCAGATAATGCTGCGGGCAAATGGCTTTTCCAGCAGACCTATTATCTCCCAGAGCGATATATCTCATCAGAATCCGACCGCAGTTATCTTACCATCAATGGTAAGGTAGGAAATTCTGCTGTCAACAATTATCGTATCAATCTGGGTCATAAGAAGGATGAAACCAGCGCCACAGAAGTACCCGTATTCCCTCGCGGTACCTTCTATGAGATTACCGGTGCTATCAAGACCCTCGGTAATATGGAGCTGGATTGCAAGGTAAGTGTGAAGCCCTGGGAAATGGAGAATATTTCTGCCGACTTCAACCATACCACTTTGTGGGTAAGCAAGGCATGGGCTAGTGTTACGTCAACGACAACCGATTTCATTAACTATGAGTCGAATGCAACCATTACATCTGAAAATATTGGTTGTGAGACAAAGATTGATGGTCAAGATCTGATTAAACCAGAATTGGATATACTTACAAAGAAGATTAAGCTCAGAATAAATAAGGATATTAACTATTCTGCCTATAAGGGTGTATATACAGGTACAGCTAAAGTATGGATCAAGGCTGGTAACATTACGAAATATATTAATGTAAAGTATGATGTAAAACCATATTTTGATGTAACACCACAAGAGATAACTATCTATAGTGGAAGCGATAATATGACCAAGGTTATAAGCTTCAATACCAACCTTGGAGGCTTAGAGTTTACAGATGGTGGAACTACTTCTAGTCACTCTGCCTCAGAGGCAAAATCCAGCATAAGCTATACAAATGAAAGTGGAGCAACGGTTACCTCATCTATAACGGCTAATTCGGTGACTGGTACTGATAAGGGAACTTTTAGTATTAAAGCTGACCAAACTGTAGAAACATCCATAACGCATACCATTTATGTTCAGCCAAGAGGCTATACTACAGGTAAATATGGTGTAGAATATGACTTTAAAAAGCCTATTAAGATTACGGTTAAACCAGCAGTAGGTAATTACTATATCTACTTAAGAGTTATCAATGATCGCACACCATATATTAGAGATGATGAATCAAGTCCAAATAGGCAAGAAAACAATTATAATGGAACAAAGGATGAAGGTGGTAAAAATAACTGGGACGATGGATGGTATGACTCTTTATGGTCTACTGACGCAAATGTGTTCACTCAGCCTCATGAAGACAACCATCGCCTCTATGCATATACCCAGATAGGTGAAACGGATGGTAAGAGTGATAAAGTTTGGAGATATACAGGACACTGGCCCGGTGATATGATGAAAGCTGACTATGCCAACCCAGGCTGGTATTACTCAACTTTTAAGAAGGATGCTCTTCAAAAAAGTCATGACGCTGGTGTTGACGGAGATAGAAAAATCAAACCAGGTGAAACCTTACTCATGTTTAATAATAGTTATAACAGTGGTTGGGGCTATAATGCACATCGTTGTCCACACCATAATGAGCCGGGTATTCCTCTCTTTGATTACGAAGACCGTGAAGGTTGGATTGTCATTGATCCTACAACTGATGCATTGTGGCAAGCTTATGATGAGAAGCCAGAAATTGAGAATATTAAGATTACTATATATACTCAATCTGAAATCTATGGTTGGTTCATGGAGTATGGCATAGCAGCTAATGGTCAGTTCATCATGTTCGATACAGAGGGTCATACTTATCATAAAAGTACTGTAGGTTCATGGCATAAAACAGTTATTACGCTTAAAGCGATAAAAGGTGAACACGAGAAATCTATAAGATTATACACCACTTCAGAGAAAAAGACAGACCAAAGTATCATTCTCTTTAATGGCAGGAGTTTCAAAGACGATACAGGCTATTACGAAGGTGGAAAATGGTATCAAGGTAAGCCTAAAGGCGTAACTGAATAAATAATATTGGAAAAAAATGAAGAAGATAAAGCATTTAATGATATGGATGGGATTGCTCCTTTGCCTTGTTTCTTGCAAGGATGCAATGGAGACTATCGGACTCGGCGGGGATGAAATCCCTGCCGAGGGGGTAACCTTGAACATTGAGTTGCCCAACTTCTCCGAAAAGAAAATTAATACTAGAGCGGGCGCTGCTGAAAGCATCAGTAACGTTACTGCTGTGTTTTATGGCGAAAGCAATACTTACAAAGGTATGGCGAATGTCAACATTGATGGAAGCAAGAATACAGACGGAACGTATCAGGCAAAAATCAGTAATATCCCATCCGGAACTAAAATGGTTCATCTGGTAACAAACGTAAGTAATCTCGAAAAGACAGAAGCAAGTGATTTACAAAACATCACAACTGCTACATCGAGAGCAATAGATACAAACAGCCCAGTATGTTGGGGTAGCGTATCTCTAAATACCCTCTTGGATGGAACAGCAACAGTCAGTCTGTTGAGACAATATGCCAAGGTTACCTTGAAAGTAGATGATGCGGTAAAGGCTGTTTTTCCTGAAGATAAGGCTGGTCTTATCATCAATCATGCAGCTGCCAAGAGTGCTATTGCTCCTGCTAACTATAAGGAACAAAATGATGATTTAGCTACTACAACAGAGTTTAGTAGCACAAATTTCGGCGATGGAAAAAGCTGTGAAGTAGCGGTTACTGAAACTTCTGCAGGTGTAGCTAACGTTATCATCAAGGCTGAATATAGAAATGTAGAAGGTTACTATAAAGTGGGGCTTTACAAGGATGCAGACAAGACTTCTCAGTATGCCCTCTTGCGAAACCATAACTATAACATCACTGTAACCAAGGTGAATGATTATGGTTTCAGTACTAAGGAGGAAGCCATCAAGGCACAACCGGAAAACAGAATAGAGGCACAAATAGTTGATGACAATCCTGCCATCACCAAAATGATAGCCTGCAAGGATTATGAACTGGGTGTTAGCGATAAAGTTTACGTAGACGCAGAAGCTACCAGTGCTATAGTAACTGTAGTTACGACTTTGCAAGAAGCAACCAGCAGCGATGGTAGTTTTTATACGGTTACCCCTGGAGACAGTTGGATACATTCAAATCCTACCGCTGTAGAAACGAATACAAATGATGGAACCAACCATTCTACTCAGGGTAAAAAGTATGTCCTGACCTTTACTTTAGATCAGAACGATGCTCAGGAAGAAAGCAGGACCGGTACAATAACGTTTAAATCCGGTGACTTAATGCTCACCGCTCAGATTATACAGAAAGGTTATGATTTCAAAAGAGATAATGATCGCCCGGTTGCATTATGGGATGGATCGAATGAATTGACAAACGATTACTTCACATGGTTAGATAAAGTGCAAGGTATAACGCCAGAAGAGATGTATGACGGCGACGACGCCGTCGTTAGGAATGAAGGTTTGCATTTTAGCCCAGTTAACAATACGTATAGTTATCTCATCAAGAAGTTGGCCGGTGACAGCTTTGAAAACAGCGATACTAGATTTACGGTTGAAGATAATGGTAGCGGATACTGGAAAGTGACCCTGAAAAATAGTAACGATAATTCTCTTTGGAAATCATCTTTCAACATCAAGAATACAGCTAGGGTAAAGATTACTTATGATGTATATCATACAGGTATCTTCCATAAGATTTCGAACACAGATAATCAAATGGCTGAAGATGGAGAAGCCAGTAAGTTGGTTAAAGGCTGGTTCTATTATGAAGTGGTCAAGGTGAAAGGTAATAGTGGCAAGATTTATCTCATGCTCGACCGCAACCTGGGTGCATCGAATAATGGTCCTTACATTAGAGAGACAAAAGCACTGGAGGGAAACGAGAAAGCAATCGGTGGTTACTTCTACATAGCTACAGATAAGACTAATAATCTTTCCTCAACTCTTTCGCCTAGCGGATATGCAATCCCAACGATGGAGGTCTTCGAGGATTTGATCAATGTATCTAATCCCACTATTAAGGTAGTACCCGAGACAACTCCATCTGGCGAGACATACAGCCGTGCAGAAATTAAGACAGTAGAAGATTCGCAACTAAGTAGTATTTACTTACCTTACGGCGGATATTTGGAAAATGAGGTTTTACGAAATCCTATTCATGTAGATTTGTGGACTCAAACACCATTAACAGGAACACAAGGTTTTGCCAGTAATAGTCCGGACTACGGATTTTGGTACAAGTATTTTGATATTTACAACAAGAGTCTGAACTTCTCAAACGTACGTTTCGTGAGTGGTAGTAGTGGAAAAAACACCGGTCGCTACAAGGCGATGCCATTACGATTAATCAGTACGACAGTATTATAGAATCTTACACTTTAATATAAACCAGAGAATCCACAGCAGGCACTCAAGCCAGCTGTGGATTTCTTGATTCTTAGCTTCACTCGAATCTGCACTAGTGTCCCGTTTAGTCTGGACGATTATTATATAAGTTATTAATATCCAATATTTTATGCTCTAGAAATTGGGTATTCGATTTGATTTTGTACCTTTGCACTCATCTTTGAGGGTAAAGAGGGACGGGGTGATTTTCTAAAAAACTACTTCTTTGCCAAAGAAGAGCCGGAGCAATTCGAAAGTGCATACGTTCCAATCACCCCATAAATTAAATTCATTTTTATTGTTCCTCATCTTCCCAGAACTCAGGAAGAAGAGTATAATACTTATCCTCAGGCGTAGAATCTATGTGCTTCAACACATCTTCTGTAACAATACACTTTGCATTTGCAGCAATGGCACAATCTACAAACTTATTGTCATCTTTATCTGCCTCAATTAAAGCAAAAGTTTATTGTACGGAGTACGTTCATGGAGATGTCGGAAACTCTCGATACGTTCTTCATTCAGGGTTCCTTCATTCCACATCCTATCTAATTCAGCATCAGCCATCTGAACAAAATAATCGGAGATTACCTTATTCAAATCTCGCAAAGCCTCAGGAGTCTTGATAAATGACAGCATATCGAGGATTTGCAATTGAGCTTGATTCATTGTTGCTACCTGTGCCATAATAATTCATTTTATTAATATCTAACCGCAAAGTTACGCTTTTTTCTCAAAACCACCAAGAAAATCACAAGAAATCTGCAAATAACCACGAAATCAATCGTAAACAATAAACTATTAACTGTAAACGATAAACTGCTATTCCCAGGCGGTCCATCCCGCACAACATGGCGAAGACCTTTGATGGTCCGCCAAC
>ULJN01005590.1_pt1 | contig 11631 bp, 9 predicted proteins | sample 1950921 | NCBI WGS metagenome assembly ULJN01 (sample SAMEA4835476, study PRJEB28245) | human gut metagenome | biome: gut microbiome; material: fecal sample | place: Denmark | collected 2008
GATATAGTATACAAACCTTTCAAGGCAGACAGCCATGAAAAAAATATTCGGAATCTGTTTCTTTGTTCTAATGACCGGCTGTATTCTGACTCATTCTTCCCTGAGCCTTGCCTATGCTGCCCTGGGATTAAATCTTTGGTATGAAAAAATGGTACCGGTGCTTCTGCCGTTTATGATCCTGTCCGGCACTTTGATCCGTATGGGTATGACGGACAGCCTGATCCGTCCGGTAAGACCTTTGTTCGGAAGAATCTATCGCCTGTCAGCACCGGGAATCTATGTGATCCTGGTGGGCTTTTTGTGCGGATTTCCCATGGGTGCCCGGACGATTGCGGATTTACGGAACCGACAGGAACTTTCTTCGGAGGAAGGACAATATCTGCTGGCCTTCTGCAACAATCTGGGACCAGTCTATTTCCTGGGATTTGTACTGCCGCTACTGCATAGGAAGCTGCTGTTCCCTTATGTATTTGGTATGTACGGCGTTCCTTTGCTATATGGCATTTTCCTTCGTTATAGCGTGTACAAAAATCGGATTTCGGAGAAAACAGACCACTCTTTTGGAAGAAACAATGCTGCGAAGTTTTTGGAACCGACCGGTCCGGCTCCCCTTCCTGCCATGTCCCTGACGGATGCCCTGGATGATGCTATTACCGCTGCCGGAAGAAGCATCTTACAGTTGGGAGGCTACATGATCTTTTTCAATCTGCTGAACCTTCTGCCAAGGCTTTTACTTCCCGACAGTTTCCGGTATGCACCGCTTTTGGAGATCAGTGGGGGCCTGAAGCTGCTGGGAGACAGATTCCCTTTGTATACGTTATTGCTTTTGCCCTTTGGCGGCTTAAGCTGTATTGCCCAGACCGGAAGCTGTATCCGCAATACCGGGCTTTCTCTCAAGTCCTACATCCTTCATAAAATGGTACTGACAGTGCTTACTGCAGCTTATTATCTGGGATGGTTTCTGTTGTCTCCGGATACTTTTCTGCTTTGATTTTTCCGTCTTCGTTTTCTGTGTCTGCCCTGTTGGATCTGGTATAACAAAAAGACCAGCAACAACAGCACTACCAGAATCCCACAGATCACCAGAAAAACACCGAAATTCACTTCCGGACTTTTTTCGGAAGGCATCGGAGTATTTCCGGCGGCATCGGCCATGGTGATCACGGAACTGCCAGCTTCTGTGATCTGTTCCTCTGCAGCCCGGGAAGCTTCCGCTGCCTCCTGTGCCGCAAGACTTTCCTGTAATGCCTCTTCGGCAGCTTTTTCCTGATCAATAAAAGGCTGTGCAAAGGTGACAGGATCACTCTCTGTGAACAGATCCGCCTGATTGTAACCGCGAACGGTGATCACCGGCTGTTCCCCCTTTGTGAAGGTCACGGAAAATGTGAAGGTGTCGGGATAGGTCCCGGCCATAATATCCAGTCCCGGCCAGGGAAGCAGTTCGGTATAAGTCCTGCCTCCATCGGTACTGTAATCGTAATACATCATGGGGCAGTCATAGTCGGCTGCCGTCACTTCCAGAGAGACTTCTCCGGTCTCATAGTCTGCATTCTGCAAAGTCAGCTGGCAGATATCCGGTTCGGTCTTGTCCCGCACAGTGGCAGGCAGAATGGATTGCAGCGAGACTTCCGGAAGAGCGTCTGCCTCTCCACTGTAGTCCACACCAAGACTTGCACTGGATAATCCGAAATATTTTGCAACAGACAAAGCATCCTCCCTGCCGAATTTCTTCCAGTCCTCTTCTGTCTGGCAGTAAGGAGTGTCTCTGCTCTCATCCACATGACAATGCTCGATGATGGCGGAGGGAATGGATCTGGAGGTACTTTCTCTTATAATTCCGTAATAGTCATCACCGTTATCTTTCAGTTTCGTCTTGACTCCCCGTAGAAACAGTCCCATGTCCTGCATCTGCTGCATCTGTTCCCAGCCGAACTGATAACCGTAAGCGTTGTAAGGCTGTACGGAAGAGATCCAGACTTCGGATCCGAACAGATCATGATCCATGGAAGCGTTGTAATGAATACTGAACAGGAAATCCGCATTCCGGTCTGCAGCAAATTGTGCCCGGTCTGCCAGAGACATGGTCACATCATCCGTATGAGTCAGATAGACATCCACATTATCGTATTTTGTCAGTTCCTCGTACATGGCCAGCGCGGTCACCATGGTCATTTTTTTCTCCTGTGCAGGGCCTTCCAGCGTTCCCTCGTTATCACCGCCGTGTCCGGGATCAATGACAATGACGACCCTTTCTCCGGTCTCCTGCGCTCTGGGAGCCGCCTGTGCAGGCAGGGAATTTCCATAAAAACAGGCTGCCGCAAGACTGACCGCACAGATCATTGTCCTGACTAACAGCCCTTTTTGCTTTTTCCATACTTTCATTTATCGTATTCCTTTATTTTTAAAAAACCAGCTTTCAGCAGAAAACTGGTTTTTCGTACTCGTTGTTTGGACATGCTTTACATAACGTCCAGATTGTCTTCGGCATCCGCAGCAGTATCTACGTCATCAAGATCCTCATCTACGGGGTGCAGCTCACTGCGGTTGGACTGGATAATGTCACGATACTGGTTCAGATTGCCGATCAGAGCATCGTAATTGGCGCTGGCCTGCTGTGTGGAGGAAGAAATAATATTCTCCAGATGTGCCAGCATATCATCCATGTACTGCATGGCAGCGGATTTGACATTGTTGGCCTCAATAGTGGCATTGTCCAGAATCTCCTGGGCCTGCTTACTGGCCATGGTAACGACCTCGTTGGCCTGGGCGTAAGCCTGCTGCATGATCTCATGCTCGTTGATCAGCTCATTGGTATGCACGGTAGCCTCGTTGATCAATGCTTCTGCCTTGGCTTTGGCATCGTTTAGGATGGCTTCCTTGTTGCTGATGATCTTCTGGTAGCGCTTGATCTCATCCGGGGTCTTCATACGCAGTTCCCGCAGTAACTCATCAATCTCATCCTTATTCACGATGATTTCGGTACTGGACATGAACTTCGGCTTGCAACCCTCGATGTATTCTTCTATTTCATCAATTAACTGTTCGATTCTGCTGCTCATGAAACTCTCCTTATTTACACATCACTATGCTCTGAAAGCTTTTTCTCGCGATATTTGTCGTAGATCAGTTTCGCCACAAAATCCGGAACACAAGGGGTGATATCTCCATCAAAACTTGCAATCTGCTTGATGGCGGAAGAACTGAGGTAGGCATATTCCAGACTGGTGGTCAAAAATACCGTATCAATTTTGCCATGGGACAACATCCGGTTGGTCTGTGCCATCTGCAGTTCATATTCAAAATCCGTAATGGCGCGTAAGCCTCTTACGATAACATGCAGATCTTTTTCCCTGGCATAATCCACTAAAAGCCCACTGAAACTGTCAATCTGCACATTAGGCAGATCTTTTGTGGCTTCTTCTAGTATCTTAACACGTTCCTCTACAGAAAACAACGGTGTCTTTTCTTTATTGTTCAAAATGCTGACGATCAGAACATCAAATATTTCGGATGCCCGCCTTATGATATCCATATGTCCGTTGGTGACGGGATCAAAGCTTCCGGTGTAAACAGCTCTTTTCATAAAAATCATGCCTTTCAGTGTTACTTCTTGCGAAGGAACACATGCTTGTTGGTTTTGTATTTTTTCTCACGGATCACTTCAAACCCTAAGTCTTCCGCATAGGAAAAATCGGTATGCAGAGAGGCTTCTACCAGGATCAGAGTCTCTTCGGAGACATATTTGGCATAGCGCAGCTGCTCTAAGACTCTGCGCTCCTGCTCCTGATCGTAAGGTGGATCCATGAAGATCACATCTACGTGCTTTTCATAGATGCCCGTCAGTCCTGCGCAGGCATCCTGTTTTAATACTATAGCACGGTCTTTCATTTTCGTAAATGCCAGATTGTCCTCGATACATGCCAGGGCTTTCGGCGCATTTTCAATAAAATAGGCTTTTCTGGCACCGCGGCTTAATGCTTCGATGCCGATGCCGCCGCTGCCACTGAAAATATCCACGAACACACAGTCCGGAATATAGGTCTGCAGCATATTAAAAAGGGTTTCCTTGATCCGGTCGGTGGTGGGTCTGGTATCCATTCCTTCCGGAGTCTTAAGGGGCAGACTTCTTGCAGTTCCCGCAATGACTCTCATATGATTACTCTCCGTTTTCTCTATAAATGTTGTATGAATGATTCTGTTTAAAAAGTTACACTCTCACTTTGGTGCCCTTGCTGTCACGTTTGCCGAGTTTCAGATTATTCAGGATGAGCTCCTTGCCCTTATATTCAATGGTGGTCTCTACGGCATTCTTCGTATAATATACATTTTCCACCTGATCACCGTCGCCCAGTTTCATACCGCGGACGCCGATGGCACCTTTCTTTTTCTCGGGGATCTCATCGATGGAGAAGCGCAGGAAAAAACCGGCCTTTGTCTGTAATACGATATTCCGCTGATCCGTAAGAGCCGTAACGCTGACAACGCTGTCGCCCTCCGCCAACTTCGTAGCTGCAACGGTGCGCTTGGTCACATCGAACTCTCCGCCATCTACCACCTTCAACATGGACTGTGCAGTGGCAAAGATCACCTGACACAGATTCAGTTCCTTCTGACTGGTGATATAGACGATCTCTTCGGTTTTCTGGCTGAAGTTACTCACGTTGTCAATGGGCGTGCCTTTGTCACGGAACTTGCCGTAAGGCAGGTCCAGCACCTTGATAGTGTGCATCTGTCCGGTGTTGGTGAACAGGCAGATCCTTCCGGTATTTTTACAGGTGAAGACGTATTTATTTTCTGCATCTGCGGCTTCTTTATTCCGCTCGTAAGTAGAGACATCCACAGTCTTGGCATAGCCGAATCGATCCATGAGAAATACCACATCCATCTCTTCCAGTTCTTTTTCCTTGTAGACCGCTTCCTGTCCGTTCTCGATGACAGTTTTGCGGGGATGGCTGTATTCCTTCTTGAATCCGTCCAGTTCATTCATGATGACCTGGGCCATGGAATCTCTGCGGTCCAGAATATCCTCATAGCGATAGATGTTTGCCATGGTCTCTTCGTGTTCGTTGATCAGTGCTTCCAGTTCCAGACCGATCAACTTATACAGACGCATTTCTAAGATGGCATTGGCCTGTTTCTCGGTGAACATCAGCTGGGCTGCCATGATCCTGGATTCCTTGGACTTGAACTTGATGCCATCGACCTTACCCTCTACGAGACAGGCTTTTGCCATGGCACGATCCTTGGATCCGCGTAAAATTTCAATGACCAGATCGATCACATTGCAGGCCTTGATCAGACCTTCCTGAATCTCCTTGCGCTCCTGCTCTTTGGCCAATAGATTGGTATATTTTCTGGTAGCCACTTCAAACTGGAAGTCAACATTGGCCTTGATGATCTGCTTTAAGCCCATAGTCTCTGGTCTGCCGTTTGCGATAGCCAGCATATTGACACCGAAGGTATCCTCCAGACGAGTCTTTTTATAGAGCATATTTACAAAGTTCTCGGGATCGGCATCCTTACGAAGTTCGATGACGATACGGATGCCTTCCTTGGAAGATTGGTTGGAAATATCCACAATATCCTGTGTCTTCTTCGTCTCGGAAAGAGCGGCCACGTCGGATAAAAACTTCGCAATATTGGCACCGATCATGGTATAGGGGATCTCGGTGATCACTACATTGGTCTTTCCAGATTTTCCCTTCTGGAGTTCCACTTTGCCCCGCAGCTTGATCTTGCCGGTTCCGGTCTCATAGATGTCTTCCAGTTCATCCTTATTGATAACGATGCCGCCGGTGGGAAAATCCGGCCCCTTCAGGTAACGCATCAGTTCTTTTGTTGTGATCTCATTATTGAGCATATAAGCCTTTACGGCGTCAATGACTTCCCCGAGATTATGAGGGGGAATGCTGGTGGCCATGCCTACGGCGATACCTTCGGAACCATTAACCAACAGGTTCGGAATCTTTACCGGCAGTACGGACGGCTCTTTTTCCGTTTCATCGAAGTTCGGAACAAAGTCTACCACATCCTTGTCCAGATCTGCCAGGAAAGCTTCCTGGGTCACTTTCTGCAGTCTTGCCTCGGTATAACGCATGGCTGCGGCACCATCTCCTTCAATGTTGCCGAAGTTACCATGGCCGTCGATCAGGGGCATGCCCTTTTTGAAATCCTGGCTCATGACTACCAGTGCCTCATAGATGGAACTGTCGCCGTGGGGGTGATATTTACCCATGGTATCACCTACGATACGGGCACTTTTACGGTAGGGGCGGTCGTAACGGATCCCCAGTTCATGCATATCGTAGAGAGTTCTTCTCTGTACCGGCTTCAGACCGTCTCTGACATCCGGCAGGGCTCTGGCAATGATAACGCTCATGGCATAGTCGATGAACGATTTCTGCATCTCCTCGGAGTATTCTGTTTTTATGATTCTGCTGTCGTCCATTTCTAATCTCCGTTCTTCTGATATCTGATATTAAATATCAAGCGCCGCATCCGTAGCGTGATCGTAAATAAAGGCTTTTCTGGGCGGCACATCCGTACCCATGAGAAGCTCGGTCATCTCGGAAGCCATGCGGGCATCCTCGATCTCTACTAATTTCAACAATCTGCGTTCCGGATCCAGTGTGGTCTCCCACAGCTGTTCGGCATCCATCTCACCCAGACCTTTGTATCGCTGTAAGGTAAAGGGACTCTTGTGGGTCTTGCGGTATTTTTCCAGTGCCTTATCATCATACAGATATTTTTCTTCTCCCTTGGAGGGCATGGCCTTATATAAGGGAGGCATTGCTATGTATACGTGGCCTTCGAAGATCAGATCCGGCATGAAACGATAGAATAAGGTCAGCAGCAACGTGGAAATATGTGCGCCATCCACATCGGCATCCGCCATGATAATGATCTTGTCATAGCGCAGCTTACTAATATCGAAATCGTTGCCGTAGCCCTCGGAAAATCCGCAGCCGAAAGCGTTGATCATGGTCTTGATTTCGGCGTTGGCCAGTACTTTGTCAATGCTGGCTTTCTCTACGTTCAGGATCTTACCGCGGATCGGAAGGATGGCCTGATACATACGGTTTCTGGCAGTCTTGGCACTGCCGCCCGCAGAGTCACCCTCTACGATGAAGATCTCACACTTGGAGGGATCTCTGGACTCGCAGTTTGCAAGTTTTCCGTTGGAATCAAAGGAGAACTTCTGCCTGGTCAGCATATTGGTCTTGGCTTTTTCCTCTGTCTTACGGATCTTGGCTGCCTTTTCCGCACAGCCGATAATGCTCTTCAAAGTCTCCAGATTGCGGTCGAAGAACCGGACGATCTCTTCGCCGGTCACCTTGGCCACGGCCTTGGCGGCATCCTGGTTGTCCAGTTTCGTCTTGGTCTGGCCTTCGAAACGGGGATCCGGGTGCTTGATGGATACCACTGCCGTCATTCCGTTCCGGACATCGGCACCGGTAAAGTTCGCATCCTTTTCCTTTAAAATGTTCAGCTCTCTGGCATAGGTATTGATCACATTGGTGAACTGGGTCTTAAAGCCGGTAAGGTGGGTACCGCCTTCAGAGTTGTAAATGTTATTACAGAAGCCCAGTACATTCTCATGAAATTCATTCACATACTGGAAGGCCACTTCCACAGAGATTCCTTCGCTCTCGCCGGAAAAGAAAATGACATCATGTACGGTCTCCTTGGAATGGTTCATATCCTTTATAAAGCCAATGATACCTTCCGGCTCATGATAAGTGACCTTCTCCGGCTCTTCTTTTCTTTTATCTTCAAAAATGATCGTAAGCTTCGGGTTCAGGTAAGCGGTCTCATGGAGACGGCTCTTAACATCATCTTCCTTGAAACGGGTCTTGTCGAAGATGGTATCATCCGGCAGGAAATTGATGGTCGTACCGGTCTCTCTGGTCTTGCCCACTACGGGAAGCAGACCGTCCACCAGATCCATGACGGGGATACCTCTCTCGTAATGATCCTCATAGATGCAGCCACCGCTCTTGACTCTGACAGTCAACCTTGTAGAAAGTGCATTTACTACAGAGGAACCTACACCGTGCAGACCACCGCTGGTCTTATAAGCGGAGTTGTCAAATTTACCGCCGGCATGCAGGGTCGTGAATACCAGACGTTCCGCACTGATTCCTTTTTCGTGCATTCCCACGGGAATACCACGTCCGTTATCTTCCACGGTTGCGGAGCCGTCGGCTTCCAGTGTCACCTTTATCGTATCACAATATCCGGCCAGATGCTCGTCCACAGAGTTATCAACGATCTCGTAGATCAGATGATTCAGTCCCTTGGTGGAGACGCTGCCGATATACATTCCGGGTCTTTTTCTTACCGCTTCCAGACCTTCCAGAACGGTAATACTTGACGCATCATAATTATTGTCTTTTGCCATGAAATGGAACTCCTTATCAACACATTATTGTCTTAAGTATACCATAGATTTTGTGTTTGGAAAAGTAAAAAATACAAGGGATGGGGGAAACAGATAAGATAATGAAAACTCCCGGAATACTACTTTCCGGGAGTAACAGAATCATTGAAAATTACACATTGATTTTTTTACAGCATGCAAGTGCAAGGGAACCGGGACCGATGTGACAGGCAACACTTAAGGACAGTGGATCGATATGAATATCGTAGCCGGGGAATTCCGCCTCTACCTCGGTGCGAAACTGCTCTGCTGCGGCTCTGTCGTGGGTATAAGCAATCTGCAGCCAGATGTGCTTGTCCTCCGTCATGCCGCCGAAACGCTCGTTGATGTCCTTCTTAATAGCATTGATCATCATGGTTTTGCCCTGCGAGGTGGTTCTGGCCTTTGCAAAGGCATCCAGCTTTTCACCCTGAATGGTCAGCACCGGCTTCAGGCGAAGCATTGGACCGATGGCTGCCGCCGCCGGAGTGATCCGTCCGCCTTTTTTCAGATAATACAAGGTGTCCAGCATAATATAGATACTGCTGTTGAATTTATCATTTTCCAGGAATTCTTTGATCTGGGCCGCGTCTTTACCGGCTGCTGCAAGCTGCAGGGCATCCAACGCAGACTGACGCTGGGTTACGGAGATCCGCTGGTTGTTCACGACCTGAACTCTGCCATCATAATCTGCCGCAAAGGCCATGGCACTCTGACAGGAACCGGACAGACCGCTGCTCATAGGAATGTGTACGATCTCGTCATATTCCTGTAAAAGCTTGTCCCACAGGCTGGTGACACTGTCAGGAGACGGCTGGCTGGTGGCAATATTGGCACCGGATTTCAGCTTTTCATAGAACTGCTCCTGTGTCAGGTCAATATCTTCATAGTATGTGACTTCATCGATCATAAAAGGCATGGGCAGAACATGGATTCCGCGACGGGCTCCTTCTGCCTGTGTAATTCCGCTGTTACTGTCGGTTACAATTGCGATTTTTGACATTCTGGTATCTAAACCTTCCCTTTGCATAAATTAACATAAATTATCTGATCCTAAGTATAAAACTTTGAACATAAAAATAATTTTACTGTCAGATGGTCCGAAAGTCAACAACATTTACTGCGGTATGTTCTTTGAAATAGTTCACCAATGCTCGGCTGTCGTCATCTGTCAGCTCCGGATCGGATACAAGCAACTGTTCCACCGCATCTGAAGCCTCTTTTAAAATATTTGCATCTGTATATATATCACCCAGTACAAATGCAAATTCACCGCTCTGCCGGATGCCGAAGATATCTCCCGGACCTCGCAGTTTCAGATCCTCGGAAGCAATATGGAAACCGTCGTTGGAATGGTTCAGGATCTGTAATCGTTCCATGGTCTCTTTGGCTTCGGAAGTGCTGATAAAAATGCAATAGCTTTGGAATTCCCCACGCCCCACACGCCCACGCAGCTGATGCAGCTGTGCCAGACCGAAACGCTCCGCATTCTCCACCATCATCACTGTGGCATTGGGAACATTGATGCCTACTTCAATTACCGTGGTGGAGACTAAGACATCGATCTCCTTAGCAGCGAACTCTTCCATAATACGGTTCTTATCTGCCGGACGCATTTTCCCATGAAGATAAGCCACCTGTACGGAAGGAGGCAGAACTGCCCGGAGCTTCTCTGTATAATCCACTACATTCTCCAGGTCTTCCGATTCCCCTTCTTCCACCATAGGACAGATGACATAAGCCTGTCTGCCGGCAGCCACCTCTTTTGCGATAAATTCATAAGCCTTAGGTCGATAGGAAGTCCCTACAACACAGTTTTTGATCGGCAGACGATTCGCAGGAAGTTCATCAATGACAGAGACCTTCAGATCCCCATATAGAATAATGGCCAATGTCCTGGGAATCGGCGTAGCACTCATAACTAACACATGAGGCTCACTCCCTTTGGCGGCTAATGTCTCCCTCTGCCTTACACCAAAGCGGTGCTGTTCATCCGTTACTACCAGCGCAAGGGAAGAATATTCCACTTTTTCCTGGATCAGCGCATGGGTTCCGATGATCAGGTTAGCCTCTCCGGAAGCAATTTTTGCATAAGCCTCCCGTTTCTCCTTCGCCGTCATAGAGCCTGTCAGAAGCACCGGACGGAAAGCAATTCCATATTTTTCTATATAGCCTGAAATGGTCTCAAAATGTTGGACTGCCAGTACTTCAGTAGGGGCCATCATTGCTCCCTGATAACCATTAGCCGCACACATGAGAAGTGCCAGCACTGCCAGGATTGTCTTACCGGAGCCGACATCTCCCTGAATCAGACGGTTCATGGCATAAGGACTTCCCATATCCTCCCTGAGCTCACCCCAGACTTTTTTTTGGGCTTTTGTCAGCGGGAACGGCAGTTGCTCCAGAAATCTTACGGTATCCGCGGTCTCATACATGGGAAAATGATTCTCCGTCTTCGCCGCCAGATCTTTATTTTTCCGAAGAACCAGTAAAAAAGAAAAGAATTCTTCGAATACGATACGGTTCCTTGCTGCCAGCAGTTCCTCCCGGTTTTCCGGGAAGTGCAGTGAATTGACAGCTTCCCTGTGGGAAAGCATGGGTATTTTTTGCAATACGGACTGCGGCAGATATTCTTTTTCCGGGGGATAATATTCCAGTGCCTGGGCTACGGACTTCTGCACCATCTGGTTGGTCAGTCCTTTGGTCAGGGCATATCTGGGCAGAAGCCGACCTGATTTTTTCTGATATTCCTCCCAGGTAAACATTCTGGGCTGCTCCATGATCTTATGAGTGCCCCTCTGCTGTACCAGACCACGGAACAGATAGAATCCGCCGGGTTTTAACACCTTTTTTAAAAATGGCATATTGAAAAAAGTTAGCTGAATGGAATCTCCGTTGTCATCCGTCAGCACAGCGTTCAGGATCGACAGATTCCGGACCTTCTTCACATTGGGAATGGCCGTAATCTGCCCATAGATGGCCTGCACACTGCCGGCAGACACCTCCCGGATGGATACCGGAGCATCGTAAGTCTCGTAATCCCTGGGATAATGTCCGATCAGATCCTCCACGGTAAAAACATTGATCCTACCAAACAGAGCCGCCGTCTTCTCTCCCACACCTTTTATTCTGTTCACAGGTATTGCATCACTCATCCCAGTCCCTCTTTTCTATTTAAATTGAAATTTAGCGAAATATCCCCGTAGCCCTTG
>ULJN01022669.1_pt1 | contig 11504 bp, 7 predicted proteins | sample 1950921 | NCBI WGS metagenome assembly ULJN01 (sample SAMEA4835476, study PRJEB28245) | human gut metagenome | biome: gut microbiome; material: fecal sample | place: Denmark | collected 2008
TGCAATCGTTGAGTTGAATTATCGATTTAAACAGCATAATTTGGGATATGAGTTTGTCAATTCACAGATTATTACTATTGATAGTACTTTTTTGCATAAAACAGCTGTAAAACCAGCTTTAAAATTATTGCTCGAAGAAGGCTTCGAAGGCGCTGAAGATGAGATAAGAAATGCTTATGAAAAAAGACGAAAAGGTGATAATAAAAATGCAATATTAGAGGCAGAGAAAGCTTTTGAAAGCACAATGAAAATCATTTGTGATAAACAGGGATATGTATATGATAAAAACAAGGATACGGCACAGAAACTAATTGCAATTTTAGAAAACAATGGTTTTTATCCAAGCTATATGAATGCGCATTTGACAAGTATACGAACAACATTGGAAACAGGATTACCTGTTGTAAGAAATAAAGTAGCTGGACATGGACAAGGAAATCAGATTATTACTATATCAGACGAATACACCGATTATGCATTGCATTTGGCTGCGGCTAATATTTTGTTTTTGGTACGATTATATAGGAATAAAAAACAAAATCCTTAGTAGTAATCTTTTTCATTTTACTACTAACAGGTAGTAACAACTTGCTAAGTTCTGCCCTGATTTGCCACAATCTGTAATTTCAGAGCATTTTACCATAACCCCAGAAAACCTCGCAAAACAGGGTGTTTCCGGACAAAAAGGAGTAAACAATAACTATGATAAAAGTCCTTTTCATCTGCCACGGCAATATCTGTCGTTCCCCCATGGCGGAATTCGTAATGAAAAAATTAGTATCCGATGCCGGACTCACCGCCCGCTTCCAGATTGCCTCCGCGGCCACCAGCACAGAGGAAATCTGGAACGGCATCGGGAATCCGGTGTATCCGCCGGCAAAGGCGGAGCTGGCGAGGCATGGGATCTCCTGTGAGGGGAAGCGGGCCCGGCAGGTGACGAGAGCGGATTATGCGGAATATGATTATCTGATTGGTATGGATGGTGCGAATATCCGCAACATGCTGCGGATATTCGGGGGAGATCCGGAGGGGAAAGTAGCGAAGCTGCTTTCTTATGCGGGATCGGAACGGGATATTTCGGATCCATGGTATACGGGAGATTTTGGAATGACCTACGATGACGTTCTGGAAGGCTGTACCGCGTTCCTTGAATATTTACAACAAAACAGCAAAATCGACACATGATCTGACACTGCCAACACTGTACATATGACAAATGTGTCATGCGTGAAAAGTTCACAGAATCACCACATTTTTCTCACAATTCCTTCGCAGATGTCCTTTATCATAAGAGGCAGATAAGGGGAAAGAAATGTTCACAAGATTTTTAATGGAACAGGAGGAATGAGAATATGAGAAGATGGAATTTACCCCAGGTGAATACAAAAGTAATGTGTGCAGTGTTGACAGCTGCTATGGTGATGACAGGATTTACAGCCTGTGGCGGATCGACCACCGCAAGTGCAGCAAGCACGGAAGCATCGGAAAATAAAGAGACGATCGCACCGGAGAGTACGACGGAGAGCACGGAGAGCGGTGAAGAGAAGGTGGAATCTTATCTCGGCCAGATCACTGCCATTGATGGCAATGTGATCTCCATCGCACTGGCAGAGAAGCCGGAAGCTCCCAATGGTGAAGCTCCTACCGGTGAGACACCCAGCGGAGAAAAGCCGGATGGTCAGGCCCCTGACGGCAATGGTCAGGCTCCCAGCGGTGAGGCACCCACAGGCGAAGCTCCGACCGGTGAGAAACCGGATGGCCAGGCCCCTGATGGTAACGGTGGCGCACCCAACGGAGAAGCACCGAACGGTCAGACTCCTGATGGCAATGGCGGCGCCCCTAATGGTGAAGCTCCCAACGGTCAGAAACCCGAGAAAGACATGCTGGATGAGATGACCTTAACTCTCAGCGGAGATACTATGACTATCACAGTCAATGACGATACGATCATTACGATTGACGGAGAAGATGCCACTCTGGATGAACTTCAGGTAGGTGATACCGTATCCTTCTTCCTGGATGGTGAGATCGTAACTTCTTTAAGCGTTGGTATGCCGGAGCCGACACAGCCTATGCAGGCCCCGGAGCAAAATTAAGCTGACGTAAGAGCATGGCACCGAGAATCTCTGCCATTTCTTCCGGGGACTGGGGATTGGATTCTTTCAGCCAGGTCTCTACGACACCGACACAGCCGGTGATGATGAAGGAGCAGAGATATTTATAGTTGGCATCGGATTGCGCACTTTCCAGAACCTGGAGAGTGCGCTTTTCAATCTGATCCTTCAGACGGTTGACGAAAGCCAGATCTCCATGAGGGCCGATCATGACCTTGGCCAGATCCCTGTTTCGGTCCAGAAAATGGAAGAATTCCAACAACGGCCCCTGAGAGGCCAGAGAATTGGTAACGACCGGTTTCTGCTCCATGATTTCATTAAATTCCAGGAACATTTCATCCTCGATTTTATGGAGCATATCGTAGATATCATCATAATGCAGATAAAAGGTTCCGCGGTTGATATCCACCAGTTCAGTCAGCTCCTTGACGGAGATATCCTGAATATCATGGGTTTCTAACATTTTTACCAGCCCCTGTAATAAGAGAGCTCTTGTCTTGCGCACACGGCGATCCATTTTTTCCATAAGACAATCCACCAGCCTTTCCGGGAAAAGAAGAAATCATTTCCTATATGTAATACAAATCTGAATTTTTTCTAAAATAATAGACGAACATCGCGAAAATGTCTAAAAATAAACAATCACAAAAAATCTGTAGCTTGCTTTTTCTTCCCCATTATTATATTTTGCATGTGGCAGAAAATCAACACAAGTTCATTAAATGACATTAATACAATTTCTCATCTTTGTAGTAAGTCTTTACAGATGTTCAAAAACATTTTAAACTAGAGGTGTATAAAATCAAATACATAAATAAGGGTACAAAGAGAGAAAAAGCAGGAGGGAACTATGGCAGACAACGCAGAAAAAGACAAAAAAGATAATTCCTTTATGATGAAACTTGCCACGCTCATTGTAGACAAACGAAAAGGATTTTATCTGATCTTTATTGTTTTATGCATATTTTGCGTATTATCCATGAACAGAGTCAAGGTTAATAACGATCTGACCACTTATTTGCCGGACACAACAGAGACCAGAAGGGGACTGGATCTGATGGATTCGGAATTTACCACGTATGGCTCCGCCCGGATCCTGATCTGTAACGTGACGTTTGACGAGGCACAGAAACTGGCAGATCAGGTGGAGGAGATGGACGGTGTCAGCATGTTGGATTTCGATGACACCGAGGATCATTATCATGACATGGAGGCTTTATTGTCTGTCACTTTTGATGAGGAAGCAGACACGGAAGCTACACAGCAGCATCTGGATGAGGTATTGGATGCATTGTCCGATTATGATGTTTACTATTCTTCCGATATCGGTCAGGAAGAGCGTGACGCGGATGACTTGAATAATGATATGATCGTCATTCTGTTGTTGGCAGCAGTGGTTATCGTAGCCGTATTGTTATTTACCTCTACGACTTATGCGGAAATCCCGGTTTATCTGACTACATTTATTGTGGCAGCTATTTTGAACAAAGGTACGAACTACTGGTTCGGAACCATCAGCTTTGTTACGAACTCCATCGCGGTGGTACTGCAGTTAGGTCTGGCGGTAGACTATGCTATCATTCTGGCCCACCGTTTTATGGAAGAACATGAGGACAAGGATGCCAGAGAGGCTGTGATTGTTGCTTTGAGTAAGGCAATCCCGGAGATTTCCTCCAGTTCCCTGACCACCATCTCCGGTATGGTAGCCATGATGTTCATGCAGTTTAGAATTGGTTATGATATGGGTATCATTCTGGCAAAATCCATTATTTTCAGTATGGTAGCCGTATTCTTCCTGATGCCCGGACTGTTGTTGACCTTTTCCAAGGCCATCGACAACACCCATCACAAGAGCTTCGTGCCGAAGATCACAGCAGTCGGTAAGTTTTGTGTGGCTACCCGCTACATCATACCGCCTATTCTGATCGTAGGTGTTATTATAGCATTTTTCCTGTCCAATAAGGCAAACTACGTGTACGATACCAACACTCTGGAATCCAGTACTATGAGTGATAATAAATTCTCCGTCAGCATGGTAAATAAGGAATTCGGCATGGTGAACCAGCTGGCGGTCATTGTGCCGAACGGTGATTATGAAAAAGAGGCACAGACACTGAAAGCTCTGGAAAAGCTGGATGTGGTGAAATCCTGTCAGGGACTTGGCAATATCGAGGCCATGGACGGCTATATGCTGACGGATAAGCTGACCCCCAGGCAGTTTGCGGAACTGATCGATCTGGATATTGAAGTGGCGGATATGTTGTATTCGGCATATGCACTGGATCAGAGCGATTATGGTGCGCTGGTCAGTGGCGTCAGTGAATACGAAGTTCCGTTTATTGATATGTTCCTGTTCATTTATGATCAGAAAGAAAGCGGCAACATCACACTGGACGATGATCTGGAAGAAACTCTGACGGATGCTTATTCCCAGATCTGTATTGCGAAAGATCAGCTGCTGGGCGAAGACAATTCCCGATTTGTTCTGGAATTGAATGTTCCTTATGAGGGAGAAGAGACCACAGCAGCACTGGATCAGATCCGTAATACCGTGGCAAAGTTCTATAATATAGATGACATTCTGCTAGTCGGTAACGCCACCAGTGATAAGGATCTGGGCGATTCCTTCGCAACGGATAATACGATCATCACGGTGCTGACAGCATTGTTCGTTATGATCATCCTGCTGTTCACCTTCCAGTCCGCCGGTCTGCCGGTACTGTTGGTTGTAACGATTCAGGGTAGTATCTGGATGAACTTCTCATTGCCGTATCTGTTGAATGAAAATGTATATTTCCTGGGATATCTGGTAGTATCTGCGATCCAGATGGGTGCAACGATCGACTACGCTATCGTTATCACCAGCCGTTACATGGATCTGAAGACCTATATGCCGATCAAGGAAGCCGCCATCGAAGCACTGAACCAGGCGTTCCCTACCATTGTTACCAGCGGATCCATGCTGGTATCTGCGGGATTTATTATCAGCTATGTATCTTCCAATGCAGCGGTAGCGGCCATCGGACTGGCTCTTGGTCGTGGTACTCTGACATCTATTTTGTTGGTACTGCTGGCATTGCCGCAGACACTGCTGATCGGAGATATCATTATTCAGAAGACAGCATTTACACTGAAACGGGATCTGGCAAAGCCTTTGCCCTCCGCCGGAAGAATCCGTATGAACGGTCACATCAAGGGTTATGTCAATGGTGTGTTGGAGGGTGATTTCATCGGTGTCATTGATGGTGAGATGGGTGCGGTGGTGCGTCCCAAGGATACCGTGACGATGGAGGAGCGGGACGATGCCCCGGAAGAAAACTATCCCAGACTGGACGCCCAGGAGCTGCCGGAGGATGAGACAGCCGGACAGAGAGCAACCGGAGCAGATACAGAAGCTGCGGATAAGAAAGCTTCGGATAAAGAAAAAACAGCAGAAAGCGAGGGAACAGAAGATGAACAGTAAGAGATTATTATGTTTCCTGCTGGGAGCAGCATTGATCCTGCAGACACCGGCCACCGCCTATGCAGCAGAAACTTTGACCTATGAGCAGTACAGAGGCGGCAGCGGTTATAGCAGCACGATAAAGGAGCAGGATTATGCAGTCATAGAGATCAGCACGGAGGAGGATCTGCGGAAACTGGTGGAGAACTGTGTACTGGACAGTTGGTCCAGAGATAAAAAAGTAGTGCTGCAGAACGACATTGTTCTGAGCATGACAGGTGAACTCAGTATTCCTACGTTTGCAGGAATCTTTGACGGCAGCGGTTTTACTATTTCCAATGTGAAACTGACCGGAGACGGTTCGGCAGTGGGATTGTTCCGCTATGTGCAGGAGGGAGCAAAAGTCCGCAACCTTACGGTCACGGGGGAAGTATCTCCCTCTGGAAGTCAGGATCAGGTCGGCGGTATCGTCGGTGTGAACTATGGCAGCATTGAAAATTGTAAATTTACCGGAAATGTGGTCGGTGATACGGATGTCGGCGGTATTGCCGGAGTCAATGCCGAGAGCGGAGAGATCCGTCGGTGTGAATCCTCCGGAAATGTGATCGGCAATCATTCCGCAGGCGGTATTGTGGGCAACAACCACGGTATTCTGAATAACTGCAGCAACAATGGCAATATCAATACGTACAGCACGGAAGTGACTTATGATCTGGAAGATATCACCATGGACAATCTGGAGCAGATCAACAGTACCTCCAATGTGGCAGCTCATACGGACACCGGCGGTATCGCAGGTATTTCGGATGGTAAGATTTATTATTGCTCCAATTCCGGTGCCATCGGCTACCAGCATGTAGGCTACAATACCGGAGGTATCGTAGGCAGACTGCATCAGGGCTATCTGCAGAACTGCACCAACACCGGATATGTGCAGGGTAGAAAAGATGTGGGCGGTATCGTGGGTCAGATGGAGCCGTTCCTGGAAATCCAGTATCTCAGTGACAAGCTGAAGGAACTGGATACGGAGACAGACAAATTCCTGGATATGTTGGATGCCACCCAGAAAGATGTGAGCAGCTATAGCAAACAGGCATCCAGTATTGCCAAGAGTATCAGTTCGAACCTGAAGGATGCCAACAATGCGGGAAGTTCTCTGACCGGGACCGCTCATGATCTGTGGTATATTTACAATCAAGAGTTGAACGGCGTTAGCAACGATCTGAAAGTCCTGAATGACGATCTGAACAAGCAGGCGGATAATGACAAGAATAACGGCAACAGTCATGACGTTACCATCAGTGGAAATGATATTTGGAATGGTAACTGGGGTGGCGATGGCGATCATGACGTCAGTGGCGGAAACATTACCATCACCGTACCGGACGATACGGAGAGCTATAAATCGGCACTGAAAAAATTCGGAGAGAATGCCACCAAGCGTCTGGATAACATGACGAATGCTTCCACGGATCGCAGTGGCGGTATCAAAGATAATCTGGATACACTGAATGACAGGCTCGACAAGGCTTTTGACCAGTTGGGTCAGTTGGGGGATGTACTGGAAGCCGGGACAGACAGCACCAGTGCCCACATGGATGAGCTGATGGATCAGGCCAGAGTTCTGCGGAATCTGGTCAGCGAAATCCGGGATGATCTCTTCCGGTATGAAGGAATTTCTGTAGAAGATACTTCGGATGAGTCAGCCAGCAAGGAAGAGGTGAACCCCGGAGATCCCGATGCGGAGGATGACACCGCAGAACCGGAAGGAACCGAAGAAGCGCGCTATGATACTTCCAGCTTCCAGAAGGGAAAGGTCACCTTATGTGTGAACCGCGGTACGGTGGAAGCCGATACGAATGTGGGCGGTATCGTTGGACAGGTGGCAACGGAATACGATTTTGACCCTGAGGACGATATCACTTTAACCGGAACGGAGAGTTTCGATGTGGAGCAGACGGTCAAGGCAGTCATCAGAGACAGCCGCAACCTTGGAGACGTGACCGGTAAAAAAGACTATGTCGGCGGTGTGGTCGGTAAAGCAGAATATGGCGCAGTCATTTCCTGTGAGTCTTATGCACCCGTAGAGAGTACCGGAGGCAGCTATGTGGGAGGAATTGCCGGATCTGCCAGCTATGCGATCCGCAGCTGTTACAGCATGGGCAGGATCACCGGTAAAAATAATATTGGAGGTATTGCCGGAGAAGGCTGTGATATTTTCTACAGCTATGCGTACAATGATCTGGATATGTCCGGCGAAGGCCAGGGCAGCATTGCCGGAAAAGTCAGTGATGATGGAACTCTGTATGGCAACTATTATGTGGAAGGCGGAGCCGGTGGCGTAGACGGCATTGGTTATCAGGGCGGTGCTACCCCGTTGTCCTACCAGGAATTCTGCAGCAAAGACGTTCCGGACGCTTTCTCACAGTTTACCATTACCTTCCAGGCGGATGGTGTAGAAGTGGCTTCCTATAAATGCGGTTACGGGGATTATCTGTCGGCAGACCAGATTCCGGAAGTACCGGAGAAGGATGGCTATTACGGTGTATGGCCGGATTATGATTTCAGTGATATTACCGGTAATAAAGTGCTGGAAGCAGAGTATGAGGAATGGACCGCATCCATTGCTTCCGCAGAGAAAAACGATAACAATAAGGCACTGGTTATGGCAGAAGGCAACTTCTATCCCAATGCAGCATTGCATCTGCAAGTAGAGGGAAATACTTATACAGTATCCATGACCAATTCCATGGAAGAGGATGCACCGGACTATACCGGAGAAGCAACCTTGCGTGTCTACTGTGAGGATGCGGATAACACTGTCATAGAGGTAGCACAGGATGGAGAGTACACGGAAGTGGAATCCACTGTGATCGGCAGCTATAGACAGTTTACCATGGAAGTGCCCGGCAGCTTCCGCACGGTAGAGGCCGAGGGCAGTCATACACTGCTGATCGTACTTTGCATCGTCGGTGGTGCAGTCGTGATCCTGTTGATCGTATTGTTAGGGAAAAATGCGGCAAAACGCCGGAAGACGCGCAAGGCGGCAAAACGTGACCGGAAAGCCGGAAAAGCTGACGAGGACCAGAGCGGCAAAACAGACGCAGCAGAAGATGCCGGACAGACGGCTGACGCAGAGGAATAACAATGATTCAGGCAGTTTTATTTGACATGGACGGTACGCTGATCGATACCGAAAAATATTACCGTATTTTCTGGCCGAAGGCACTGGCAGCCTGTGGGTATACCATGACAGATGAGCAGGCACTTACGATGCGCAGTCTGGGACGCCCCTTTGCCCCCAGACAGCTCAAGGACTGGTACGGTGAAGATTTTGACTATTATGTGGTGCGTGACAAACGAAAAGAGATGATGGAAGAAACACTGGACCGGGATGGCATCAAATGCAAGCCCGGTGCCGTGGAGCTTCTGGAAGATCTGAAAAAAAGGCATATCACCGCAGCGGTTGCCACAGCGACGGATCTGGAGCGGACGGAAAAATATCTGGCGATGGCAGGACTTCGGCCGTATTTTGAGAAACTGATTTCGGCCACTATGGTAGCAGAAGGTAAGCCGTCCCCGGATATTTATCTCTATGCCTGCAAGCAGCTGGGACTGGCACCGGAAGAGTGCATGGCTGTGGAGGATTCTCCCAACGGAGTCATGAGTGCTTACCGCGCCGGCTGTAAGGTCGTGATGGTGCCGGATCAGACACAGCCAGATGAAAAATTAAAAAAATGTCTGTACGCCTGCGTACCGACCCTGGCAGATATCAGCCACCTCATTTAGGGGTGGCTATATTTGTCATAGTAGCTTGATTTTTGTATTCCGGTGTGTTATTATTTTAACGATTAGAGTGACTATTCGGAAGACAATGAAATCAAGCGGGACTGCTTTGTCATGCTTGCATGTAAAAAGCAGTTTTGCTTGATTTTAGGTGACTCGAATAGAGTCACCGCCACACATATGAGCAAAAATAGCTGCGCAGCAGCGAAAGCACGATTTATCGTGCGATTTTGCGAATAATGTGTGGAATGTATTCATACTTGGAGCCCACGAGGGGCGGAAAGGAATGGAAGAAAATGAATTTTGATGACATCGTAGCAAAAGTAAAAGAGTGTGGGAAGAAGACCGTCGCAGTCTCCGTTGCACAGGACAGTGCAGTACTGGAAGCTGTACATGAGGCCAAGAGACTGGGCATTGCAGATGCAATCCTGGTAGGTGATGAGGCAAAGATCCGTGAGATCGCAGCCGGACTGAATATGGACCTCTCCGATTATGAGATCATCAATGAGCCGGATATGATCGAAGCTTCCCTGAAAGCTGTAAAGCTGGCACATGACGGCCGTGCAGATATGTATATGAAGGGCCTGATCGACTCCAAGAACTTCTTAAAGAGCGTACTGAACAAAGAAGTAGGCCTTCGTACCGGTGGAACCCTGTCTCATGTATGTGTATTTGAGATTCCCGGCATTGACAGACTTCTGTTCCTGACTGATGTTGCATTCATGACCTATCCTACACTGGAGGAGAAGGTTCAGATCATCAAGAACACCATTCCGGTATGTAATGCCTGCGGCGTTGCAGAGCCTAAGGTAGCACCTTTAGCAGCAGTTGAGGTTGTAAATCCCAAGATGCCCGTTACCGTAGATGCGGCAGAACTGACTAAGATGTGTGAAGAAGGACAGATCCCCGGCTGTATCGTAGACGGCCCGCTGTCTCTTGACCTGGCGATCGATCCCGAGGCAGCCAGGCATAAGGGAGCTACCGACCGTAAGATCCAGGGTGATGCAGATGTATTGCTGTTCCCGGATATCCATGCCGGCAACCTGGTATACAAAGCAATCGTACATATGGTAAAAGTAAAGAACGGATGCATCCTGACCGGTACCAAGGTACCCGTAGTCCTGACCAGCCGTTCCGATACCTTCGAGACCAAGGTATACTCCTTGGCACTGGCTGCAGTTGTAGCAGAAGAGATGAAAAAGAATCAGAAATAAGCTATGGATATCGTGATCGAAGCCGCTGTGGAAGCTGCGGGAGAACTGCTGTCGGCAGGTATAGATGCTGTAGTGGACAAAGCGGTAAAGCATAAGAGCGAATATAAGAGTGAATATAGGAGGAAACACACAATGGCAATCAAGAGTCTGATCATCAACCCCGGTTCCACCTCCACCAAGATCGGTGTATTTGAGGATGAGAACTTATTATTTGAAGAAACCCTGAGACATTCTACCGAGGAGATCTCCAAATACGATACTATTTTCGAACAGAAGGATTTCCGTAAGAAGATCATTACCGATCTGCTGGCAGAGAAGAACTGCGATCTGAAGAGCTTCAACGTGATCGTAGGACGTGGCGGTCTGTTAAAACCCATCCCCAGTGGTACCTATGCGGTAACCGATGATCTGCTGGAGGATTTAAAAGTAGGTGTACAGGGTCAGCATGCTTCTAACTTAGGCGGTATTCTGGCAAGAGAGATCGGTGATGAGATCGGCGTTCCCTCTTACATCGTAGACCCCGTTGTAGTAGATGAGCTGATGCCCATCGCAAGATATTCCGGTCTGGAAGAGATCCCCAGAGGAAGTATCTTCCATGCCCTGAACCAGAAGGCAGTTGCCAAGAGATATGCAAAAGAGGCCGGCAAGCCTTATGAGTCCTTACGTCTGGTAGTCGTGCACATGGGCGGCGGCGTATCCGTAGGCGCACATGAGGACGGCAAGGTTGTAGACGTATTCAGTGCATTTGACGGTGATGGTGCATTCTCTCCGGAGCGTGCAGGCGGTGTGCCTTGTGCAGCACTGGTAAAAATGTGCTTCTCCGGAAAATATACCGAGAAGGAGATCAGTGCAAAGCTGATCGGCAAGGGCGGCCTGAATTCTTACCTGGGTACCAACGATATGCGTGAAGTTACCAAGCGTGCCAATGAAGGCGATGCCAAGGCAGCG
>ULJN01004856.1_pt1 | contig 11494 bp, 9 predicted proteins | sample 1950921 | NCBI WGS metagenome assembly ULJN01 (sample SAMEA4835476, study PRJEB28245) | human gut metagenome | biome: gut microbiome; material: fecal sample | place: Denmark | collected 2008
CTTCAGTTAATGTATATAAACCGATGCAAAGGTAGTGCAAATTGTAGATAAAACAAAATAAAATTAGCTTTTTTTGTATATTTAGTAGTTATTTCGGGGCTTGTTAGCAAAAAAATGTGTACCTTTGCACCCGAAAAAGATGTTAGATAGTATTTATTTAATATAAAAAGTAATGATAAAAGCAGCATTATTCGACTTAGACGGCGTGGTTTTCGATACCGAAAGCCAGTATTCCGTGTTCTGGGGAATGATAGGCAGGGAGTATCATCCGGAGATGCCTGACTTTGCGCTTCGCATCAAGGGACAGACCCTGGTTCAGATCTACGACAAGTACTTCTCTGATGATGCCACATTCGCTCATATTGATGGATACACCGATTGCAAGTCGGAACAGGCTAAGATAACAGACCGGCTCGATGAGTTCGAGCTGAATATGTCGTTTCCTTACATTCCCGGATTCGAAACTTTCCTGAAAGATGTAAAGGCGCATGGAGTGAAGTGCGCTGTGGTGACGAGCAGCAATCTGCAGAAGATGGAGCAGGTGTATAAGCATCATCCTGAGTTCAAGACCTATTTTGACCGCGTGCTCACCAGCGAAGATTTTGCCAAAAGCAAGCCGGATCCAGACTGTTATCTCAAGGGTGCTGCCTGTTTCGGAGCAAAGCCGGAGGAATGCGTGGGGCTGGAAGACAGCTTCAACGGACTGAAGGCAGTGAGAGCTTCGGGTGCATTTACCCTCGGACTCGCTACTACCAATTCTGCAGAGAGCATCCAGCCATACAGCGACTATGTGATAGCCGATTACAATGGATTCGGATACGATGACCTGGAGAAGATTGTAGAAAGGATAATCAGAAAATAGACTGATAAGAATCATACTTTTAAGTAAACACAATTATATGGGATATTTATCTACAGACAAAAAGAAAATCACAACCAAGACCTACGCCGAAATGAAGGCGGCAGGTGAGAAGGTTACGATGCTTACTGCCTACGATTTCACAACCGCAGGCATCATCGATGCAGCTGGCATCGATACCATCCTGATAGGTGATTCGGCTAGCAATGTGATGGCTGGAAATGCTGATACATTGCCTATCACCGTAGATCAGATGATTTACCACGCACGCAGTGTGGCTCGCGCCTGCAATCATGCACTCGTGCTCTGTGATATGCCTTTCGGCAGCTATCAGGTTTGCAAGGAGGATGCCTTGCGCAATGCCTGCCGAATGATGAAGGAGACGGGCGTGGATGCGCTGAAGCTGGAAGGTGGCGTGGAAATCCTGGATACTGTTCAGGCACTCATCAATGCCGGTATTCCTGTTTGCGGCCATCTCGGACTTACTCCTCAGAGCGTGAACAAGTTTGGCGGTTACGGCATCCGTGCCAAGGAGGATGCAGAGGCTGAGAAGCTGGTCAGCGATGCTAAAGCTCTGGATAAGGCTGGTTGTTTTGCCATCGTTCTGGAGAAGGTTCCTGCTAAACTGGCGGCTGAAGTTTCACATCAGGTAAACGCTGTAACTATCGGTATTGGAGCTGGTAACGGTTGTGATGGACAAGTGCTGGTTTATGCTGATGCGCTCGGTATGACCCAGGGCTTCAAGCCAAAATTCCTGCGTCATTTTGCCCAGGTAGGCGAGGAGATGCAGAAGGGAGTAAAGGCTTATATCGATGCCGTGAAGAGCGTGGAGTATCCAAGCGCAGAAGAGAGCTACTAAGATGGATACGCAAAATACCCCGGTGCATTTTAATCTGTGGCACCGTGACTTCTGGCGTCTCTGCTTCGCCAATCTCTTCCTGATGACGAGCATCTACATGCTCCTCCTGACCATACCTTATTTTATGGCTAAGGAGGGATATTCGGTTACTCAGATGGGCGTGGTTTATGCTGCTTATGGCTTGGGCATCTTTCTTTTGGGTGGCTTCTGCTCCTATCTGGTGCAGCGCTATCGCCGCAATCGGGTATGCCAGATATCCATCCTGGGTGTGGCAGTCAGTCTCGTCGTTCTTTATTATCTGGAAACCTTCTGGAATATCAAGGTGGGCTTCGAGATGCTGGTGGTGATGCGTCTGATTCAGGGCGCTTTCCTGGGTTTGGCAGAGATGTCGCTGGCGAGTACGCTGATTATCGATACCTGTGAATCTTTCCAGCGTACGGAGGCGAATTATATCACCTCCTGGTTTGCCCGCTTTTCCATTGCGGTAGGTCCATTGCTGTCGCTTCTGGTCTATAATGTCTTCAGTATGAAAGTCGTTTTTCCAGTAGCCTCGGTATTGGCATTGGTTGCCTTGGTGCTGGTTTCCAGAGTGAAATTTCCGTTCAAGGCTCCGTCAGAAAACGTGTCACTCATCAGTAGCGACCGCTTTTTCCTGCCTCAGGGATTTCCGCTGTTCGTCAATATTGTATGCATCATGGTGATACCGGGCTTCTATCTGTCGCTGCCTCATTCTCTCACTGTCTATGCGATGTTTTTTTGCGGACTGTTTCTGGCATTGGTGGCTGAGAAATACGTTTTTGCTGATGCCGAGCTGAAGAGTCAGGTAATCGTGGGACTGATATTGATTGCGGCAGCAGAATTTGTTTCCTTAAGCGATCAGGATTTTGCCGAAGAGATGCTTGTACCTGCCTTGCTTGCCTTGGGAGTGGGTGTCATCGGAAGCCGATTCCTGCTTTTCTACATCAAGCTTGCCAAGCATTGCCAGCGTGGCACCAGTATGAGCTCCTTCTTCCTGGCGTGGGAACTGGGGTTGAGCTTAGGAATCGGATTGGGTTTCTGGCTGGTGAAGGACTTGTATCCGAAGGGTCTTGGTATGGATTCGGTGATCTTGAATCCTGTGTATAAGGAACTTCTGTATCCGACTTTCGGATTGACAGTGGTTTCTCTCCTGATGTATAATTTCCTAGTACATCCATGGTATATGAAGCATCGCAATCGCTGATGCTTCGTGTGCCTGCTTTATTAAAAGTTTCTAAAAATAGCGTTTGTGAAACTTTTTTAATATAATTTAGTTAGCTTTATTCGCTTTTGTGCTCATAATTGAGTACTTTTGCGTTTGATTTGAGGACGGAGGGCATTTTGGAAGTGCCCTTTGTTCTGTTTTTAGAATGAATTAAACGTAAAATTGATAATAAGATTATGGCAGAAGCTATTGATATCCGTGAGTTGAATATCCGGATTGAACAACAGAGTCAGTTCGTTACCAACCTGGTAATGGGCATGAACAAGGTCATCGTAGGTCAGAAGCACCTCGTTGACTGTCTCCTTATCGGTCTTCTCTCTGATGGTCACATTCTCCTGGAAGGTGTACCGGGTCTGGCGAAGACTCTTGCAATCAAAACATTGTCACAGTTGATTAGTGCAGACTATAGCCGCATACAGTTTACACCCGATTTGTTGCCTGCCGACGTGATCGGTACGCAGATCTATTCGCAGAAGGATGAAGCCTTCCATGTGAAGCGAGGACCTGTGTTTGCCAACTTCGTCCTGGCAGATGAGATCAACCGTGCTCCAGCCAAGGTGCAGAGTGCCTTGCTTGAGGCGATGCAGGAACATCAGGTAACCATCGGCGAGCAGACTTTCCATTTGCCTAATCCATTCCTGGTGATGGCTACCCAGAACCCGGTAGAGCAGGAGGGTACCTATCAGTTGCCTGAGGCTCAGGTGGACCGTTTCCTCCTCAAGGTTATCATCGATTATCCTACCATCGAAGAAGAGAAGCTCATCATCCGTGAAAACATCCAGGGCGGTCTGCCTACCGTGACTCCGGTTACTACAGCCGAGGAAATCCTGAAGGCTCGCAGCATCGTCAACGAGGTGTATATCGATGAGAAAATTGAGCAGTATATTGCTGACATCGTCTTTGCTACCCGTTATCCAGACCGTTACGGCCTGGGCGAATTGAAGGATATGATTACCTTTGGCGGCAGTCCTCGTGCCAGCATCTCACTTGCCAAGGCAGCCAGAGCCTACGCCTTCATCAAGCACCGTGGTTACGTGATTCCTGAGGATGTACGTGCCGTGGCTCACGATGTGCTCCGCCACCGCATCGGTCTCTCTTACGAGGCAGAGGCAAGCGAAATCACCAGCGAGGAAATCGTCAGCCGCATCATCAATAAGGTTGAAGTGCCTTGATTTTGTTCAAAATTCAAAGTAAATTAAGTTGGATACACAAGATATCTTAAAGAAAGTTCGGAAGATCGAGATCAAGACTCGCGGATTGAGCCAGAACATCTTCGCCGGCCAGTATCATTCTGCCTTCAAGGGTAGGGGAATGGCCTTTGCCGAGGTGCGCGAATATCAGTATGGCGACGACGTGAGAGACATCGACTGGAATGTGACGGCTCGCTTCCATCGCCCTTTCGTCAAGGTCTTTGAAGAAGAGCGAGAGCTTACCGTGATGCTGATGGTGGATGTGAGCGGTTCGCTCGATTTCGGTACCATGCGCCAGATGAAGCGCGACCTGGCTACCGAGATAGCTGCAACCCTTGCCTTCAGTGCCATCCAGAACAACGACAAGATAGGTGTCATCTTCTTTTCCGACAGAATAGAGAAATATATCCCTCCCAAGAAGGGACGCAAGCATATCCTCTACATCATTCGTGAGATGCTCGACTTTCATCCCGAGAGTCAGCGTACCGATATCGGATGTGCCCTGGAATACTTCACGAGGGTGATGAAGCGCCATTGCACGGCTTTCGTCATCAGCGACTTCTACGACAACAAGGACTATCAGCACCAGCTGCAGATAGCCAACCAGAAGCACGATGTGGTGGGAATACAGGTGTATGATCCACGTGCCAAGCAGCTGCCCGACGTGGGACTGCTCAAGGTGATGGATGCCGAGACGGGACACGAGATGTATATCGATACCAGTTCGAAGAAATTGAGAGTGGCTCACACCCAAAACTGGTTGCGACAGCAGGAGAATCTGCGACAGCTCTTTGCCAAGAGCAAGGTAGATTGGACTTCGGTAGCCACCAACGAGGACTTCTCGAAGGCGCTCCTGATGCTGTTCAAACAGAGAGGCTAAAGTAAGATAACATGAAAATAAAGAATATCATATTGACGATGGCGCTGATGGGTTGCTCTACGCTGGCTTTCGGTCAGACCGTGGAGCAGCGCATGGATTCCCTGCAGCTGCTTATCGGACAGCAGACCATCCTGCACCTCAAGGCTACAGCCCGGAAGGGTGCCAGAATCGTGCTGCCATCCTTCAAGCCTCAGGACCAGATTGTACCTGGTGTAGAGGTGGTGGAGCAGAGCAAGGGCGACACGATGCAGATGGGTGATGACCGCATCCAGGTGAGCCGCGACTATACGCTTACCTCTTTCGATGAGAAGGTGTATGTGGTTCCTGCACTCGATGTGAAGATCGACGGCAAGAGCTATCACGGAAATCCGTTGGCGCTGAAGGTGCTCACCGTTCCGGTAGATACGGTGCATCCTAACCAGTTCTATCCGGCAAAGGGTGTACAGGATAATCCTTTCGAGTGGAGTGAGTGGAGCTTCGCCTTCTGGTTGAGCCTGCTGATGATTATCATCTGTGGCGCAATGATTTATCTCCGCAATCGTCTGAAGAAGAACAAGCCTATCATCGCCCGCATCCGCATCGTGAAGAGGGTGCCTGCCCATGAGAAGGCACTGCGTGAAATCAATGACATCAAGCATCATCATACCAGCGCCAGCCAGGAGACTCAGAAAGAGTACTACACCCAGTTGACCAATACGCTGCGTGCCTATATCGTGAGCCGCTTCGGATTCAATGCGATGGAGATGACCAGTGGAGAAATCATCGAGCACCTGCGTGCTTCGGGCGACCAGAAGATGATAGACGAGCTGAGAATGCTCTTCTCCACCGCCGACCTGGTGAAGTTTGCCAAGTACGAGATTCCGATGAACGAGAACGATGCCAACCTGGTGAATGCCATCAACTTCATCGACCAGACGAAGACCGATGAGCAGCCTAAGGAGGAGAAGATCGTTCCAACGCTCAGTACCGAAGACCAGAAGTCGCAGCAGCAGCGCCGACTCATCAAGACCCTGCTCTGGGTGGGCGGCATCAGCGTAGTTGCCATCTTCGGCTACATCGTTTATCAGGTAGCGATGCTCGTGATGTAAATGTCATTAGGCTCGGAAAGAGAGATGGTGATGTAAATGTCATCAGGCTCAGAAATCCAGAGCCGGTGATGTAAACAATAAAAAGAAATTAAGAAATGGAATTTGCAAGTAAAGCATATTTTCTGCTGCTCCTGCTGCTGATACCTTATATATTATGGTATTTCCTGGGCAGGAAGAAGAGCGAGCCTACGATGCGCATGAGTGATACACGCATCTATCAGTATGCTCCCAAGAGCATGCGCGTCAGACTCATCCATCTGCCGATGGTGCTGAGATGCATCTGCTTCGTGCTCATCGTCATCGCCATGGCCCGTCCGCAGACCCACTATTCCTGGGACAACAAGACCGTAGAAGGTATCGATATCATGCTTGCCATGGACGTATCAACCTCTATGCTTGCCGAGGACCTGAAGCCAAACCGTATGGAGGCGGCGAAGGATGTTGCCACTGAGTTTATCTCAGGCCGTCCTACCGACAATATCGGACTCACCATCTTTGCCGGAGAGGCTTTCACGCAATGTCCGATGACCACCGATCATGCCAGTCTGCTCAGACTCCTGCATGATACCCGCACCGATATTGCGGCTCGCGGACTCATCGACGACGGTACCGCTGTGGGTATGGGACTTGCCAACGCCGTGACCCGACTCAAGGATTCCAAGGCAAAGAGCAAGGTGGTAATCCTGCTCACAGATGGTAGTAACAACATGGGTGACATCTCGCCTATGACCGCTGCCGAGATAGCCAAGAGCTACGGCATCAGAGTCTATACCATCGGTGTGGGAACTAACAAGGTGGCGCCTTATCCGATGCCTGTGGCAGGAGGCGTACAGTATGTCAATATCCCGGTGGAAATCGATACCCCGACGCTGCGCGACATCGCTCAGACCACCGATGGAAACTTCTATCGTGCTACGAGTACTGCCGAGTTGAAGAAAATCTACAAGGACATCGACAAGTTGGAGAAGTCTAAGTTTAATGTGAAGCATTTTGCCAAGCGTTATGAGGCCTATCAGCCTTTTGCCCTGGGTGCACTCCTGGTACTGCTCCTGGAGATATTGCTCCGCCTCACTTGGTTCAGAAGAATTCCTTGATGAAAGAGGAGTTTAGACAAAATAGATTATAACATCATATAAATATGTTAAGATTTGAAGATCCTACGTTTCTCTGGCTGCTTTGGCTGATACCGGTGCTCATACTGGTTCGTCTGGTAGGCTGGAGAAGGCGAAAGGCTAAGCTGAAAAGATTGGGCGATCCGGAACTGCTCAAGCAGTTGATGCCCGACATATCCAAATACCGTCCTACGGTGAAGTTTGTGCTGATGCTTGCAGCCTTGGCACTCGTCATCGTGATGGTGGCTCGCCCTCAGATGGGAAGCAAGATTTCTCACGACAAGCGTAATGGCATCGAGACGATGATCTGTCTCGATATCTCCAATTCCATGCTTGCCGAGGATGTGGCTCCTTCGCGTCTCGACAAGAGCAAGATGCTGATAGAGAATCTGGTAGATAACTTCAGCAACGACAAGATTGGACTGATCGTCTTTGCAGGCGATGCCTTCGTGCAGTTGCCTATTACTAGTGATTATGTATCGGCAAAGATGTTCCTGCAGAATATCACACCGGGGCTGATCCAGACTCAGGGTACCAATATCGGCGATGCCATCTCGCTTGCCACCAAGAGTTTTACCCAGCAGGACAATGTGGGTAGAGCCATCATCGTGATTACCGATGGTGAGAACCATGAGGATGGTGCCAAGGAGGCAGCCGAGATGGCCCAGAAGAAGGGCATCAATGTGTTTATCCTCGGTATCGGTAATACCAAGGGTGCTCCTATCCCGATGGGCGATGGCTCTTATCTGAAGGATCACGCAGGCAATACCGTGATGACTGCCCTCAACGAGCAGATGTGCCGCGAACTGGCGCAGGCTGGCAAGGGTCAGTATATCCATGTGGATAATACAAGTGATGCAGAAAAGGCATTGAATGATGACCTTACCAAGTTGCAGAAGGGAGATATGACCAGTGTGATATACAGTGCCTACGATGAACAGTTTCAGGCTGTGGGCATTCTCATCATCCTCCTGCTCATCATCGAGGTCTGCATGCTGGAAGTAAAGAATCCGTTGCTCAGGAACATCAAGTTCTTCAAAAGGGATTCCTTGAAGCTGCCGAAATAATCGGGGCAGAAGCTTTAAAATATAGATGTAAAAATGAAGTATATACATTATATAATAGTAACTGTGGCAATGTTGCTGGTGGGTACGGCACAAGTCGGAGCCCAGACTGATCGTAACCTGATCCGTCAGGGCAATCGTGCCTTTAAATCTCAGAAATGGGCAGTGGCAGAAACCCAATATCGCAAGGCTATCTCCAAGAATCAGAAGAATCCACAGGCGATATACAATCTTGGTTGTGCGCTCATGGCGCAGCAGAAAGACTCCATGGCGATACAGCAATTTACCAATGCAGCCCAGTTGGAAACCAACTGCCTCCGCCGTGCTGCCAGCTATCACAATATGGGCGTGATCATGCAGAACCACCGTGAATATGCCCAGGCCATCGAATACTACAAGATGGCGCTGAGATGCAATCCACAGGACAATGAGACCCGTTATAATCTTGCCCTCTGCAAGAAGTTGCTCAAGAACAATCCGCAAAACAAGGATAAGAACAAGAACAACAAGGATAAGAACAAGGACAAGAACAAGAAGGACCAGAATAAGGACAAGAACAAAGACAACAAGGATAAAAACGACGATAAGAACAAGAACGACAAGAACAAGAATAAGAATAACAAGAATAATCAGAACCAAAACCAGCCGAACCAGGACAAGATGAGCCGCGAGAATGCCGAGCAGCTCCTGAATGCCGCCGTTCAGCAGGAGCAAGCCACCAAGCGCAAGTTGCAGAAGGCGATGAGCCAGCCACGCAGAAAGGCTTACGACAAGAATTGGTAAAAGATTAGATAAAAATACGATTTACATATAATATTTAGCTATTATTTAAGATACGATATGAAAAGAATAGGTTGGTATTTGATATTGCTGATATGCTTGCTAGGCTACCAGGTGCATGCGGTGGCCCAGCATATCTCCGTGTCGGCTCCATCGCACGTAGCGGCTGGAGAAAACTTCCGTGTCGCCTATACCATCAACACCCGTGATGTAGAGGAATTCAGAATGGGTGCAGTGCAGGATGGACTCGAAGTCATCGCAGGCCCTTACACATCCTCGCAATCCAGTTATCAGATGATCAACGGACATACCTCGTCCTCTTCATCTGTAACCATCACCTACACCCTTTATGCGGCAAAGAATGGTACCTTCAACATTGGTGCTTCCCACGCTGTCGTGGGGGGTAGGAGCCTGGCTTCTCACGCCGTGAGGATTACGGTGTCGGGTCACGCCCAGCATACCAACGGCGCTCCTAGCATGCACGGACAGAATAGCTACGACCAACCTCGTATGCGTACCGCAGGCTCTGCCATCTCAGGCAGCGACCTCTTCATCAAGGTGTCTGCCAACAAGAAGAGAGTACACGAGCAGGAACCTATCCTGCTTACCTACAAGGTATATACACAGGTGGAACTCACCCAGCTGGAAGGCAAGATGCCAGACCTGAAGGGATTCCACAACCAGGAAGTACCTCTGCCACAGCAGAAGACTTTCCATACCGAAATGGTGAACGGCCGTCCTTACAAGTGCGTTACCTGGAGCCAGTATGTGATGTATCCTCAGATGACCGGTAAGTTGGAGATACCTTCCATCACCTTCAAGGGCATCGTGGTACAGCAGAACCGCAATGTCGATCCTATGGAGGCCTTCTTCAATGGCGGATCCGGATATGTAGAGGTAAAGAAGGACATCAAGGCTCCGGGTATCACCCTGCAGGTAGATCCGTTACCTCAGCGCCCTGCCAACTTCTCGGGTGGAGTAGGTAAGTTCAATATCTCTGCTTGTCTTGACAAGAAGGAAATCAAGGCAGGCGAACCTATTACGCTCCGTGTGATAGTGGGAGGTATTGGCAACCTCAAGTTGCTTAAGCAGCCAGTAGTGAATTTCCCGAAGGATTTCGACAAGTATGATGCCAAGGTAACAGATAAGACCCGACTCACTGCCAATGGAGTGGAGGGTAATATGATCTACGATTTCCTGGCTGTTCCTCGCAATCAGGGCATCTATACCATTCCAGCCGTGGAGTTCACCTATTATGATACCAGCAAGAATGCGTATAAGACCATCAAGACCCAACCTTTCACTCTGAACGTGGAGAAGGGAGATGGATCGACATCCGAGTCGGCTGACTATACCAGCAAGGACAAGGATATCCATACCATCAAGTTGGGCAAGACCTCACAGCATCAGGCAGATGATATGTTCTTCGGAAGCTTCGGCTACTGGACCTGTCTGCTCATTCCGCTCATCGCCTTCTTCGTGCTGCTGGTGGTATTCCACCGCAGAGCCATCGAGAATGCCGACATCGTGAAGAAGCGCTCCAACAAGGCGGGCAAGATAGCCACCAAGCGTCTGCGCATGGCCAACAAGCTGATGCTGCAGGGCAAGCAGGGCGAGTTCTATGATGAGGTGATGCGTGCCCTCTGGGGATATATGAGCTACAAGCTGAACATGCCGGTAGAGCAGCTCTCTCGTGAGAATATCCGTGAGAAACTCATCGCCCACGATGTGGATGATGCTACAATACAGAAGTTTACTTCCGCTCTCGATGAGTGCGAGTTCGAGCGTTATGCTCCAGGCGATCCTGCCGGCAATATGAACCGTACCTTCGAATCGGCAATGACAGCGATTATGGAAATAGAAAATGCAATCAATGCGGCTCGCAAGAACGCCAAGAAGCATCCTGTCGGATATTCCTTCGTATGGCTGCTCCTGGCGATGCTGGGCTTCGGCGCTTCTCCGGTATCGGCAATCACCAAGAACAATGCCGATACCGAATACCAGAAGGGCAACTACCAGCAGGCTATCCGCGACTACGAAGAGCTGCTCAAGAATGGTGCCTCTGCCGAGATTTACTACAATCTCGGCAATGCCTACTATCGTACAGACAATATCACCAAGGCGGTGCTCAACTATGAACGTGCCCGCCTGCTCTCGCCTGGAGATGAGGACATCAACTTCAATCTCCAGTTTGCACGCAGCAAGACCATCGACAAGATTACCCCGGTAAGCGAAATGTTCTTCGTTACCTGGTATAAGGCGCTGGTCAACTTCACGAGTGTAGATAACTGGGCGAAGACTGGTATCATCTCCATCATCATGGCGCTGCTGCTTGTGCTGCTCTATCTCTTCGGTCCGCACATCCTGATGCGCAAGATCGGCTTCTTTGGCGGTATCGGCTTCTTCCTCGTCTTCCTGC